>Ga0315297_10000089_pt1 | contig 44204 bp, 47 predicted proteins | sample YL17G15_0_MG_FD_203628 | JGI IMG/M metagenome (GOLD analysis project Ga0315297, IMG submission 203628) | Sediment microbial communities from Yellowstone Lake, YNP, Wyoming, USA - YL17G15_0 | ecosystem: Environmental > Aquatic > Freshwater > Lake > Sediment | place: USA: Wyoming | collected...
AAAAGTAAAACCATCTTCGGTTATTACATCATTATTGCAGGGGCGATTTTGAGTATCATTGGGCAACAATTATTCATGAATTTTTTCAGACCTGGTCTTATCTTTAGCCTTGTTATGGGGATAATGCAGGTAGTTATGACTGTTATTGGAATCTACGCATTAAGTTACATAGCTAAAAAATTCTTCAAAGGACAAGCCCTGCATGATCATTTTTTTAGAGTTGCTGCCTATGGCTCTATAGTATCATGGATTATGCTTTTCCCACCTACTTACCCACTAGTAATGATATGGGGGGTAGCACTCCTTTTTATAATCCTTAAATCTGTACATAAATTGGGCACTGCCGAAGCCGTAATAACTATAATAATTGGAGCTGTGGTTATAATAGTCATCTCTCGCATAACATCACCTCTTTACACTAAATTCAGTACATACGGAGTAATAAATGGTATAAAATTTAATGGACTCGAAGGATCTGCTGCTCTGAATAATGAAAATAACATCCCTACTTCTGGCACAGTACAATATGGAAACAGCAAAATAGAGTACAAAGGTGATGTTATGAGATATACAGATGAAACTGGTAAAACTATTGAAGTGAATATACCTAAAACAAATGAGTAGACAACTGGAACCAAAGGAATGTTACGCAAGTTTGCCACTAATATTAAAACAAATTATTAATTAACATGTATTCAATATGCTTAATCCGATTAATTATATCGAAGAACTTGGAAATGCCATGAGAATAGCTCTGTTCAGAAAGACTGCAATGCAAGCAGTGGCTACAGAAAAAGGTAAAACTACTTTCGCATATTTAATTATTATTGCCACCGAAGTTATTTTGATAATTACTGCACTATTAGCACCCGCATTTTATAGGCCAAGTCTAATTTCTGCTATTCTAGGAACTACCATGCAGATGATTATGATTGTTATTGGCATATATGCATTAAGTTTTGTGGCTGTTAAATTTTTTAAAGGTTCCGGGCGTCATGACCAATTTTTTAGAGTGGCCTCTTATAGCATGATCATTTATTGGCTTATGATTATCTATCCACTTATCAATCTGATAACGGTTAGTTCATTATTGGGGGGGGTGATAATGATGTTTACAATATATCCCATCGTATTATGGATATTAGCGCTTATGTTTGTCATTTTAAAAACAGTGCATAAATTGACTACGGGCGGAGCAATTGGAACTGTGATAATTGGTTTTATATTTATGATGATTATGGGCTCTATCACCCTGCCTCTTCAAAAAATATTAGACTTTTCATAATAAATGTAACGTATATAAATCGAAATCCCAAATATTCAATGAGTAAACAACTCGATCCCAAAGAAGGTTATGCAAGATTTGCCTCGACCTACGATGAAAACGAAAAGTATTGGGACAGTTTTGAGCAACGCCACTTATACCCGTATATTAAATCCGCTAAAGGCAAAACAGTATTAGATGCGGGTGCGGGTACCGGTCGTATCAGCGCGCGCCTGCACGAAGCAGGCGCGGATGTGACCGCTATGGATATTTCACCTGAAATGCTTGAAAAATTAAAAAGAAAAAATAAATCAATAAAAATTATTGAGGGAGATTTAGAAAATATGCCGTTTGAAGATGGGACATTTGATATGATTTTCTCAAGTCTGGCCTTGGTGCATCTTAAAAAAATCGAGCCCTTTCTTGATGAATGTTACAGGATTCTAAAAAACGATGGACTTCTTGTTTTAGTGAATGTGCATTATAGAAAGCCTATGATCCTAAAGGATGATATAGGTAAATATATTATTTCCTGCTATAACCATTTTCCAAGGCACGTCCGTGAAACTGCCGAAGAGCTGGCATTTGGAGTAGAAAAAGAGATCATAGTAAATGAAGGGGATGAGATCTGGATAAGCCAAATTTTGGTGCTTCGGAAGTGATTCTTTTATTATTTTTGCCCTGACTATTAGTAATCATTTACAGGATTACCGCAACGTGTGTAGAAACCAGTTCCGGTTTTGTGCGAGCATGTCCAGCTCATTTGGGTTAAACATCTTATCTCTCTTGGCAAAGCCTTTTTTTGTCGGGCCGAGAGCACCAATTGACGGCGAATTGCATTGCGTCGCATCAGCACTTCATCAAGAGCAGCATCAAGCGCGCGATCCTTACCCTCCGGCGTTGTAACATAAGTGCGGTTTACCGGGTCATATTCATCCAGAGGATAATGTTCCCCACATGCCATTCCAAAATCATCATTAAATAGTTTTCTTAATTGTTGCACAGCATCAGCCTGATCTTTTCCAACATAATACTCGTCTGGTTTTTGTGCGCAACCCGAAGCAAGTAAACCTGCCAAAGCAACTGGAAGACTTAGTTTAGATAAAGAGCGTTTGTTCATATGGTGGGGAAATTAGTATATTAAAGATGTTAATTATACATTATTTTTATTAAGGAGTTTATTAGCCTTTTTGATTCAACTGGATGATATTCTGCTCTTCTTTTGAGATGATGTCTGCGCGTTTTTTGCGCCAAGCTTCGCGGGTAGGTGCTTCTATATAACCCTTATTATAAAGTGCCTCTAGCAATTCTTTTAGTGATTTTTTACCCACATTGTATATTTTTTCATCCGGACCTTTCCTTAGTAAATCCCTCATGGTTTCTAAACCAGAACGAAATAGACTATTAAGCAAAAGCCCACTTATAGGTAATAATGCTTCAATAGATACATCAAAATCTCGTGGTAACTCTTTAAGGGGGAAATCATCTATTTTCATTTTTTCTAGCCCACCGGCTCGTTGCTCAGCTAAGGCAAACTGCCTTTTTCTTTTAAACAAAGCTTCGCGGGTAGGTGCTTCTATATAACCCTTAGTATATAGCGCTTCAATCAATTCATCTATTGATTTAGCTCCGACCCCTTTTATTAGACTTAATTCATGCGGAGTCTTATTAAGCAATTCCCATACTAATCTGATACCACTATTTTCCAAGGCATTTAAAAGACGTACTCTGATTGGGAGTTCTTCTATGCTTTCGAACAAATCAATCTTTATTGAAACATCCTTTTGTACTCTGGGCACCCCTGAAGATTTGAGTCTTTGCCGAATATCAAGAATCATCTTATCAAGCCCAGCTACAGCTCCCCTTGCTGATTCAAGAGATTCAGCTACTGTATTAATAAGCTTCTTAGCCTTTTTTAAATCTTCTTCCAATCGGTCTAGTTGATCAATAGAAAAATCTTTGTCGGTTGTTTCCTGGCTCATAATATTTGAATTTATTAATGTATATTAAAGATATTAGTTTTACATTATTTTTATTAATTGTCAGATAGAAATTCCAGCCTGCAGGCCAAGATTTACGGCCCCTAAAATTTTAAAAAAACTAAAGGCTAAAGTTTAAGCTTTTTTGACCCTTAGCGAAGCACGCCAGCCCCTGTACGGACCGGAATGGTTGGCAACGTCCTCGCTGACGCGCACGCCACCGACAGCACGGTAGCCGTAAAAAGCGCCGCCAGTTCGTTTTCGCTTTTCTAGATCCGTTTTAAGCCAGCTCCAGCTTTTTAAGTCATACTTACCGGTTTTCTGCATGGCCTTATAAGCATCCGGACTCTGCATGCCAACGCCAAATTCTTCGGCTTGTGCCGCGGCCTGATTGGCATTCAGATCTCTGCGGCCGGAAGGAGATTCTGCGGAACGGTCTTCAAAAACAAATTCATCACCGTCTATACCGATTACCTGGGGTTCGCCGCCGGTTTCCTCAAGTTTCTGAAGAACATATAGCTTTTCAGGCGCCGCACGGAGTGATTTTTCAACATCTGTCCAGTCCAGAGCTTTGCGGAGTTTCTCATTATCAGGCAGTTCAAAACGGGATTTGAGCGTGCTAACGAGCCTGTCGGCTTGTTTAGGGGTAAGTTCACGTTTTTCTTCTTCGGCGGCAACAGGAGCTTCAAGCGTTTCTTCCACTTTCGACCTGATTTCCGCGCCTATAAGTTTAGCCAGCCTGCTTTTGATAGCAGGGTCTAATGTTCCCTTTTCCTTTGCCTCTTCAAGCAAAGAAATAGCGAGTTCTTGTGATTTGTCAGACATGTTATGGGTGATTATGAGTTATTTTGGTTGGGTATTTAATTACATAAATATAATGCATCAAGCAATTTGGCGATATTTTTACGGTGGAAAGCCTAAGCTTTTGGAACTCTTAGCACGCCGCGCCAGCCCAGGTTCGGGCCGGGATTCTCGGCACCGTAATCGAGCACGTAGACGCCACCGACATAGCAGCCGCCGCAGAGCGCGCGGCCGGATTCTCTGACATCAGCAGGCATCGCAAGCCAGCTCCAGGTATTTATGTCAAATTTACCTGATTCCTGCATTGCGCGGTAAACTTCTTCGGGCATCATATCCACACCGAATTCTTTGGCCATTTCAGCGGCCTGGTCATAAGTGAGATCACGGCGATCCGGCGATTCAGCGGAACAGTCGCCGAAAATAAAGGCGTCACCTTCAACGTCAATAAGGTCAGGCGCGCCACCTGTCTCTTCCATTTGTGCAAGACTGTACATAAGCGCGGGATTCGCTTCAAGAGACGCTTTCACATCAATAAAGTTAACATTTTTTAATCGTTTATAGTGGTTAGGCTCTTCAGCAAAGCGGGTCTCAAGCGCTGAAAGGAGTTCTGTCTGCTGTTCAGGGGAAAGTTCACGGGGTTTTTCTTCTCCAGCTGGCTCAGAGCTTTCGGCTGCTTCAGCGACAACAGGAGCTTCAAGTACTTCCTTTACTTTAGGTCTTTCTTCCAATCCGATAAGCTCCGCCAAACCTTTTTCAATAGACGGATCCAGAGTTCCTTTTTCTTTTGCTTCCTTAAGAACTGCCAAAGCCTGTTCTTGTGATATATCAGCCATGTTATGGGTGATTAAATTAGTATTTAAGTCTAATACATAAATATATAATCTGTCAAGCCTTTCGGCGATGTCGCCTAATTAATAAATAATATGCTTTAACCCTGCATACATTTTGCAAATTATTGAGGATCAATTGAAGGTCGTATGAAAGTCTTATCAAAGGTCTTGTTGTGGAAATTAAACATATTATCAATTAGACCCTCCACTAGACCTTCCATTAGAACTTCAATAAGACCCTCAACAGTAATTAGTTTTTTATCAAATTCAAAAATTCAGCCCGTGTATTTAAATTTTTAATAAAAAGTCCGGTAAACGAAGATGTTGATATCACGCAATTCTGTTTTTCAACGCCCCTAGCTTTCATGCAAAGATGCTCTGCTATAATTACGACGCCAACGCCTCGCGGTTTAAGCAGGCTATTAAGAGTATCTGCTATCTGTTTTGTCATCCTCTCCTGATTCTGAAGTCTTCTTGAGAATATCTCAACAAGACGAGGAAGCTTAGAAAGCCCAATTATTTTGTTGTCAGGTATATATCCTATATAAGCCTTGCCGATAAAAGGCAACATATGATGCTCACACGTTGAATAAAAATCGATATCTTTTGCGATTATCATCTCATCATAACCTTCGTTATCAAATACTTTTATAAGCTTTTTCGGGTCCTCTCCATATCCGCCAAACAGTTTGTTATAGCTTTTTGCTACTCTTACCGGTGTTCCGATCAAACCTTCCCTTTTTGCATCTTCGCCGACCTCGACAATCAATTCTTTAATAAGTTTTTCAATCTTCTTTCCATCCATAAATGTAAAATGAAAAATGATAAATGAAAATTAGAAATAGGACTCCACTTTATGCTTATCTTTGATGTTTTTCAATATAGACTTATAGGTTTTCCCGCTTAACGGATCTTTTAAATCTGGTTCGATTTCCAGTAAAGGTATTAATACAAACTGCCTGTCGCTCAAATGGCGGTGCGGGATAATAAGTTCAGGAGATTCAAAAACTTCATTGCCATATAATAGTATATCGATATCGATTTCTCTGGCACCCCAATGGTGTTTTGATGTTCGCCCAATATCAGATTCAATTTCTTCAATATCAGAAAGAAGTTTTTGGGGGCTAAGAATAGTTTCTATCTTAATTACTTGATTCAGAAACCACATCTGACCCTTTTCTTTTTCAGGATGCTCGCTTTCATCCTCAATATCATGCAATGGCCAAGGTTCAGTTTCATATATTTTAGATTTACATAAAATCCTAATATTAGGATTATTGGCAAGCTTTTCCTCAGCATCTGCCAAATGCGCCATTCTGTCGCCCATATTGGAACCCAGTGAAAGATAAACTGTTACCTTTTTTAATTGGGATTTGATCATATATTCTGCGTAGTTACTACGAAGCATGAATTGGGATTTGGTCATTGATACAATTATATTAATAAAAAATCACCTTGATTAAAACATAAATTTGATTAAAATATGGTGGATCTTAATTTTTAATTGTCCTCCATATGCCAATCAGACACAGAGAACCCAAGCCTGAGGAAGAGCTTGATTTTGATGACAAAGGCGACACTGGTGAACGAGAAAAATACAAACCGTAACCACTTTTTCGCAAAATAAATTATGTTGATAGTGATGGAACGCAAGATGGATTATTGGAGACTGACCGATTTATAAGCGATTTGACAGGTGATGCGCTTGCTTCTCGTGAAGAATTAAAAAAATTATAAAAAATAGTAATATTTAATAATTAACACCCTCCATATGAAGAATTTTATAGATAACAGTGTCATTGGTACAAAAAGAGACATCTTTAACCGAATGAAACCCGAAAATCTACAGGCCTGTCAGAACTCACTGGACACGGCAGTTCCATCTCCTGAGGAGATTATTATTATGATTGAAAATGATCGGGAATCCTTGGAAGACACCCTTTCAAACTAAAACGGCTTAAACAATCGATTATTTGCCGTCATAAACCGCAAAAGATGTGGCTGTTTCCCATATTCTGATTTCTACCAATTTCGGAATTTCACGTTTTATCTGTTTCCATGCCCAGACACACATATTTTCCACAGTTGAATGCTCAAGAATATCGTTGATATTTGCGTGATCAAATTTGTCCACGACTTTTTCATTAACAATGCGTTTAATCTCAGAAAAATCCATAACAAGTCCGTTCTTTTTAATAGGACCTTCAACTGTTACGCGCATTTTATAAGTGTGCCCATGCAGGTTTTCACATTTACCATGGTAATCCTTTAGGAAATGGGCTGAATCGAATGTAAATTCTTTGGCTATTTTCATAGTAAGTAGTGAGAAATGTGTCGCGAACGGAACGTAGAGGCGAATCATGATTCGCCTCATAGTGAAGTGAGGGCTACGATGTGTCCCGATGGTACATCGGGACACAATCGGAGAACATTTCCCTATTGAACCAACGCAGTAAAAATCTCATTAAAAGTTAAAAACAATTTTAGTATATGTTTTTTGAGTTCAAAGTCTACTTGACAAAATAATAAATATATATTACAATATCTTTCAAAGAAAATTTACATATCCAATATGCCCTCAAGACCTAAAATAAAGGTTTCTGATTCTTTATCCACAGACGATTTGTCCAGGGTTTGTATAAGGCAAATACGAAAATTCCTGGCTGACTTAGGGATTAATAAACAGACTATTATAAATTATATGCGCAAATTGACTCTTGAATTGCTTGAGCTGCAAACTCAAATCTGTCCTGTGGGGGAACTTGAATATCATGCAATTCAGATAGAAGAAACCAGGCTGCGCAGAAGGTTTCTTAAGCGATTATTAAGTCTTCCGGACGGTGATTACCCAGATGAAAGACCAGAAATGCCTTTTTATGACGAACCCGAACTCCAGCCCTTTATAATCGATCGTCCAAAAATTCCGCCATTCATATTGCCAGTTAATCCTGATCCCAAAAAAAACGAAGACGATGAAAATAATCCTTTCAGGTGGAATTAAAATTATTTTCTATTAGTCACATTAGGATTCGCGGCTAGTCCTAAAGCCAGCTGTAGTTTTTCACGTGTTTTTGTGTATAGCCTTTCGAAAGTGTCTTCTTTTATTCTTAAAACAGTTAAATCCCTTTTTTCTTCTGTATCAAATTCTGCAAATAATAAGCCATTTTTACCTTTCGGAAAAAGCGCTAAATACTGCCAAGATAATTTAGATTTTTTTGGAGCTGCAACTCTTTCATAATCACTGGCAAATAAATGTCTAAGCCATTCTCTTGTTTCGTTATTCTGCCTTAAAATATCCCATAAAAATTGATCGGTTTCTTCACGTGGCATAAATTTCACCAACCTTAGCATGCCTTCTTCACTGCTGGCATCCAATTCGTCAAAACCCATATTTTTATATGCAGTTTGAACCTGACCGCCAAAATCTTTTCTTTTAGGCATTATGAGATGAAATGCATATGGCTGATTGACTTTATCCATTATTTATGCTAAAATGTTATGATAATTTAAATTAATTATTATGAGACCAGAAACAAAATTAAAGGAAGCTATATTACCATTAAAAATTGATAAGTCAAACCTTTACGGTCTTTTTGATAAGTTAATGAAAGAAAAAAAGTGGTCAAAAAGAGACTTAGGAGACTGGCACAAGGTTGGACCGTTAGTTGAAGAAATGTATTCTATGGGTTGCAAACCAGTTATTACTGTGGATCCAGCATATTTTGAACAGGTCAGAAAAACTGGAGGAAGACTTCAGACCAAAAAAGCATTAAGCATTACATTTGGTATCGAGCCAACTGAGGAAGGCGAAAAGTTATTATTAGATGTGCCTCTGGATAGAATCGCCCCAGTCTATGATGGTCCAAATTACACATTTATAGGCCACGTATATATCGCGCAGGGGCATAAGGTTCCATTGGAACTCCTTAAGCCAGTCGAGGAAAAAATCCCTGAAGCTGAAGCCGAAGCTGAGCCGGAAAAACCTGAGCTTAGAATTGTTGAAGAGACCAGAGAATCAGTAAAAACAATAGAAGCAGAAACGCCGAAAAAAGCAGAATTTGAAAAAATCATTTATAATAAACGATTCTACGGATTTGCGGATGAGCAACTCACAGAAGAGAAATTAACAGCAGAACTAATCGATGATCTTTATAATAAGGGAATCAGGCCTGTTATTGCGGTTGATGAATATACATATAATGAGGCTTTGGAAACTGGGCTAAAACCTGAGGTGATTATGAGCAATTTTAAACGTTATGAAAAAGGCCAATGGGTATTCCCGACTAAAGCTAAAAAGATGTTAAGGGCTTCTTTCGGACGTGAGCCGTTTTATTTGGGCAGAAAAAAGGGTAAAAGGCTTCTTTTACTGGATGTGCCTCGCAATAGGATAAAACCAGTATTTGGTGGTCCTGGTAAATTTTTTGACGGAGTTGTAGACATAACAGGAGGAGTGGTGAAACCTGAAAACATTAAAGAAATTACAACTGGGGCGCCTGAACTTAAGGTTGTACATGGGTTGGAAACAAGCCCAGAGCAGCAAGCATCAATTTAACGTTATGCGTCCTGATTATTGATGCTCCGTTTTCAATTGCTTTAATACCCCATTCAACAGAAATCGGGTCGCGTTCTTCAACTTTCCCGCCCAAAAATGACTTTCTCGATATGCCGACGCAAATCGGATACCCGAGTGTCTTAAGCTCTTTCAGCCTCTTTATTATTTCAAAACTGTATTCAGGTTTTGCGCTGATAAACATACCCATGCCTGGGTCGATAATAATCCTGTCTTTTGGAAAACCCGCTTTTAGCAAAAAATTGATCCTATCTGATAAAAAAGTTTTAACTGAATCCAGAACATCTTTATAATCAACAGCTTCTTTGGTCGTGCGTGGAGTCGGGTCTTTGGAATACATCAGAATTACGTAAGGCTTAAATTTTTTAAGCACATCGACCATTTTTGAATCTCCGCGTAGCGAAGTAACATCGTTGACCATAGAAAAACCGTGATTCAGCGCATATTCAGCGACTTCAGATTTGTAGGTATCAATTGAAAAAACCGTTTTATCGGTCAGCTTATTTTTATAAATATAGTCGATAACTGGTTTTACCCGCCGCATTTCCTCTTCTAAACTGACATCCTTTGATCCAGGCCCCGTCGATTCCCCTCCTACATCGATAATATCAGCCCCCTCCTCAATCAATTGTGAAATGTGAAATGCAAAATCCGAATTAAGCAAACCATCCCCCGAAAAAGAATCAGGTGTAATATTCAAAACCCCCATGATTTTCGGTTTGCCGAAATCCACGGTTTCAGTCTATCAGAAGTGATGATATTGGGCTAGGCAGCCTTTGTTTCCTTTTTTAATCCTTTTTTCGCTCTTTCGTCCATTGCTTTTACTATATCTTCTATTTTATCAAAAACAGCATTCTTAAATGCAGAATAAAGAGATGCACCGGCACCTGATTGATAATAATCATCCTTAAAATTCCCTTTGTCCATATACTCAAAAGCTCCAATACATAATTCTTTTGGAGTATGCTGTTCTTTTTGCAGGCCGCTTAAATCTGATGGCCTGATCTTTTCTATAGCAGCTATAAATACATCTACAAAAGCAGCTAAATGGTCTTCTGGCTGCAGTTCAGGCTTTAATCCATTTGCCTCGCAGTATTTAAAAAATGCCTCTCTAGGGTATCCAATAATCTGCAATTCGCCATTCTGAGTTGCATATCTAAGATGATGGGTTAGGGCTATTCTCTGGCTATCTTCACTAAAGCCAAGGGATTTCAAAATCAGATGACCAAGAACTGGATGGGTTTCCTTAATCTTGTTGTCTTGTTCAGTATATTGAATAGCTTTTTTGGGATTAAGAATTCTATCTGGCATGCCTAATTTTCCTAAATCATGCCTTTCCATGACTTTTGCAAAATTTTCAAAATCAATGTTTCGAAATGCTTCAAAGCCATCAGCATTTTTAAAATCATTCATTCGTTTAAAAATATCTGCGACGTCTTTGCTATGTATGACCGAATGATCTGAATATTCATTTAATATTTCTAAAATCGCTCTGGTTTTTTCATCATCGCTTAGTCTTGGATCGATTTGGGTAAGGTGCTCAAAAAAATCAACTGACCTTTCGGGATTATTAGTAAAAAGTAAGGCGGCAATTTTTAGCCATTCTTCTTTATATTTTAGCAATAAATCGATCTTCTGGCGGGTTTGTCCAATTATCAGCTTATCGAAGAATAATGGTGCTAGCCCCTCTGATAATTGGGACTCTTTAGCCAGTGATGCATTTGTATTTGCATTTGTATGCATGGTGGGCATTTTTATATCTTAATATTATACACCAATTCTTTTAAAATGTCAATAAACATAGGGCAAAAAAATACACCCTCAAATGCGGTGTATGCCTATATGAATGTAAATGATGACATATTTCGCATTTCAGATTTCAGATTTGGCATTCAAATGTGACATTTAAAAATTTAGCATTTAAATTGCAAAATACGAAATCTTAAAATAGGAATACGAAATGCGAATTGCGAAATCCGAAATGAAGTCATTTTCCCCAAACTACTTTTTCAAATTCCTTCATAAGTTTTTTCGTCACAGGTCCGGGTTTGCCAGTACCGATTTTTTGGCCGTCAATCTCAATTACCGGAAGTATTCCGCTTGTAGTCTGAGTTATGAATACTTCATCCGCATTTAAAAGCGATTTTAGTTTAATGCCTTCAAAATTGCATTTGCCTGCAATTTCAACTACAGTGTCGCGAATTATGCCATACAGGATATTTTTGTTTGTGGTATAAAGCTCGCCACCGTCCACCCAAAAAACATTCGCGTATGCGCATTCGCGGACATAATATTTTTTGGGATCAACTAGAAGCGCTTCATATGCGCCGCAGGTTTTTGCATAGTGTTTAGCTAAATAACAAAATACGTCTGCTAAAATTTTTGCCCTCGGGATATTGCGCTTTCCTAAAAAAGAAACAAGCTTGATTCCTTTGGAATAAAAATGTGATGGTTTTTCCTGAAGTTTCTCAACCATAATGATCAATCTGGTTTTTGTTAGGATGACCCTTATTTTTTCTTCTTTGTATTTACTTTGCTCCAAAACTTCAGCGACAGCTTTATAAGTCTTCTTAAAAGACCATTTTGGCTTCAGTCCGATAACGTCAGCGGAAACATACAGCCTTGCAAGATGATCATCAAGGCGGAATATTTTTTTATTATATGTCCGGATGGTCTCAAAAACTGCAAAACCATACAAAAATGCCTCGCTTGTAACAGGAATACAGGCCTTTTTTTCATCTACGATTTTTCCATCAATGCTTACAATCATAACTTATAAAAGTTAACTATCTAATGTTTATTTGATTATATCAAGAAACCGCTCTGCCTTCAAATGGCATTCCTCATATTCTTTTTCAGGATCGCTGTCTGCCACAATCCCCCCACCCGCCCAAAATTCCACCATGCCGTCTTTTACAAGCGCTGTGCGTATCGCTATATTAAAATCCATAGAGCAACTATTGATGGGACAATCGTGGGGACTATTGTGGAGACAATTGTCCCTTCTATTGTCCCAACCATTGTCCCTACAATTGTAAATATAGCCAATACTCCCCGTAAAAATATTACGTGGCAATCCCTCAAGCTTTGAAATATATTCCATCGCCCTTTTTTTCGGGCAACCAGTGATCGAGCCTCCTGGAAACATCGCACCGATTATATCTTTAGATGTAACATCTGACCTCAATTTTCCCTCGACTTCTGAATAAGTGTGCCAAAGATTTCCGAGCTCCAGTATCGCGCGCTCTTTTTTGAGTTTTAAAGTGCCGTATTCACATATTTTTCCAACATCATTTCGTTCAAGATCTGTTATCATATCCAATTCAGCCCTCTCCTTCTCATTTTCTAATAATTTTTTCAAATTTTTTCTATTTTTTTTAGATATAGTACCTTTAATTGGTGTAGTGATAATCATACCATTCTGAACTGTAAAAAAGTGCTCAGGAGAATTGCTTATAATCTGAAAATCTCCGCAATTCAGATAAGCCGAATAGTCTGTTGGGTTAACCGCAATAAGTTTTTGGAATAATGCAAACGGGCTACCCTCAAATTCTTTGTGGAACCGGATACAGTAACACATCTGGTAAATTTCTCCGCGCGCAAGAAGCTCTTTTATCTGTTTAATTTTTTTGACGTATTCGGATTTGGTAACGGATTGTTTAAGAATGCCGAATGTTTTAAAACCAAAATCACCATCTGAAGGTGGACAATCGATTGTCCACCTTCCGAATCGTGATGATTTTTGTAAAACCGGTAATCCCTTTTGCCTGATCAATTTCTCATATCCGAAAAATAGCCTTTCAGGAATTGTGTTTTTAAGTCCGACATTAGGATAAGCCAAATATCCGATTATATATTTCGCTTTTTTCTGGCTTCCATTCAGTCCGATTATCGTATGCGGAATATCCGACCCGCCCCATTTACCATGAAGAATCGCAAAACCCTTTTTATTTATGTCATTTTCAGTAATTTGCATTAATATTTTAAAAAATTACGGATAATTTTTTTGCCTTCCGGCGTCCCCAGACTTTCCGGATGAAACTGCACTCCAAAAACCGAATATTCCTTATGCTGTATTGCCATTATGACTTTGTCGTCGGATTTAGCAGTTACAGATATTGGAATTTGTAATTTGGGATTTGTTTGTGTTTTGGAATTTGTAATTTGGGATTTGTTTGTGTTTTGGAATTTGTAATTTGGGATTTTGAGCGCCAGCGAGTGATACCTCATGGCTACGAATGGTAATCGAATACCTTTAAAAATGCCTTCACGGTCATGATATATAAGACTCCTTTTTCCATGCATTATTTTCGGCGCACGTATGATTTTAGCGCCAAAAAACTTACCTATAGCCTGATGGCCAAGGCAAACACCGAGGATCGGTATTTTTTTATAAAATTCTTTTATAACATCGAACATGATACCGACGTCTTTTTTATGCTCTACAGTACCCGGCCCTGGTGATAATACGATATGCGTTGGTTTAATGCGCCTGATCTGACTGACTGTAATTTGGTCATTTAAAAAAACTTCAGGATTTCCGCCGAGTTCACCAAAATATTGCTTAAGGATATAGGTGAAGGAGTCGTAATTATCTATGATTAGTACTTTTTTGTGCATTATTTCAAATAACATTTGACATTTAACCTTTGACTTTTGACTGTCAAATGTCAATCGTCAAATGTTAAAAGTTTGAATAATCATATTTCGACAAACTCCTTATTATTCAAAAGCGTGTCAGTCGGAATTTGGTTAAAACCGCATGTTTTGCATGTAGCTTCCATATTGAGCCATTGGTCTTTGTAATCAGGGATTTTGACTTGCGCATAAGCATGACCAGGTATAAAGACGAGCCTTGCGTCATTTCCAATGGCCTTTTCCAGAGCCGCGACAAGCACCGCCATATCTTCACAGTCCGCTCCGCCAGTTTTTAATGTAATAAGGGGGTTCTCAAGCTTATCATGAAATTGCGGATCTGAAACATAGTTGATCTGGTCACGGACAAAATAGAAAAGCGCTTTCGACTGGCAAACGGGATCCGCTTTCCAGCATGAGTCTGAGGCGATTCGGTTGGCGATTTGTTTTAATACTGGTTCCGATTCTGTAACGACCTGTCTTAATTCATCAGGGCTATGTGAAGTAAATGGCTCCTCCAAATCATTCGGTAAAAAAGTTTGAACATCCGCTAACGTTAGTTTTACATGTGGCTCAGGATGAATTAAATAAAAATATCCTTCAATCGATAATAAAAAAAGGACTATGGCGGATATCACCGCGACAAAACGGTAAAAGGGCGAATATTTCTTCGGTTCAATAGGGTCAAATGACATTTCAGATGCTTCCTTATCCATGTTATTTCATTACTTCGTTATGTCGTTATATCGTTGCTTATATATTTAATGAAAAATCCAGCGCCGGCGCTTTATTTGTAATTGAACCGGATGAAATAGCCGATACACCATTAATTGCATATTTAATGACGTTCTTCTCATTTATACCGCCAGACACCTCAATCATAACGCCAGTTTTACGTAAAATTTTGACAGCTTTCATTACATCATCAGGACTAAAATTATCCAGCATTACTGCAATCCTATAATATCTGTCAGATTTAACAAAATTCTTGGCAAATATTTTTACCTGTTCAAGGTTTTCAAATTCGGTTTCTATGAAACGTACATTATGCAATCTGGATTTTGTGATGCGAAATTTTTTAAAATTATCTATTAAAACAATATGGTTATCTTTAATTAGTATCGCATCGCTGAGATTAAGCCTATGAGTCGCCCCTCCACCGATATAAACAGCCCGTTTATCCAAATCGCCCCATAAAGTCTTTCTAGTAGCCAAAATTCTGATTGATTTTGGTGCTTTCCGGACTAATTTATTTGTCATCGTCGCCACACCGCTCATTCGCTGAAGAAGGTTAAGCAAAGTCCGCTCCGCTGATAAAATTTTATCAGCCCTGCCAGATAATCTCATAATCACATCGCCTTTTTTCAGTTTGTCGCCATCCTTCATTTTTTTAACAATTCGGATACCAAGTTTTCTTAAAAACCATTCAGCCTCCTGTATGCCAGCTAAAATCCCTGGTTCATTTGCGACGATTTCTGCGTTTAATATACGTTTGTTATTAGGCACAAATAATTCAGTTGTAATATCTCCCTGTGCCGTATCATTTAAATAAGCCTCCCAAACATAAAGCTCGATGGCTTTCTTATAGTGTGGGTTCTTAAGATTCAAGTCCTCTGATGCGTCTAAAAAAAACTTTTTCATAACAATTTTTTGGCTTTAGTGATTATTTTTTTAATAAAATCGGCTTTATCCTTTGTATATTGCTCACGATTATCCGAATATTCTTTCTCTAACTGTTTCTTGAGTTTACCATATTCGTCTCTTGCATCTTTATGTTGCCTGAGGTAGTTGCGGAACAATATGTGTTCAGTCCAAAAACCACTATTCTTTTTCGTGACATGCAGATAATGTGTTCGATTATCCTCAGGTCCTTTTACAAAAAGATGTCTTCCGGGTACTTCTTGTTCACCCCTGTCCCCGTACCCCATTTTATTTAGCGTCTTGAATATTTTTTTAGCCTGTCTCTCTTCGGAAAAACCAATCATGATATCGATTATTGGTTTTGCAGGCACATTTGGAATGGCGGTACTTCCGACGTGCTCGATATCTATCGTGTCACCAAGAGTAGCTGTAAGTAACTGTTTTTCTATTTCAAACAGTTTCTCCCATTGAATATGGTCAGACGATAGTTTAACGGTGCCTCTCTTTAAGCCAATCATAAAAAATTGTTATAATATTTTGTTTAGCGGGCGAATCTTATAGCCCGTGTTAGGGGGCGTATGACGCAGAAGAGTGTAAGCTTCGCGTAAGCAACACATCACACGCCGAGTAATATGTACCCTAACTGGATTATAGTTAAGTTATTGGACTATTTAAATATCAACTTGCGCTGAGAATGAAATAAAGTAACATATGTATCTGGTAACATTTGACCATTAACATTTAACCTTTGACCAAAAAGTCAAATGTCAAAAGTCAAATGTCAAAGGTTCGCCCTAAAATTTTAAATATTAATTAAAAACTCATAAAATACTATATACAGACATACGGCTGCCAGATGAATTACTCGGATTCCGAAAGAATTACGACGGTTTTGGAGAAACTCGGTTACAAAAAAGCTAACGGTTTCGCAGATGCTGACCTTATTATCCTAAATACCTGCTCAGTCAAAAAGAAAGCTGAGGACCGTGTTTACGGGCTCGGCGAGCAATTCGGGCCTTTGAAGAAAAAAAATCCGAACCTGATAATCGGTTTAACCGGTTGTATGATACGTAATGAATCCGGCATAAGGCATGAAATCAAACATGAAGTCTTTAATATTATGGAAACAATTGATTTTGTTTTCCGTATAAAAGACCTGATGCGATTGCCTGAGATTTTACGTAAACTCCATCACATTAAAGAAAATGATGAATTTAAAGAAATCTTAGATTATTTCCATATAAATCCGACTATTGCCAACATCTCACAGATTTTTATCCCGATTTCCAGCGGATGTAATAATTTTTGCTCATATTGTATTGTGCCTTATGCCCGCGGGCGGGAGGAGTGTCGCGATATGAAAGACATACTGAATGAAGTAAAAAAAGCTGTAAAACGAGGGGCTATTGAAATAAATCTTGTTGGGCAGAACGTAAGCACATATAAGCCAAAAGATGTAGATCCAAAATCAACTGAATCTCCATTCGCTCAACTTCTCCGTAAAATAGATGCTGTTAAGGGCGTGGATAGGATACGTTTTTATACTGTCCATCCGAAAGACATGACGGATGATGTGATAAATCTGTACGGAGAACTTAAAAGCATGGTTCCGCATATACATCTACCTCTCCAGTCGGGATCAAAAACAGTTTTAAAAAGAATGAACCGCCATTACACACCCGATCATTTCCGCGAGCTTGTTCGTAAACTCAGGGCGCGTATGCCGGATATGTCCATTAGTACGGATATAATTGTCGGATTTTGCGGAGAAACCGAAAAAGAATTTCAGGAAAGCTGTAATCTTATAAAGGAACTTAAAATAGATTTGATTTACGTATCTATGTATTCCGCGCGCAAAGGCACATTGGCGGAAAGGACGATGAAAGACGACATACCGCTGTCGGTCAAAAAGGAACGTTTCCATTACATAACTGATCTGATGAAAGGCATTTCCCATAAATACAACCAGCAGTTCAAAGGCAAAAAAGTCAAAATACTTGTTGAACATATAAGAAAAGGTTATGCGGATGGAAAAATCCCTGAATATAAAATGGCGCGTTTTAAATCAGATGACCCACAGCTCATAGGCAAATATGTAACGATAAAAGTAACTAAGCCGATGGAATGGTGCCTTGAAGGCAAACCTATTTCATAATTTCGAAATTCGAATTTCGAAATTCGAAATTTTGTTGTATCTTTGTAGCGTCATTTAATAAAAAAATGAAAAATCCAAAAATCGCAATAGTGGCAGACTGGCTTACGAATTACGGTGGCGCGGAAAGCGTTATCAGCGCCTTTCATGATCTTTTTCCGGAAGCGCCGATTTACACTACTATGTACAAACCTGCCAAAATGCAGGAACTGGGACATCTAAAAAATATCCACACAAGCTGGCTTGATAAAATCCCTTTCGCCAAGCACCAGTGGCTTTTGGGACAAATGCCAACAGCTGTTGAAATGTTTGATCTGGATGAGTATGACATAGTGTTATCCAGCTGCCATAGCGTAAGTAAGGGTGTGATAACAAAGCCGGATACTTTACATATATGCTATTGTCACACGCCGATGAGATACGCATGGGAAAGTTGGGATTTGGAAACCAGGATTAAAAAATTCCCGCGGATATTACATGGATTAATCCGCAGGAAAATAAAAAAGATTAAGCAATGGGATTACTGCGCAGCGCAAAGGGTTGATGAATATATTGCAAACTCCTCTTATATCGCAGGCCAGATAAAAAAATATTACAATCGCGACTCACATGTTATTTATCCGCCGGTGCATACGGAAAAATTTAAGCCCGTACAAAACCCATCAAATAATTTTTATTTGGCTGTCGGCCGCCTGATACCGTATAAAAAGTTTGATCTTATTGTTGAAACTTTCAACAAAATCGGATTGCCTTTAAAGATTGTCGGAGTTGGCCCTGATTACAAAAAGATAAAAAATATGGCCAAATCAAATGTTGAAATCCTTGGCCGGGTGTCCGATAGCGAACTTTCTGATTTATACGCAAACTGCAAAGCTTTTATATTCCCTCAGATCGAGGATGCCGGAATCGTGCCATTGGAAGCTATGTCTGCAGGCCGTCCCATTATAGCTTTAAATCGGGGTGGCAGTTTAGATAGCATGAAAGAAGGTGTGACGGGAATCTTTTTTAAGGATCAGACCATTGAAGACCTGTCTTTGGCAATAAATCGTTTTGAAAAAATGGAATTTGATGTCAAAAAAATAAGAGATCACTCAAAACAATTTGATGTGGAAAACTTTAAAGAAAAAATAAAAAAATTCATTGATGAAAAATTGGTAAGCTTTAATCATTAATCTGACAAAATGAAAAAGGTGGGACTGGCTTTGGGCGGCGGAGGCGCAAGAGGATGCGCGCATATCGGGGTTATTAACGCCCTTCAAGAGGCTGGCATACCTATTTCCTGCATTGCCGGAACTAGTATCGGCGCTGCAATCGGAGGAATTTATGCCAAAGGAAAATTAGATGAACTGAAGTCGGTGCTGATCAAAACCCGCTGGCAGGACGTTGTTAAACATTTTGATCCTGTTATTCCCAAGCAGGGCCTTTTTGATGGAAAAAATATTATAAAACTTCTGAAAATAATATTGCCAAACCCATATTTTAAAAATATCCAAATCCCCTTCACCGTTGTAGCGACTGATTTGCTTACGGGAAAAGAAATACATATAAAGGATGGTAATATCGTCAAAGCTATCCGTGCGAGCGTCGCAATACCTGGGATAATTACTCCATATAAATTAAACAATAAGTATTTGATAGACGGCGGTGTTACAAACCCATTGCCTGCAAATGTAGTAAAAAATATGGGCGCGGACATTATAATAGCTGTGGATCTTAACCATTCTTTTATTAAGGAAAAAAGATATTCGGGGCATAGCATCAAAAATAATAAACTTGTGCAGTGGCTTACTCCGAAACATCCCAATATAATCGATGTGATCGAGAGTTCTTTATTCATGATGCAGGATCAATTGACCCAAAAAAATCTGCTTATCTGTAAGCCTGATTTTCTTATACAGCCAGATTTAGGAACTACAGGGATCTTCGATTTTCATGAAGCCAAAAAACTGATCAAAGAAGGGTATGATCAAACAAAAAAAATTATAAAACTGGTTAAGGATAAACTATAGTAACTATATATACAATTTACGGTTGCTTTTTGTGATTGTGGGTTTTTTACCGTAATATGGCTCAATTAAGTGATAGTTCCTATAAACTGGCATTTTTAATTTTTTTATTACATTAAGCCACGTCTTATCCGGAGGTAAAAGATTTTTTATTCCATGGCTATCTGAAAAAACCTCACGATGTTCTTTGCTTAATTGGCCAAGCCATTTTATATCTGGATTTGAAACGATCTCATAATGGCACTCGGAAAGGGTTACGATGGACTGGGGATAATCCATTAGATATTTCCCATAACCTGACATATAAATTTGGTCGCGGTTCATGGATTGCAAATAAATAAAATCCTTCTCATTAGTCCGATAGGAATACCATTGGTCAGTTAAAAGTCCAGTAATTGGTATTTTAAGCTGATGTGAAAATTGGTTTGCCACAGAAATCCCTATGCGCGACCCAGTAAAACTGCCAGGGCCCTTGATGACAAATATACCAGTCAGTCCGGATAATTTTATTTTTTCCATCCTGATCAATTCATCGATTTTTCTAAGAATATCATCGGATGTATGCGCTCTGTCTAAAGGCAGATAACGGCATGCTTTGTCGCTGATAAGGGCAACTCCTGCCTGTTCCGTTGCTGTGTCGATGCATAAAACCACACATCAATTTTAAATTACAAATTTTAAATTACAAATTTTCATTTATGTCTGAAAGCGAGAATCGCTATTCTCGCCGGCGCGATTTGCAAATCGCGCCTCCAGATATTCAAAATTGTAATATGTCATTTAAAATTTAAAATTTGTAATTTTTCAATCTCCACCCCTTGATAATAATATTTTATTATTTCCCTGTAAGTTTTACCGGCTTTTGCCATTCCCTCGGATCCGCAGCCACTCATGCCTACTCCATGCCCAAGCATGGCCAAACCTTTGCAATATGGGTCATCTACGGACTGTAAATAAGGAGTGTCAGTCCATCCCCAGACCTCTTGCGCGGATCTGGTGCGCCCGTCGCTTTGGTTAAAATAAGGCGTTTTGACTAATTTGCCGTTATAAGTAACAACTTCATCTTTTGTGGCATCAACAGCTTTTACGAAATTCGGAGACCTTATCTCAACGCCATACCCTAAATATCGCTGAAATATAGCAGGGTCATCGCTTCCGTCATATGGCATTCCGGGAAATTTGCGTTTATCGCTTTGCATATAAAATCTGGCGTAAGTCCTTGCCAGAACCGCAATTGCTTTTTGTTTTTCAGTCGGCGTGTCATTGGATACCTCAGCCAATCCTTTTAAATAATCTTCCAATGTCAGTTCATTGATATAAACCGTCTCATTATCAATGGCTCTGATTTCCAGTATTCCACGGAATTTATTATCATTCAGGCTTGCGTTCCACGAAGGTCTCCTTTCCATACTAACAATCTCAATAACGCCGCCTTCATCGGGAACGATACGGATAATATCTGCAACTTTAACTAAATTTCCGTATTGGACATTTAAATTTTTATTTAATCTTTTTACCTGAAATTTATTACCAGAACCCATAGAAAAAAGGATGGCATTATTTTTATCAAAAATCTTATAATTTTTATTTGCTGTAATATTTGTGAAATCGCCTTTATAAGAAATTTTTACGCGAAAAAGTTTTTCCTCGTCTTCGGTAGATGAAATAGTGCTTGATGCATTTGAATTTTGGCTTGTCATTGATTCAGGGCTATTGCTTTTGGATTTGGTGACTTTGAAATCCCAATGCACAAAACTGTTATCGATCCATCCGACATTTTCAATTACAAGCTGAAAATTCTCCTGGAAAAATCCTGTAGTCTGTGGTTTGACCTTAAACTTAAATGTAGCGGTTTCACCGGGTTTGACTTCATTTTGTTCCATTCCTGCAGTGCGGTATTTGCTTTCCCAATTCTGGCTGTAATACAGTTTGCTTAATCTGTCATGAGGCTTGCTTGGAGCCAGATAAATCGCATTTTCACCATTCTTTTGCCAAACTGAATTGCCTATATTTTTGAATTTAACCTGAACTTCCTTTTCTTGCCCTACAGTTAAATTTACCGACTTCGAGGTTTGATCGAGCAATTGCGCGCGAAGAGATGGATTTTGGACATTGATTAAAAATCTGACAGTGCCGCCTTGGATAGGAATCAAATTGAATTTTGGCCTTAAAAATATTTTATGCATACCGCTCTTATAAGGCGCCTGTATCCAAAAAATGAAATTTGCCTCCTCCTTCGGCTTAATTGAGCCTTCAGGAACAATTCTTTTTTTGAATATTTTAATTCCGCTACTCAATAAAGTTATTTGCATATTATCCGAATCCCATGGTAAATCACCCGCATTTTGCATTGCGATCTCGATCTTGCGCATTTCACCAGGCATCAAATCCGTTATAGAAGGTTTCTGGATAATTTTGGCGGCATGCCTGGGCTTTTTAACAGCTATCTCAAAACCTAAACCTTTATTTTCCAGCCAGGTCACATTTTCGATAACAGGTGAAAACTTTTCTGATAATCTGCCAATATAATTTTCCGGCACAGTAAGGTCAAAAACAAAAGTTCCCTGTTGCCCAGGTGGGACTTCGCTTTCAAGAAGATTTGCCACCCGAGTAGTATGGCCTTTAGAAAGAAGGCTTCGTCTGTCGCGCAAATCTTCAGTGCCCATTCTTATAAGATGCGTACCATAGTTGACCCATTTAACATTCCCTGTGTTTTGTAATTTCATATAGGCCAGGATCTTTTGGCCCTGAAAAACTGTTCCACTTGGCAGATCTTGGCTTACAACTTTATAGTCAAAATTAGGTTTTTCGATCAGAATCGGGATAGCGACAGCGGCTCGTGATACTTTATACCTGCCATTTACGACTGGGGCGACTTCAAAACTAAAATATCCAGCAAAATATCCTGCTTCCAGTTCGACTTTAAATGTTCCTGTTTTATCTGGTTGCACTTCATTCTCCTGAAGGTCACCTGCTACAAATATTTTATCTTCAATCAGCGGAACGACCCTTGCATTTGGATTATTGTTTAATGCAACATGAAGCCATGTATTTTTATCCCATGTCTTTGTGCCAGTATTTTTAAAACTAAGCGTTATGCTTTTCGTTTCATTGGGCTTCATCGATATCGTCTGGATCTGGCTCATTGATTCAGCATTGTAATCCATCGACTCCAGACTTAAAATCGATTCCTTAAAAACCCCGCTGCGCACAAGAATATCCGCCCTTTCTTTGATGTCCGAAAGCAAAGAATATAAATTTTTTCCTGGACAGGTTGTTTTGCCTACATCCCTATGGCCGATTATATTTGGCAGAATTTCTCCACGGAATGTTGACTCTCCTAATGGGTCTATATTGAGTAATTTAGATTTCTGGGCTATCAGAATGATCAGTGAATCCAGAGCCGGTTTAGGTACAATATTATCTTGATAATCACCGATGATTGCTATCCCGATGCTTCCATTGTTGTAACATCTCGCATGCGCTCCGATGACTTTCTCACCGCCATATCTGCCCTCATATATATTTCCAAGCGGATCAATAATATAATTATACCCAATATCCCCCCACCCTCTTGTAACAGCGTGGAAATGGTATATGGCCCGTACAAAAGCTTTGTAATCAAGCCCATCCAGCTTATTATCGCCAGTTAAATCGCGCAATTCAGAATCAGTATGATGGACAATAATTTTTTTAATTGATTTTGAATAAGCTAATGGCCAAATCAAATGTTCGCCTGTTGGCGCGGTTTCAATCACGCGCGTCAATTCGACCTCGTTTCTAAATTTTATTCTAAATTCCTCGCAAGTGTCCGTCGGGGCTTCTTCATCTTTAGTATTTGAAATGTATAGTTCCTCAAGTTCAGGCGTCCAGAAGCGTAGGCTTTCATCAGCGCCCCACTCTTTACGGTTTGTGATTTTAATTCCGGATGCGGCAATTTCAGGGCCGCTATACAGATTTTTTGTAATCTCATGATCACTTTCAGAATAAAGAAAATCTGCTTCCAGCATCAAAGGTCTGCTATCTATGCCGTTTTTTTTAAACTGTGCTGACTTTGTTGGAGTTGTCATTATCAAAGCTTCGGCCCCTGAATTTTTATCATCCTGTATATCAACATCCTGTATGTCAACAGGCCGCCATACGCCTTCGCCTAAAGGGTCGAGATTTACCATTAAGCCCTCAAAAATATAGTCAGCCTTAAGCGTTATAGTATTAAAACTTTTATCCTGATAAATGACAGGCGAATAATAAGCATCTCCGATCTTTTCAAAAGTTATCTTATGTCTTTCAAAATCACTGGCAAAAACATGATTTGCAAATGTTAAAAATAATAGGGAAAAAACAGCAATATCAAAAAAATTGTTTAATAGCCTTTTGCCGTTAAGCCAATGTTTTAAAAATTTTAAATTCATTTTTTACATATTTATTTTAACACACAGCTTAGGAATGACTAATACATCATAATATATAATTTATATGTAAAAAAATAATCAGGTTCTTTCTTATAAAATTTATAAGAAGCTGGGAGATAATATTTATCAGGACTTAGGTTGTTTTTCTATTACTGTTGTGCGCTTTTTATGAGCCCAGTCTAAAATTAAGCGTCCGACAGCTTCAGGATCGTGAATATGGTCAATAAAAATATCGGCAGCTTTGCTGCCAGCGGTCTGGACTGTCAGGTCGCCATATTGAAGAATTGTTGGTATAAATCCATTAATAATACCCGTTGTATCAGTTATATGGTCAAGCGGAGTTGATGTAACTGTTCTCTGAAAAAATGAAATTTGAGTAATATCGATAAGGCGTTCGTTTGTGAGGATAAAAACATCAAATTCTTCGTTGATCCATCGTAAACAGGTAAAAAGAAGACCGTAAAGAAAAATTAAAGAAATAAATATTTCAACAATAATACCCCCCTGATAATGATCTGCGATAGGGTAAAATTTAAACCAAAACATCAGAAAAAGCGCCAAAGGTACTATTATAATTAAAGTAAATACGACGATAATTTTAATAAAGACTATTGTATGCTTGCGTATAACGGCTAGGACCTCCTCCCCTTCACGTTGGCCAGGAAAATTTATCATAAAAAATTATATAAATTCAAATAGTCTTGATTGTATTAATTATTGCTAATTTAGACTAGCTTCCATATTCAAGTTTATCAATATCCCGTAAATATTCAAAAGTCTTAGGCTGAGCTACTTGGATATTTTGACCTCGGCGCTCTTGCCGTTCTAAAATATATATGCGTTTTACCCTATTCATTTGCTCCTGGTAATAATGAGGATTTGGAACATAATGTATTATTATTGGAGGAGTCGATGTTGATAATGTGATGATCAAAGCACCATAATTTAAATAATTTCTTAAAACCCCATGGGCTACGACTGCGAAGTCCTGAACTTTGGTTAAATCGATTGCATCATTATCATTCTTTAAGAATACTGTCTTATGGGCGATTATAATGCGATGGTTAGTGACAATGACAACATGAAAAAAGTAATTAATCAGCTGTAAAAAAAATGTATTTATAATAAATATTGAAACGACAATCGCAAGAAAAGCAAACAAAGAATAAAGCAAAGAAATCCGGAAAACTACAATTATTATTCCGATTATAAGAAATGAGAAAAGCGCTAAAAGCCCTAGGGTTGTACCAAAAATAAAAGGTTTTAAAAAATTAGTCCAATGCTTCCGGAAAAAAAATTGAACTGTTTCGTATTTCATAATCCCTCCCTGATTATCAACATCAATCATAAATTTGTATAAATTAAGCGGAGGACATTTAGTGTTTTTTATAATAGCATAAAATGCAAATAAAGCAAGTGGATAAAAATCAAAATGAATAAACAAAAATAAATTTAAGCTAAATTTACGTAGTGTATAAAAAAATTAGTTTTTTTGTTTTTGGATTAACCTTATAAAAACATATGTGGCGTTCCAAATTCTAAAGATTCTTTTTGGTTCAAGAATTAATCTCCAAAGCCATTCCAAACCAATTTTTTGTATCCATTTTGGGGCACGGCTTATCTTACCGGCATAAAAATCAAAAGCTCCGCCCACGCCCATCGCTAGTTTAACATTTTGTAAATTCGGTAAATTGCGGGAAATCCAGTACTCTTGTTTTGGGCTTCCATAAGCTACAAAAATGATATCAGGTTTTGTATTATTGATATGATCACAAATATTTTTATCATTTTCCGGCCCCGGAGAACCTGCGTAACAGCCTGCGAATTGGGCTCTTGGGTATCTCTGGGAAAAATTCTGAATAGCGATTTCAGCAATCCCATCTGACGCGCCTAGCAAAAAAATACGCCAATTCCTGCTTTGGGAATAATCAATTATTTTTGGCAGTATATCGGAGCCGGTAATCCTTTCTTTTAAAAGGCTTCGTGTCTTTTTGGGATTTAGTAAAATACCTGCCAATGACTTCAGAAGTGTGGCAAATTTACCTATTCCACTTTTGGGATGCGAATTATATAAATAATTTACAGCCCAAAGTATCCCGATTCCATCTGCTGTCCTTATTTCCGCTTTTTTTAATATATCTGAAAATTTATTATCACGGTGGGCGTTTAAAATCATTTCAGGATTTACAGTAACTATGTATCCTTTTCGGTCTTTTGAAATCAAATCATCGATTCTTTCCAATACCTCATCATAAAATAGGTTATCAATTGATATTCCGGCTATGTCATATTTTTTTTCCATAATTACTTATGTTTTAATTTTTCTGGCAATAAGACAAATATTGTAAGAATGCCAAAATTTTACCCGAAAACTTTTTCTGACAAAATAAAATTCTTCAATTTTCCAATTATTATTTTTAAAATATCTCAGTAATTCAGATGGCAGAAAGGCATGATAGTAGCGCTTCAGGGGATTATTTCCCCATCTTAACCATAAATCATTCCATCCGTATTTAAACCCTAAATGTAAAAAGAAAGAAATTATTGATTTAAAAAAATACGGCAAATATTTAATTTGAAATAAATTCCAGACAGTAAGTATTAAAATACCTCTTTTTTTAAGCACCCTGTTCATTTCAGATACGACTTTATGTCTTAAATGCTTACTTGGGATATGATGCAATGATGCAATCGATAATACAACGTCGAAACTATCATTCGGAATATCTAAATCGACCATATCGCCTAATCTGAATTCGGCATCAGGAAAATTCACTTTAGCCTTATTTATCATTGATGAGCTATTATCTATGCCTAAATAATCGATTTTTTTTGACTTCAATAAATCATAAAATCGTCCATTGCCACATCCTAAATCTAAAACTTTTGTTTTATTTCCGATATATTTTAAAAAATCTTTAAATTCAGGCCACTCAGTCTTGCGCGTAACATCAAATTCATCGGCTATCAATTCATAAACCTCTTTCACATCATGCCTTATTTTTTCAGCAATTTTTTTGTTCATAAAAAACATAAACAGTATACCTTAAAATAAGCTCAACTATAAAAAATAAAGCATAAATTAAGTCTAATTCTGTATTTATGTTATTGTCGTTCCGATATAAAAGAATGGTAACATCACCGCTAAAAGTATAGAGCCGACCAATATAGCTACTATAAAAATCATCAGGGGCTCGATCATTGTTGAAATATTTTTTAAAGTATAATCAATACTTTTACGATAGTTTATACGGATTTTCATTAGCATTTTTGCTAATATGCCTGTTATTTCGCCGATATGGATCATTTGCGCTACCTGTAGTGGAAAAAGTTTATTCTCTTTGAATTTCTGCGTCTTGATATCTTCAAGGCCCATCATTTCACTGATATTCTTGCCTAAGATTATCCCATGTCGTATTTCTGCCAAAGCGCGTTTATAATGAATGTTATCAATGGTTTTTTCAGTTATCTCAAAAGCATCACCAATTAGCACTCCGCTTTGCAATAGCATTCCTAAATTTGATGCGAACATCATTAAATTTTTTTGTTTGTTTATATTCCCAAAAATTGGAATAATACTAACAAAGTTCTCCCACAAAAGCTTGCCGATTTTTGTCTTACTTATTAAAAGCCATAATATAAATATTCCACCAAATGCTATTAATAAAATAATAGGATATTTTGCTGAAATAAAATTGCTTATATCGATTACTTTTTGCGTTAAAGCCGGTAAACGCGCATTAGATTCTTTATAAAGTTTAGCAACTTTGGGTATCACAAAAATCATCATTCCTGCAACCATTGTTATAGCGAGAATTAAGAGTAAAACAGGGTAAAACATCGCGCCTTTTATTTTTCTGACAAAATCCTGGCTGCTTTCAAGTTCATCAACTATTTGTGACAATACATTTTTCAGGTTTCCGCTTTTTTCTCCTGCTTCGATCAGCGCGGAGTGCATGTGGGGGAAAATTTTGGGGTATAAGTACATAGTTTCTGCTAATCCCATACCACTGTTAATCCGATGAATCATGTCGCCATATAACTTTTTCAGGGCTCTTTTTTTTGCCTGGGCCTGGATTATCAATAAAGAATCTATAAGCGTAACGCCTGAGCCTATAAGCGTCTCCAGCTGGTCGAAGAAAAAGAGAAGGTCTCGAAATGAAATCCTGAAAAATTTTAAAGTTAGCGGTGTGCCTTCAGTGGGCTTCGTCTTCTTTATCCCGAACACGATTCCGAATTGAGGCGCGACAGCTTCACCATTCCCTTTTCTTTTGAATTTTGAAAAAAACAGCTCTATCTCAAGCCAAATATCTGATAAGATCTGCCCGATTTTTTTGAAGAAACCATTCATGTCATTATTGAAGGATTAAAGTATCACTTGAATTTTCATTTTGATTTGTAACTGTAATACTCACATGGTAATTAGGGGCGCTTGGATCATCCAGCAATTTGTACTGGTCTTCATCATCAATCTTATAAACCTTTTTTTTACCGTAAGGTGCTGTGATTTCTATTTTTGAATCAACTCCAAGTGAAACATAAATCGGATTTGTCAGATTATCGCGCTGGACATTGAAATGAACAAACCTGATATTCTGAGAAAATTTTGCGCCTTCTATCATCTGGAAATTCCATTCAGTTTCTTCCGATGTTTTAAATTCAACACAATCAGAATCTCCGGTTTTTACGACTTTCGCATCCAATGTTTCGCCTTCGCCGTCTTTTTGAATTAAATTGGCATCATTTCCATAATCTATTTTGTAACCTTCAGGGCAGCTAGGATCTTTTTTAATGCCGAGTGTCAAATTTAATTCCTTGGGCGTTTCTTCAATCACAATATAATACGGTAAAAAATAGATTGTGGCTTTTTCAAAATCGCCCCTTAGCACTTTTAGGTCTTCCTGTTTAATTATATCTCCCATTATTCCTGTAACCTGCCTTACTTTAAGAATATCGCCGAGCAGACCTAAACCAGCTGTTGCGGAAACGGCTAAAATTGCGATTATCGCAACTACAATTAACATTTCGACAAGAGAAAAACCTTTTTTGTTAGGATTATTAGGGAAATTTAGATTTTTAAGATTATTTGGGTTTTTATATGACTCAATAAGACGACTCATTAAATAGCCCGCTTTATTGATCATCTCTAATAACTTTTCATAATCTTTTTGTGAAATATATTTAAGTTCAAATGCTAATTCCGAGTGGCTATCTAATTCAACTAATGAGCTTAAGGACATATTAAAAAAATGTAATTTGTCAGCTCTGCCGTTTCTTTGGTTGCCTTCGGCGATATTTGCCATATGAGAGACACTAGCGCGTCTCATATCAGATATGAGACCATACATCTCAGTTTTAGGAAATTTTTGTGTGAGTCTATAGATTTCCAAAGCCAATTTCTTGGCAGACTGCCATACAACTAATTTTCTGAATGATCCTTGGTAATTCATTGTTTTCTATCCTAATAATCTTAATGATCTTAAAAATCTAAATAATCCCAAATTTATGCCATTACTCTTAACGCCTCTTCAATCGTAATGTCGCCTGTTACAGCCTTATAAAGCGCGTCTTTTCTCAGCAATATCATTCCTTCTTTAACCGCCTGATTTTCGATTTCCTGGTTTGAAGCGCTTTTTACAATCATTTCTTCAATTATCGGCGACATTTCCAGAACTTCAAATAAACCGATTCGCCCTTTATATCCAGTGTTATTGCATTTATCGCATCCTTTGGCTTTGTAGAAAAAATCCTTTAATGGATCAACGCCGATTTCTTCAATCAAAAGCTCGTGATATTGTTTAGGTATTGTATATTGCTCTCTGCAATGATTACAGATTTTTCTTGCTAATCTTTGGGAAATAATAAGTTTAACAGCTGCTGATATAAGGAATTTGTCTATTTCCATATTTAGCAATCTCTGTATCGTGCCTACAGCTGAATTTGTGTGCAATGTTGAAAATACCAAATGCCCCGTGAGAGCGGATTCAATAGCTAGTGAAGCGGTTTTCTTATCGCGGATCTCGCCGACCATTATGATGTCTGGATCCTGGCGCACAAGAGTTCGGAGACCGTCTGAAAAGTCAAACTGTATATCTGTATTTATCTGTGTCTGAGTGACATTAGGTATTTTGTATTCAATTGGGTCTTCCAAGGTAGAAATATTGCGGGCGGTTGCATCAAAAGTTGAAATCATGGAAAAAAGAGATGTGGACTTTCCGCTTCCTGTAGGACCAACCGCAAGTATCATCCCATAGTTGGCCTTCAGGTGCTTTTCAACTTTCAGCAATATGTTAGGGAGCATGCCCAAATCTCTCAATTGCACTAAAGTGGGGCTTTTCTCTAATAAGCGGATAACCACTTTTTCACCGAAATTGGTGGGCAGTATTGAAACGCGCAAATCAACTTCCTTGCCATCAAGCGTGAAAGAGCTTTTCCCGTCCTGGGGAAGCCTATGTTCGTCGATTTTAAGCCCTGAAATTATTTTTATACGGGCGACAATCGGATGGTGAAAAATCTTATCATACTCTTTATACAAAATCATCTGTCCATCTACCCGGAAATACAATATAAATTTATCTTCAAGCGGTTTAAAATGTATATCGCTTGCGTGCTTTTTAATCGCTGCAGTAAAAATTTCGTCTACCAATCCAGGTATCCTGTCTTCGTCAAATATCTCTGTAACGAGTTGTAATTCACTTTCTTTTTGTAATTCGTCAAGTAATGACATCTATCAGGTTATTATTAATCTATTTATTATAGCAAAAAAAAGCCATTTTTGCAAGACAGAATCATAGTAAAATATTAAATCTGACAAAATTTCTAATAATCATGAATTTGTGCTAAAATCTATCCAAATCAAACAAAATGGACCTTGATTACCTTGATTATCGCCTTGATTACAGGATTAGACTGAATTAAAGGAATCTGTTAAACGGAAATACAAAACAATTAAATGAAAAATGTAAAATGAAAAATGTAAAATATAAAATGAGAAAAGGTTTTTCATTAATTGAGCTCGTATTTGCTATGTCTTTTTTGACTATTATTATTTTGGGTGTGATTACCCTGCAAAGCTCGAATCTTGCCATGATGAACAGGCAAAATAACCAAATTCAAGCGCATTTTTACGCGAATCAGGGTATTCAAATATTGAGATCCCTTCCATATGATGCCACTCTTGAAGCTTGCACACCTACGCCCTGTGTAAAAAAACTTACTTTTTTACCCGATACTAACGAATATAAATTAAGTGATTTGGGCGGGAAAAATGAACCTGTAACGGATACGATATTTGAACGTTATATAACCATTGATTCGACAAGTCTTACTAATGCCTACAAAGCGATTGTTTACATAGAATGGGAGGATTCCACCGGAATCCATCGCAAAACAGTGGACGGAAGACAAGTCAATGCCGATGTAGAGGCAAAAACCATTATTTTTTAAATAAGGATGAAACGAAATATCGAAATAACATTGGGAATGAAACATAACCGAATTAGTTACCTCGTTACTTCGTTATTTTGTTATTTCGTTAGACGCAAAGGATTCACTTTAGTCGAACTAACCGTATCAGTCGCGATTACAGGTATTCTTATGCTTGGTATAAGTGCGTTCTTTTCATCATCGTTCCAAAATCTCTTCACGGCACAGACAGAAACTACCAATATAGAGAATCAATATGCGATAAATGAAATAATCAGGGATAAATTTTTAAGCCTTGATAAGATATTGAATGAATTTAAGAGCTCTTCGCCACAAGCGACTGAAATTCTGTACAAAAATAAATCCTCAGATAATCTTTTGCCCTTCAGTTATATAGGTGAGACCAAAATTGATAAAAATAATGATGGTATTGAAGAAAATTATCTGGCTTTTAAAGATTTTATGATTTTTAATAAAGTTGATTCGAGTGAAAGCGCTGATTTAAGTTTATATGGAGATTCTGGTTCAGGCTTAATAAAAATTGCCTCAAGCGGTAATCCAAGGTCGCCTAATTTAAATCCCGACGAATTTAAAAATTTTGCTGGTTTTACATATTGTAAAGACAAATATTACATCGCTCTGCCGGATAAAAATAAAATTATGGGGTGCAGCTGCCCAGTGGGAGAAATTAAATGTACATGTACAAGTTTGGATATGAAAACACAACTTTTTTCGCCGACTGATATAACATGCGATGACACTAATAAATTCCTTTACATTTCAGACTCCGGAAACAGCAGGGTAATAGAATACGAAATAGGAGATGGAGAAAAACAAACTCCTGTTGCAACAGGCTTAAATTATCCTACTGGTTTAGCCTTTTATGATGATGGGGCAACCAAATGGCTTTTTGTAGCTGACACTCTAAATAACAAAATAAGGAAATATAATCTTACTAACCGTGCAACAACAGCAGTAACTGTCGTTGGAGATGGTGAGGATAAGGAATGCACTCATACTGCAAAATTTTGTAAATTAAGTATGCCAACAGGTCTTTTTGTCGATGACGATTTATTGGAACTTTATATCGCTGATAGCGGAAACAACAGAATTTTGAAAATGAAAGATCCTGGCAGTCCTGAAAATTTGTTGTTTGAATTTAAACTTGATGAAAATTATGCGCTTGACCGCATTGAATTTGAGAATTCCGCATGGGATGGCAATGGAACTTATGATGAAGATGTAAGTAATCTTATCGGAAAATCATCTAATTTTACCAATAAGGTCTTTAAAAATTCAGACAGGCTTACAACTTTTGTAAACGGTAAATGCTCAAGTTCGATTAATTCATTTTATGTTAATGAGGAATCAGTTAATATCCTAAAAGGTGGCAATAAAATAATAGTCAATTCTGCAGTTTTTACCGTCAATAGTGTTGAAGGAGATGTAGAAGGAATTGAATGTCATGAAAAAGATGAAGATCCATCATTAAAAAAATGGCGTATTAATGTTAATGTTGCTGAAGACGCTTCATCTATAGGAGACGGGGAGACAGTTTTCTTTTCCAATCCAAAAGATGTGATTGTCAAAATTAACGGAAACCCAAATATCAATTTCGATAAAGGCGGATTTCAGACATTTGCAATTAAAACCTACGACCTTATGAAAGGGCTTGTAGATACAGACTATTATTCTGTCAGGATTGGTGATGACATTCTGGGTACTGATGAAGACACAATTGGAGTAGTTGTTGATCTTTCTAATAAAAAATACTCACTTATTTCATTCCCCACTGGAGTTACAAATAAGTATTTTGCTAATTCTGGTGCTGTTTTCGGTAACACAAAAGTGGTGGAAATGAATCCTTCCAGCCCAAAAACTTTGGTAACAATTGATACAAAAGCTTTCGAAACATTCGATTATATCAGCGATTTTTCTTTAGCTGACAAAGATGCAGAGGGTCACGCCATAAATCCAATCGAATTTACAAAATATAATAATGAAAACTTATTAGAACTTGTTATCAATGCTTTTATCAATGGGAACAAAACCCAGACTTATAAACTTAATACAGTTATCCCGAAATGAAAAATTTTAGAATTAAACAACATTTTATAGGCTTTATTGCCAGCTCAAATACTGGAAGTATTCTTATTTGGTCAGTGTTGCTTGGTTTTGCCCTGACTTCTGTTTTTTTCTTTTACAGTATCAGACAACGGGAGGCTATAGCTACACAGCGTGATACAGCCGAAATATTAGACGCCAGAAGCTATTTGGAAAGTTATGCCGATTATGTGCAAAAATTGCCAAGTGATGATTTAGACAACCTTAAAAAAGATGGAATTAATTTTGATAATATTTTAGGTACTGTAACAAATGAAGTTGATAAAATCACAGGAACAGCTGATATTGGTGTTCTGGTTTCATACAAATTCAGCGGGGAGATTTTTATTGAATGGAATAAGAAGGTTATTTGTCCGGATGGTCTATATCCAATAGATCAGCATGGTGATTTGATTGTAAATGATATTTTGTATAAGCACGATCCAACGAAAGAATGTCAGGTGGAGCAGGAATATGATGATGTAATCGGTCCAATTGCAGTGACGGATCAGTTCGAAATAAAAACTCTAAATGTTCCTTTTTATTACGAGATAACTGCTAAAGACGCGTCTAAAAAATTAATAGACAATAAATGGACTTTAGACATCAAAACAACTTTAGATTACGGAAAACAAATTGAGGTCAAAAGAAGTTTTTGAGTTATGAAAGCGCTTCGGAGATCTTTTTGCCAAATTCGGTTGCGGAAGATGGCCCGTCGGCTGTTATTATCAATCCGTCTTTTTCAACGGTCTTCCCCGTGAAAATTGCACCATGCGCTTTGAGGTTATCGATTTGACCACCAAAACAAGTTGTTTTAACGCCGTTTAAAAGTCCTGCGTTTGCGAGTATGGAAGGCGCCGCGCAGATAGCGGTAACTAATTTTTTGGATTTCAGAAATTTTTTAGCAAGTTTATGTGCCAAAGGATCATCAAAATACATATGTGAGCCAGGGCCACCTATAAAAAGAATAGCGTCATAATCATTAGGCTTTACATCTTTCAGGAGAATATCCACATCTTTAATACCGCCATATTTACCATGAGCTTCTTTTTTAGTGCTTGCAGTGACCACTATGTGACCATTCGCTTCAAGAGCGATTTTTGAATTATTGTATTCGATATCCTGATAGCCCTCAGGGGCGATTATTGAAAGTATTTTGGTCATAAAGTCTCAAATTTATAATTATTTCACTTTGTACTCGCAATATCTTTTATTTCTATTATATGAGTTTTATGTGGAGAGTAAATCTTTTTCGAAATTTAAAAATTCATCAAACAACTCCTGTAAGGCAGATTTTTCAGAATAAGTCAGATTGTATGATAAAAGTGCATGAAAAGAATTTTTTAAAATTTTGGTTATTTCTTCAATCACACCTTTTGTATAAACATAATCACTGGGGTCGCGGTCAATGTTCTCCATATCCCTTTTATTGCAAAGCTGGCGATATACTTTTGCGCCCAACATTGCGTGATACCACTCTAAATCTTTCCATTCTTCAGTATTAATCCAAACCGCTCCCCTTTCATAAATACCGCGGATAAAACCGTGAATTTTAATAATCCAGTTATGGATTTTTTTATTAAACGGGTGTTCCATCAGATCCCTTTCCTCTAATTTAGGGTCATTAGGAATGTTATTTAAATCAATTCCAAATTTTTCCGCTCCTTCCTGAATCAATGCGAAGGTTTCATCAAATGATTCCTTAACATCTTCAAGCACCACCTTCATATCATTCGGATCTTCCCCGCGTATTCTGTGTTTCTGCTCCTGTTTCAATAAACGATAACATAATGGACAGTCTATTTTGTTGCAAGGTTCGCGCCTCCATTGGCATTCCATCCATTTCGGATATTCAAAAATATCTTCTTTTTTACTCATAAAAATATTAGTTATAAATTAAAATGCTTTCTTAGATTAAAGTGAATTTTTTTCATTAAAGTATGTTCAATCCGTCCTACACAATGAATAAATCTTTCTTTGTCATAAGTATAAATATGATCAAGTTTCGCGAGAGAATCGACTTTCAGATTATTACTAAAATTTTTTATGATTTTATAATCATACTTGTTGAAATTAGACATTTTAGATGTGAGCGGCACAACGCAGACCATCTTGCTTACGGAAATATATTCATCTGAATCGACGATTAGATGAGGACGTTTTTTATAATATTGATGTCCAGCGGCGTTCTTTTCTTCAAGCCAGTATATATCACCGCATTTGATTTTCCTTCTTATCATGTTTTTTCACTAAATTCTCGTAATACTCATATTCATCTTTTGGTAATGGTCCCAAATGCTTACCCATATCATCCCATGCTTTTTTCTGAAAAAGCGCATCATAATCACAGCAAGAATAGGGCGCAGTCCTCTCATAAACAAAATTATAATCAATTATTTTCCCTTCCTCCGCAATCTGCCAAGGCGCATCACTATGAGAATATTGACTCAATTCTTTGGCATTCTTTTCAGCCAATTTATCCAAAGTCTTATCAATCAGCTTTATTTCACGGGCGGAGAAACAATTAAGGTTTGGCTTGCGGAGCGGCAAATATTTTTTTTGCTGATATTGGAAATAACGGCTTTTTATTTTTTCAAGCTCACCGACCTTTTCCATAGATTCAGCAATCTCTTTAAACTCTACTGGCGTGGGGCCATAATGATTTTTAATATAAGTGGCGCCTATTAATTTTTCGCCATACTGCTCATAATAATCAAAATCAATAAAATAAAATAATTTATAAAGCGCTGTTTCGCCGATATTCGGTTGTGCGCCGACTTTGGTTAAAATATAAAGCAGGGCTTCTTTGAATTTCGCCACTTTATCAGAAGGAACTTCAATTCGAAAATCCTTACGCGGTTTCTGCTTAGCCTTTCTTAAAATCACTTTAGGTTTGGTATCGGATTTGATTTTGCCTTCCAGGAAATCCAGCAATCCCATATCAAACATATTAGCTAGTTTGCTGGCTTCAGAAACCGTGAGTTCCCGTTCTTTTTTTTCAATCAGTATAAAAGTAGGTCGGGAAACGCCGATTTGTCTGGCGAGATATTCCTGAGAATATCCAAATTGCCTGCGTAATTTAGAAATATTTGGAAACATATTTATAATCATTAAGAAGTATTAGAACCTATCTCAAAAATAGGCCCTCCTACGATGCCGCCTTGCTCACGAGCTTTGCGGAAAGCAGGCCTTAAAGCCTCTGCGATTTTTGGGTGGATAGGTGTGACAAATGTATCCCCTTCAGCATTCACGCGCATTGGCCTGATGCCCATTTTTTTCATAGCCTGGCATATAGGGCAGTCATCGAAAAATGGTTCATTACTTTTTAATATTCTTTTACTCATAATTCATTAGGTTACTAATCAAATGTTATTATGGATACATGGGTATATTCCTTTTAATCCCGTCAAGAATTGTCACATCCCCTTTGTTATATGTTCCCATTTCATATCCGTCATAAATGAAGTGATCCCCATTTTGATAGAAAAACAAGGCGGTTTCACAATCCATGATAAGGATTAATCCTCGCCCGTTTGAAGCAGGGAAAAAATCTATGCGTCCGGCCTCACCGAAAACTTCATGCGCTTTTTCAAAAACAGGCTTTTTTATTACTATTAATCTAGCGAAGCGTTTCATGGCGAGAACCGGAAAATATTTTAAAAGGAATTTATTAAACCATGTTAATTGGATTTTATTCATAAATATTCATCTAAATGCTAAAATTCGCTCTCTATAATAATTGATGTAAAAAAGTTTGTCAAGAGAAATGTTAAATTTTTTTACATAAAGATAGGCGTTATTCTTAAAAAAACCGAAAAAATAGGCAGTCAGGATAATAAGTAATACAGTAGCCCCTTCAGCATATCAGGGGTAAGCAATAGGGTAACGCTCTACTCAATGTAAATTTACTTTGTAAATTTTCATTTCGTATCCCTCCGCTTATGGCCGCTTCGGCAGGCTCTGTGTCCATTCGCTTCGGTACGCGTTACTCGCTATTAACTGGGTCAGATATAAAGGGGTAGAAAGTATATAAGATATATTATATATAACTTAATATCTTATACTCAATTGCCCCAATGATGCTCCTTTCCCAAAGAGAAACCTTAAGCTCGGGGCAAAATGAAAAATTATAATTGTTCCTTAATCCTTTTAGCGACATTTTCACCTGCTATCTGCTCCAACACAACTTGAGGTGCCTCTCTAATTTTTTGTACCGAGCCGAAGTATGTCAGTAATCGTTTTCTGAGTTTTGGCCCGACTCCTGGAATTTTATCCAAAACAGACTCCGTCATTTTCTTTTCCCTGCTGGCACGATTAAAACCTATTGCAAATCTGTGGGCTTCATCGCGTATGCGCTGTAAAAGATGACTGGCATCTGAATCGGAAGGTAAATTAAGAGGCTCTGATTTTCCGGGAACATAAACTTCTTCAAGTTGTTTAGCCAGAGAAATCATAGGTATATTTAGTCCTTTTTCAAAAAGAACATCATGCGCTGCGTGAAGTTGACCTTTTCCGCCATCGATTACAATTAAATCTGGTCGGCTTTCGAAAGAAAAGTCTTTCTTTTTCTTCTGATATGCCATAAATAATGGTTTTTCACCTACATCTTTTTTATATTTTTTTGCAAAGTCACCCAGTTCTTTAGGGGGCTGATGGAGCGTTTCAAAACCAAGTTTCAGGTAGTATGCCTCTAAATTTTGATGACAGAAAATATAAAATCGTTTTTGTTTTGAGGTTTCTATGAGTTTTCTGATTATAAAATGCCCTAATTTCTTTCCCCTCTCTTTTGGATCTACCCATAGGCCTGCAATCCTGTGCACGTTATCCGATAAAGTATGTATACGGCCCGTGGCAACTATATTCTTGCCCTTACGGATTATATAATACTGTTTTACGTCAAAATCTTCTATTACATCCCATGTTTTTTTAATGGTTTCAGCATCTTTCTTCTTTGCTTTTTCAAGCTTATAGCCTTTAGGCAGTATATCTGGCAAATAATTAAGTCTGCGCCTTAAAACTTCGGCAAGTGATTTATAATCATCCATGGTACCCTGTGTGGTTTTAAGGCGGAATTGGCGGTAATCAGCAGTAATCGGCTCACCTTTTCTGAAAACTATCATTGAACCCACGGTTTCAGTGCCAGATAGATGGGAAATATCATAGCATTCTATCCTGTTAGGCAGTTTTTCAAGTTTAAGAATGTCTTTGAGGTCCTCAAGCGCTTTTTCTTCTTTTTTATCCGCCATCCAGCGTGCCCGGTTTTGTTCTGCAAAACTTCTGGCGTTCTTTTCGGAAAGCAAAATCAGGTCATCTTTTTTGCCAGCCTGAGGATGGATCAGATTAATCGTTTTGTCAGAGAAATTTCGTATATAATCCTGAATCAGTTTCGGTTCATCGATCTCTATGGATATCAGTATTTCTTTAGGAATATCAGCGGCCATTGAGTAATAATCGCGCAAAAAAGTTTCCATGACTTCCGATGGATTTTCACCGCCTTCAAGAATAAAATTTTCTTGGCCTATAAGGCGGCCATTTCTGATTTGGAATAAATTGAAAAAGAAACGCCCGAGATCCTGCACAAAAGCAACTACATCTCTGTCTGCAATTTTAGTATCAGTTATTAACTGTTTTTCGGCGCTTCTTTGGATTGTTTCGATCTGGTCGCGCAAATCAGCCGCTCTTTCAAACTTTTTTTCGATCGCAAACGCCATCATCTGTTTTTTTAACAATTCGATAGCGGGTTTATAATCGCCTTCAAGAAACTCAATCGCCTTATTTATTAATTGTCTGTATTCCTCGGGAGTGACCATTCCGGCGCAAGGTCCAATGCATCGTTTTATGTGATAATCAAGGCACGGCCTTTTGGCGGGAGAACCTCCTATTTTGACAGCTACTTTCGCTCCTTTTAGTGGAGTTCCCTTAGGATCTAATTTGATATTCCTGACACTACATAATTTAAAAATGCGTTTTACAGCCTCCATAAGGCGTTTCACATCAGAACCGCTGGTTTTTGGGCCAAAATATCTGGCGCCATCCTTTGTTATTCTTCTAACTGTGTAGATTTCAGGATAATCCTGATTTACAGTCACTTTGATATACTGAAAATTTTTGTCATCCCTTAAAAGCACATTGTATTTTGGCTGTAATTCCTTAACCAGATTATCCTCAAGTATCAGGGCTTCGATTTCACTATTTGTTTCAATCCAGCTGATATCCTCAGCGTGCTCAAGCATTTTTGTAATGCGGATATCATGTTTTGCTGATTGCCGGAAATACGATGACACTCTCTTTTTAAGGTCTTTGGCCTTCCCGATATAAAGAGGATCTTTATGGTCATTCAAAAATTTGTACACACCAGGCGTATCTGGAATTTTTGAAATAATTTTTTCTAAAGATTTACCCATAGTCCGATTATACACGAATTTTTATTGATAATTTATTTTTATTTAGTGTTTATAAAAAATTGAAAATTAAATAGTAGTTTTTAAAGGTAATCTTGAGATATAATCAAACTATGCATTTGCAAAAATCAATACTTCAAACCATAGCTTTTTTCGATATTTTTGAATTCCCTTTAACTGCGGAAGAAATTCAGGAATATTTGTTCGATTACAAAAAACCAATCCATATAAAAGAAATCAAGGGCACTTTAGAAGGAATGGGGCAAATTGAAAAAATTCACGATTATTATGTAATGAAAGGCCGTGGCAAGTTAGTTGATATAAGGAAGGCCAGAAAATTTATTGCAGAAAAATTCTGGGGAAGGGTTCGGCAATATGGACAATATATTGTTAAAGTTCCGTTTGTGGAAATGGTAGCAGTTTGCAATAACCTTGCTTATGATAATCCCACTGAACTTTCCGACATAGATCTTTTCATAGTGATTAAGGAAGACCGCATGTGGATAGCGCGCCTAATCATTACCTTAATACTTCAATTCCATGGCGTAAGGAGGCATGGCGATAAAATTGCGGGAAGGTTTTGCCTGAGTTTTTTTGTTACCCCAAAAAAATTGAACATGGAACATCTTTTGCTTAAACCTTCTGACCCTTATATGGCTTACTGGACTAAGCTTTTAATGCCTATATATGGGGAAGATACTTACAAAAAATTTAGAGAAGAAAATGCTGGCTGGCTCTATGCAAATTATGGGCTAAAATTCAGCGACCGTCCGAATTATAGGTTTGCTTTCCGTGAAAAAAATTTTTCAAAGCGGTTTTTGGAATTAATTTTCAAAGGATGGTTTGGTGATTTTATTGAATTTTTACTGAAAAAAAGTTTTAAAAAACACACATACCGAAAAGCAAAAAAACTTGGACCTGAAGCCAGCGTCGTGGTAACTGACGACATGCTTAAATTCCACAATCGCGACCGCAGGAAAGAATATCTGGAAAAATGGGAACAACTGACAAATATTTAGAGGTGTAAAAACGCCTCATCGAGCGTGTCAAAATATCTGATAATTGTCGTTAAGCCCACAAGGCTTATAACATCCATTACAGCCTCTTTAGCATTTGCGAGAATGATTTCTTTCTGTAATTTTGAAACATGGGTATGAGCATAAACAAGATAACCAATACCCTTACTATTGATAAACTCGAGATTTTTTAAATCAAAAATTAATTTTTTGACATTTACATCTGCAGTAACTGTATCGACTTCCCTTTTCAGAGGCTCTATGCTGCTTTCGTCCATTTCACCGTTTAACGCAAATATTTTTATGTTTGGCTTAGGGCCATCTGATATTGTAATTCGAAGATCAGGCATTTTTTTGATTTTAAATGACAATCTCAATATAATAGGTGGCTTATTGTTTTACAAGCCCATATCTGTTACGAAATGACATTGACCTTTCAACGCTAATTTTGATACCTTAATAATGATAAAAAACCATGAAAAAAAGAGTCCTTTCTGGAATCCAGCCATCAGGTAATTTGCACATTGGAAATTACTTCGGAATGATCAAGCGTATGATTGAATACCAGGAATCCAGCGACCTTTTTTGTTTTATAGCGAATCTTCACTCGTTAACCACGCTTATTGACCGTGAAGAAATGAAAAAACTTACCTTAGAGGCTGCGACGGATCTCCTGGCACTTGGGATTGACCCTGATAAATGTTATTTCTGGGTTCAGTCAGACGTTCCTGAAACTACTGAACTTGCGTGGATCCTTTCTTGTCTTACTCCGATGAGGTTAATGGAGCGGGCGCATAGTTATAAAGATAAGATCGCAAAGGGGGTTTTGCCTAATTTGGGTCTTTTTAATTATCCCGTGCTAATGGCGGCTGATATTCTGATAAATCAGGCAGATGTCGTCCCTGTTGGCAAAGACCAAAAACAGCATTTGGAAATGGCAAGGGATATCGCAATAAAATTTAACAATGAGTTCGGGGAAGTATTTACAATTCCTGAGCCGGAAATTCCTGAAGAAATCGCAGTAATCCCAGGAACAGACGGACAGAAGATGTCAAAGTCTTACGGAAATACGATCCCTATTTTTGCTGATGATAATGTTATAAAAAAAGCAGTTATGGGAATAGTCACAGATTCAAAACAAGTGGATGAGCCAAAAAAGCCGGAAGGAAACACAATATTCGAGCTCTATAAACTTTTCGCAGATAAAAAAGAAAGTGAAGATCTGGCGCGGCAATTCCGAAAAGGCGGTCTGGGTTATGGAGACGTAAAAAAGATGCTGCTTGAAAAAATTTATAATCAATTCAAGCCTTTTAAAGAAAAAAGGTCATATCTAGAAAGCCATCCAAAAGAAGTTGAGGCAATCCTATCCAAAGGCGCTGATAAAGTCCGTAAAATTACTTCCAAAACCATGCAAAAAGTCCGCGAAGTAACCGGGCTTAAATACTAAATAACCAATTTTAAATTTTAAATGACAAATGACAATTAATCCTGATACCCTGTTGATTAGCCACTCTGGCGCAATTGCGAAATCGCACTTTCAGAAATTAAAATTTGTAATTTAAAACTTAAAATTTAAAATTAATAAATCAATGCCCAAATATATATTCGTCACAGGAGGGGTTTGCTCATCGCTTGGCAAAGGGATAGCGTCAGCATCTATCGGCAATTTGATGAAAGCCTCCGGATTTTCTGTTTTTACGCAAAAATTAGATCCGTATCTTAATGTGGATCCTGGCACCATGAGCCCATTCCAGCATGGCGAGGTTTTTGTTACGGATGACGGAGCGGAAACGGATTTGGATCTCGGGCACTATGAGCGCTTCATCGACACCCCCCTTAGCAAATTAAGCTCAACATCAACGGGACAGGTTTACCAGACTGTATTAGATCAGGAAAGAAAAGGAGATTACCTTGGTGGTACAATCCAGATTATCCCTCATATAACCGATGAAATAAAAAGAAGAATCCGCGAAGCCGGTAAAAAATCCAAATGCGACATAATGCTTTGCGAAATCGGAGGAACTGTCGGTGACATCGAAGGCCAGCCTTTTTTGGAAGCTATGCGCCAAATGCGCCATGAAGAGGGCCGAAACAATACTTTGTTCGTTCATCTGACACTCCTTCCATTCCTTAAATCATCTAATGAGCTTAAAACAAAACCCACGCAGCTTTCGGTAAAAACTCTCCAAAGTATGGGTATACAGCCAGACATAATCATGGCTCGCGCTGATGAAAAAATTGAGACAAAACATTTAATAAAAATTTCAAAATTCTGCGACGTGCAAAAAGAAGCTGTCATACCGGCTCCGACTGTGAAATACATTTATGAGGTGCCATTGATTTTTGAACAGCATAATCTTACAAAAACTATCTGTGAAAAATTAAATCTGAAGTACAAAAAACCAAACTTGAGTGAATGGGAAAAAATGGTGCACAACATAATAACCAGCAATAAGGAGGTACTGATCGGGTTAGCGGGTAAATACAATGAACTGGATGACGCTTACATCTCAGTGATAGAAGCCATTAAAGCCGCCAGTTTCCATTATAAACGCAAACCCAAGGTAGTTTGGATCGACGCTGAAAAAATCGAAAAAAACGATAAGGTTGAATGGAAAAAACTTCGTAAAGTCGACGGTGTTGTTGTGCCCGGAGGATTTGGCGTGCGAGGCACTGAAGGAAAAATACTTGTGGCACAGTATTGCCGAGAGGAAAAAATCCCGTATCTAGGGTTATGCCTTGGCGCCCAGCTGATGACCATTGAGTTTGCGAGGAATGTTGTAGGCATAAAAAACGCCACATCCGAAGAATTCTTGCCAAAAGCGAAAAATAAAGTAGTCCATTTCCTGCCCGGACAAAGCGAAAAAAGGGCAAAAGGTGGTACACTAAGGCTTGGCTCATGGCCGTGTAAGGTACTAAAAGGAACTCACGCATACAAAGCCTATGGTGAAACTCTGATTTACGAGCGA
>Ga0315297_10000090_pt1 | contig 44202 bp, 53 predicted proteins | sample YL17G15_0_MG_FD_203628 | JGI IMG/M metagenome (GOLD analysis project Ga0315297, IMG submission 203628) | Sediment microbial communities from Yellowstone Lake, YNP, Wyoming, USA - YL17G15_0 | ecosystem: Environmental > Aquatic > Freshwater > Lake > Sediment | place: USA: Wyoming | collected...
GGGATCGCGGAGTTTTCCGGCAGCAGGATTCTCAAAAACTTCTCAAGCTCCTCAACTTAGGAACCCTCGAAACGGAGATCCGCTCGGACATCGCCGACTCCGAGCGCGCTCAGCGCGAGAACCAGATGTTCATCGACGATCGCTACGAAGCGATATCCGGAAAGAACCGCGGGGTATGGGTCTATATCCACGATGACCATGCTCTTCACCTCGATACTCATACGGCCCTCCAGAAGTCGGAGGAGGCCGAACAATGGGACGATGATCGGGTCATGGCCCTCGAGGAGCACATCATGAAGCATTGGGAGTATTTCATGAAACTCAAGGAAATGCAGGCCAACGCCGCCCAGGAAGCCGGTAGTGCCGAAGCCGGCGGGGCTGCGGTCGAAGCCATTGAGCAGGGAGGCCGGCCTTCCGGGGCCGGTGCCGGAGGAGCAAATCTACCGGGTCAACCGGAGACTGAAGAAATTTAAAGGAGAAAATTATGTCGAAAGAGGAAGTCAAAAAAGAGCAAGATCCTAAAACAAAGGAGCCCTCTTACGAACTTCCGAAGACGGAATTTTTCGAGAAGGGAAACATCCGCAAGTTTGCCGAGCACTACGGGCTCTTCGATGGAGAGCTCGGATCGCCCGGCAAGCCCCCGCTAAAGGACGCGCCGAAGCCCTCCACCAAGGAAGACGAGGATTGCCCCGGTTGCCCTAAGGGGACCGACAAGAAGGCCGCTGCGACACCTCCGGCAAAAGAGCCGGCAGCTGATCGTAAGCCGATTCGGGTCCTCAAGGTCAACGGAAAAGAGGTCCCCGTCTACACGGAGGAGGAGCTCAACAATCTGGCCCAAATGGGCGTTGACTACAACACCAAGCGCCAGAAAGATAAGGCGTGGGAAACGGACCTGCAGGGCCATGAAGACCGGCTGGCGAAGCTCGCCGCCCCGCTCATGAAGCTCGCAGAGATCGCCGAAAAAGGCGGACTTCCCGGCATAAGGCGGCAGGAACCCGAAGAGCAAACGGACGAGGAAGACCTCGACGAATCCCTGATCGACCCTGCCGTAAAGAAACGAATGGTAGCTCAGGAGACCAGGATCAAAGAACTCGAGGCTCGCGACTCCGAGCGCGAGGGCGAGAGAAATGTCGCCCAGACGCAGAAAGCAACGCAAGTCATCGACCAGATCGTCATCAAGTCTCGTGAAGAATTTCCGTTCACCCAAGAAATCAAAGACGGCGACGATAACATCATTGAGACCCTTTTCGCAGGGACCGTTGTCGCTACCGTGAACAAAGAAGCGATCCAGAAGAAGATGGATCCGAACTTCAACCAGCGACCCCTGCCGGAGGTGATCCGCGACAGCGCCAGACGCATGAATGTCGTCGAACAGTATTATGCGAAAAAATACGGCGAAACCGCGAAGGTCACCCTGGATGCGCTGAAGAAGGACAACCCGGACCTCTACCGCGAAATCGGTGAAGACTATATCGCCGCGCGGAATAAAGAGACGGGTGATCTTCCGCCGAGGGTTCCGGCGACAAACAGGGAAGTGAGCTCAAGGAGCGCGCCGAGCCAGAAGACCGACAGGACGGTCGCGCCTAAAGATGCCATCAGAGATGCCATCTCCAGAGGTCTTGCAGATCCGGATGTTCAAGACGGTCTGCAAGAAATCGGTCAGATCAAAAAGTATGGACTGAAATAACAGGAGAACATCACTATGTCCGTTTTGAATATGGGGGCCGATGCTGTAAACAAGCTTTTTCTTGAATACATCATGCCCGGCCTCAACACGGAAATCAGAGCAAATTCCGTTCTCTACGATCGCTTTGAGACCGACATCGACCACGTTGTTGGCAAATACGCAGTCTTCAAATGCCTGACGTCTTCAGCCAAGAGCGCTCGACCGTCGAGCTCCACGACCTTCCCGACCGCGAAGCAGGGGGTCTACAACGAGTTTATCATCTACATGAAGCGCGGCTTGTATGCTTCGCTCCAGTTCGATAACCTCGCCGTAGCCTGCTCGCAGGGCAAGGGGGCCGTCATGGACGTCCTCGAAGCGGAGTTGAGCGGAATCAAAATCCACATCGCGAACAAGATGAACCGGCAGTTCTGGGGAGACGGCTCCGGCAAGCTGGCTCAGGTCATGGGGGCGGTTTCGGCATCGCCCACCGTGCCCGTAGACTCGCCGATCTTCGGGACCAGCGCAAGCGCCTACACGAACCCGTCCAACTATCTTGACGAGGGTCAGGAAGTAGACTTCATCAATCCCACAACCGGGCTTGTTGAAGAAGAGGCGGTCGAGATCTCCTCGATCGACATCGCCGGGGCGGGCCATGACCACCTGACCATGTCGAGGGCTTGCACTATCTCGGACAACGCCTGGGTCTTCGACCATGACACCATGGCTTCATCGCAGGCTGCCGGAACAGGCGTTCCGATGGGACTCCGGGGAATCATCGCCACCACGGATCCCTACACGGGGATCACCGAAACCAGTTTCCAGAACGTCGACCGGGACACCTACAGCTGGGCTCGGGCTCAGTCGACGACAATGGGCGGGGCAGTCGCCGCAGTCACCAACGCCAAGATCCTCGAAGCGATCATGAACCAGGAGAAGTATGGCCGGACGTCGGTCATCCTCTCAAACGACATTCTCTGGCGGTGTTTCTACACCATCCTGGAACAGGACAAGACCATGCCCAACGACCCGGCTTTCTGGGGAGGCTTGACGGGCCTCACCTTCTACGGCGGACGCGCGGGAAAGATCCCTTGGATCTATGACAGCGATGCTCCGGACGAGACGCTGCACTTCCTCGACGATTCGCTCCTGAAGGTCTTCAGCCCGGTCAAGAACGGGATGGCCTGGCTGCCCGGGGACAACGGGATCCTGACAAGGGTCTCTGGCAAGGACGAGTGGGCCGCGAACCTGGCGTATTACTACAACTTCGGAACCGCGAAGCCGCTGGGCCTCAACAAGCTCATCAACGTCAAACACGCCGCGAGCTAAGGAGAAAATCATGCTTAATTCTGCCGATCAAATCGTCAACAAAATCCAGGTCGACGAGAAGTTTCTTCTTGGCGGCAAACCCAAGCTCGTCGATTACCAGCACCTTGCTATAGCCGGCGCCATCGACATCATCCACCCGATCACCTACATCGACTCGGCTGGAGCGATCGCCATGACGCTCGCGAACGGCGAGGAAGGCCAGATCAAGATCATCCGGTCGCACGGAACAATGACAGGGGCCGTCACGGTCACTCCCGCCAGCTTTGAAGATTCCACCATCACGTTCGCCACCGCCAAGGAGACGTGGTGCGGGATTTTCTACGGAGGGAAGTGGCTGACGCTTTTCATCCGAAGCTGCACGGTCGCGTAAACCTGGCCAGCAAGGGAATTTTTTTGAGGGGCCGGAATATGGTCATCCTAGCGCCTGCCGGCCCCCTCTTTCTAAAAGCGCTTTAGGAGGGCGCGAAAATGCCTATTTGGAAATCTAGGGGAATCTCAAACGGTCGATACGTCCCGGATCTCGGCATTGACTTTTCCGTCGCCGAGGCACTCACTCTTCCGACGGCCGGGACGTGCATCAAGTTCAAAAGCGGAGCAACGCTCGGATATAACCGCACCTCGGGCGAATGGGAGAAGGGCATTATTCTCAAGGAAACCCTGAGCGCCGGAACCCTGGTGGGGACGGAAGGGGCCGAGAATTGGAAGGGTATGTATGGACGAGCTTTTGAAATCGCCGTAAACACCACCAGCACCAAAAACGGTCACACGCAGGGCGCCTGTTTTCTTGCAACCTTCACCAGGGAAGCCGCGTATGCTCACACGGGAGGCTCCGAAGACATCGCCGCCAGGGTTATCGGATCAAACTATGCAACCTTGACCCTAGGCGGTATTCGCGGCCTGAATGTCGAAGCCATGAGCAAGACGGGAACCGTGGCCAAGGTTCAGGGGATGCTCGTAACGGCTCACCAGAAAGACGCGGGTCACTTCACGGTCGGGCTCTATGGCGCGAGGATCGTCTCGAAGAACAGACAGCCGACCGGGGGGACGGGTTACCAGCACGCGCTGGAAGTCGCAGACGAATCCGACGGTGTTCAGCCCGCCGAGAACTCCATCATCTTTATCGAGAAACATTCGAACTCGAATACGCTCGATACGAAGGCTGCCGTTGAAATCTGCAATAACGCATTGACGGGCGCATCCAAGGTCATAACGCATGGTATCTACTTCAAGTGCGGGGTGGCCAACTCGAACATCACCAATGCCTTTGGCTTCGACAGCACGGATGGAACCGACGGCGCAACGATGTATGCCGGGACGATTACCGGAAGTGGAAACATGGCTCGAATCGCGATAAAAGTGGGAACCGTAACCTACCACATTCTCGCCCATGCTTCCGTCGATCATTAAAAACTGAATTTAGGGGGGAGGGATTTCTCTCCCCCTTAAAATCCATCGGAGGACGCATGAGAACAAGAGAAGAAATCCAGGTTGATTGGGATCATGATCCGGGGGTGGCGAGGGACAAGGTCACGCGACTTTGGCTTGAATTATTTCTCGACATCAGGGACTTGAGCGGAGGCGTCCAACCGGGGCCCGGAATCCTTGCAGAACTAGAGGCCATCCACGCGGCCGTCGATGCCGCCCTGCCCGGAATCGGAACAAAGCTTGAATCCATCGTCGATGAATCCAAGAAGATCGTCCTGGGCCAGGAGCAAACAGCGGATATGCTGAAAGACTGCCTGACCAAGATCATCGATCTTTTGGAGAAGATTGCCGGTAAGTAAATCCTCACGCCTTAAAAAGCGGAGGTTAAGTAGGAGGAATATTTTTATGTCGAACAAAGGAAAAGTGCCGATGACGATGCTCGGCAAGGTCATGGATCTGACGGTCAAGGATCGCCTGATCATCCTTCAGTTGCTCCCGCAGCGCACATCGCTCGTGTCTCAGATTATCGCGAAGCATATCGTGGAGAAAGTCCAGATCAAGGAAAGCGAGAAGGAGGGGATCGAGTGGAAAGAAGAGGCCGGCCGCGCCGCCTGGAAAGAGGAGAACGCGAAGAAAAGGACCGTCAAATTCACATCTACCGAGATCGACTTCCTTCGCGCCCAGATCAAAGAATGGGACGAAAAGAAATCAATCCCGATGGACTTCGTGGACACGATGCTCATGATCCAGGGAATGAGCAATATCCCGGAGACGGAAGATGTCGAGGAGCAGCTAGAAGAGCCGTCTTTGGGGCCTGGCTTGCCCCAGGGCGAGAAACTCCCCGAGGTTGAGGAAGAATCCCCTGGGGGCCCAAAGGAACCAGCTGGAGATTAACGTGGTCGTTCCTGAATGGTTCAAGAAGGAACTCGAGGTCATCGACCCTCGCTATTTCGTCGTCTACAATCCGGACTATAACTACTTCCAGGTGAGGCACCGATTCGAGTATGTCGTCGTCACAAACGGCAGCCTCAACAAGCGCGAGGGGGAGGCCGCCCTGGCGACCTACACCCGCCTCAACGATTCGGCGATCACCGATATGCGCCGGCGGAAGCAGATCGGGCTAAAGTTCCAGCGGACTTATAATCCCAACGCCTATCTCCAATGGATCAAGGCCATGAACAAAGAGGCTCAGCAGAAGGCGCATCGGATCGCCCTGGAGATGGCGGCCGAGGGATTCATGAAGATCGACCACTTCCTGAAAACCCAGACGTTCGACATCGGCGCGTCTCATGAAAAGGCGAAGGAGGCAACAGCATGACGCTAGCAGACATAAGGACGGACATTCGCACCCTGGCCAAGGACACCAGCGCCGAAGCCGGCACCCTCTTTCCTTCGGACAACGCGATCATCGACCTGTTCATCAACATGGCCGTTGAGCTCGTCGTCGTGGACCTCGTCCCGTATCTTTCGACGTGGTTTTTGGATTATGAGGACATCAACCTTGTCGCCCTTACGCAGCCATACACGCTGACGAAGGAATGGATTCAGATCTGGAACATGGCCCAGAACGTCTCTGGCGAACGTCCTCGACCGCTCGAGTATATCCCCTGGCACGATGAACTCCTGGCGCAATATGTAGGCGAGACGGCGGATTATCCGCCGGCGTGGACGCTCAAGGGCAATACGATCATGTTTCTCCCAAAGCCGGCGTCGGCTCAAACCGCCTACGCGCGCGCCTGGATCATAAAGCCCGAAGTTGCGACCATGGTCACCGGTGGCCCGGCCATGATCCCCAGGATCGCGCACAGGCTCATTCCGCTTAAGGCGCTCGAACTCATCTCCGTGACGCTCGAGGTCGGTATCCTGGCGGCCTGGGAAAAGCTCTACAACAAATTCTTCGGAGCGATCCAGAGGGTCCTGGGCAACCTTGTCCAAGGCCAGCCTCGGTTCCTTGGCAGTTCCTTCCGAGAGAAACAATTCGTTGATCGACGGGATCCGGCGTTCTTTGACACAGGGGGTTTCTTCAAATAATGTTTGAAACCGCGAGAGGGCTGAAAGATATCCAGGTCGTCGTCAGCGGCGGCGTCGACGAGATTTCCGCCGTTACGCATATCGATGTCAAAAACTGCGTTCAGATGGTGAACTTCCGGGTCAGCCCGGACACGAAGCGGATCGAGAAGCGCGGCGGCCTGGAACTGCTCGTCAACCTCGGCGACGGCTATGACGTCTACGGCTACGGAACCTACTACGATGCCTCGAATCACTTCTGCCAACTTGCGGTGACGAAGAGATATATTTGGCGTAACATCGCAGGCGCAGGGTGGGTCAATATCCACACGTTCGCCTCTCCGTATATCACTCACCCCGTAAAGATCTTCGAGATCCAGAAGCGGATCTATGTTTTGACCGAACTCGAAAACGTGATGCTTCTCGCGAGCGGATCGGGCGGAACGGAGGCCGTTTGCGGCATCGTGGCGCCGACGACGCTTCCGACCGTGGCCGTGGCGGCGGATTCGACCCTCGTCGATGAATCCTTCGCGGCGATCGGATCCTGGGCCGACGAGGATGCCGGCGGCGGCGCTTCTTCGATAGCTACGATCGACAGCCAGTCCAGCCTTCGGCTCTTATGCGCGGCCGCTTCCGGCGACATCGCTAAGCGATCGCAGACCTTCGCCAACTTCGGTCCGGAACTCTCGCTCGATATGCACATCTGGATCAACACGATCGGGATCTACCAGGACACCAATTACTTCCAGTTCGATATTTACAACGGCCGCGTCCTGGCTCAGGTTCGGATCGACAAAAACGATATGTATGTTTATAGCGGTCAATGGTGGGTCGCCTGCGGGATCACCATCGACCAGGATGCGTGGATGACTTTCCGGTTTTACTTCAACACGAATGAAGTCGGCGAAGAGTATGTCGCCATCTTCAAGAACGATTGGACGATCGGAGAGTTTATCGTCTCCCAGGCGAACGTCGGGAGCACCGGCAAGGTGATCCTGGCCGCCTACGGAAATACCGTCGCGACCGATGTCTACATCGACTATATCAAGATGGGGACGCCGGCCGGCGGCAACCTCATGGGCAAATACCGATATGCGATCGCCTATGAGCGCGGCGGAAACTACGGCGGCTACAGCAACCCGATTAAATCGCTTATTGGAACAATCACTTTCAGTACAGCCCCTGGGCTTAACGACCTCACTATCACCGGGACCTACGCCGGCGACGTAGACCGGACGATCGTCGTCTATTGCGACACGGGCGGAGCGGGGACGAACACCTTCAAGTGGTCGGAGGACGGCGGCGTCACCTGGAACTCGACGCTCATCAGCATGGCCGCGGTAAATTATCTCAATTATGGCATCGAACTGAATTGGGCCGCGGTGACGGGTCATACCGCCACGAACACCTGGACCTTCACTTGCCGGGCGATGGCGGCCGTAGCCGTCCATCAATGCGTGACGCTGTCCAGCCTTCCGGTCTCCGGGGACAGCCAGGTCACCTTGAAAGACATCTACCGAACGACGACCAACGGCGCCCTCTATTATCTGGCCGCGCAGATCCCAAACGCCCAGACGACCTGGAAAGACAATGTGCCCGACGGTGCGCTCGGACTCGCGATGCGAGAGGATTGGGATATTCCCCCGGTTGAGAAATTCGCACAATGGTGGGACGACAGGCTCTGGATCGCGGACGCGGACGAGAACATCGTCTATTACTCGGACATTAATTTCCCCGAAGCCTTCGACCTCGGTTCCCGCTTCGTTAGCTTCAGGGTCGGCGATCAGAACGACAAGATCACGGGGATTATTCCTTACAAAGAATATCTCTACGTCTTCAAGAGGAAAAGCATTTTTTACATTCGCAAGAAGGCGGGTGGGGTATACGGTCGGTATCTAACCTGCAAAGATTTCGGCTGCATCGCGCCCTGGTCGCTCCACGAGGCCTACGGGCTCTTGATGTTCTTGTCCTACCGGGGATGGGAAGTCTTCAACGGGTGCGAGGGATTCGCGAACCTTTTTTCTCTGCCCGTGGATCCGACGATAAAGACGATCGACAAATCCAAGCCGGACCTGATCTGCGCGGTCCACAACCGGGCCTACAACGAGATGTGGCTTTCGACTCCGGATCGGTTGCTGAGCGCATCGGCCTTGACGTTCGTCGTGAATTATCAGAAGGGCCAATGTTTCTACTATTTCCAGTTTCACCAGGTCCCGTCCTGCCTCGTCGAGGCTTGTGATTCGGCCGGAGAACTCAAAATCTACATGGGAACGCGCGTTGGCTACATCTACACCTGCGACACCGGGACCCAGGACGGGACGACGAACATCGCCGCCTACGCAAGGATCCCCTGGATCAAACTTCCGATCAAGAATATGGCCGACCACTTCGAGCTCGAATTTGAGGCGCCGACCGGGATCACGCTGACGTCTGATTTTTATGCGGACTTTCAGGCCGCCTCGGTCCGGACGACCACCCACACCGGGGCGACGCCGAGCTCTGCAGACATTCTGAGGAAGCCGATCTCAGACGAGAAGTCCATGAAGGTGAACTTTAAATATCTCTCATGGAAATTCGCAAATGCCCAGAACGTCGGGGCGGCATTGAAAATAAACTCCTGCAAGGTTTTCTTCCAGGACCTCGTGAGAAAGAACAAAATAACGCCGGATTAATGCCCGATATAAAACAGATTTTCACTTTCCTCGAACCCGATCAGGGGATGCTGGACGGAAAGTCCTGCAACCCGTGGGCGGACGCGAGTTTTAATTATTGCACGCTCGAACCGGGAGCGGACGACTTCGAGGAGAAGGCCGGGATCGAAACGACGACAATTGAAAAGATCACGACTATCATCGACAAGGGTTCCTGCTACTGGAAGAAAATCGGATCGGACATTTATTACGACGCGGGCGATGTCCTCATGGGCATCTCCACCTCGCCGGGGGAGGGCCGGGTTACGATCCAAAAGCCGGGGACGCTCGGCTTCAACCTGGATATTCTGGAACTTGTCAATTCGGCGGCCGGGACGAACATCATCGGGACCGCGAGTTCGATCGTTTGGTATGGCTACCACGAAGACACGACGGCCAAATCTTCGCGAGTCATGGCTCGGATAACGGCCGGGATCGAAACGAACTGGGCAACAACTTCCTATACGTTATATACAGAAGTTTCTAGGTTCGGTCATTATGGGACCGGGTCGGCAGAATTTGCCGACCCTTATGGGATTTGTTCGGATGGTTCTTATCTTTATATTAGCGACACTCTAAATCATCGGATTATAAAACGAAGTCTATCGGACTACTCAGTTGTAGCAACGGTTGGAACATCGGGAACCGGCGATTTAAATTTTAAGAATCCTTACGGAATCGCCACGGATGGGTTCTATCTTTATATTTGCGATACCCATAACTGGAGGGTCAAGGTCCACAGGTGTTCTGACTTGAGTTTTTTTAAATCATTCGGAACGTATGGATCAGGCAACAATAACTTCTATGGACATACCGGAATTTGTATAGTCGGTTCGACCTTATATATCACGGATAATTATAACCATCGGATCAAGAAACACAATGTCGACGGAACCTTCATTGCAACTTATGGGTCTCTCGGATCGGGAGATGCGCAGTTCGACCACCCAGTCGGCCTTTGCTCCGACGGGACTTATCTTTATGTAATCGATGCACTTAATAATAGGATCAAGAAGCATCAATTATCAGATTTATCTTATGTCGCTCAGGTTGCCGATGCCACCGGAACCTTGGCATGTTGTTATGTCGATCCGTATATTTATTTTGCCGGTGATTCCGGCCAGATAGAAAAATATACGAGATCTTTAGTGCTCGTAGAAACATCGTCTGTTTTATCTGCGACAATGTGGGGGATCATCTTAGTCGAACCCTATTTTTTCGTGACCAACTATTGGGGTGATGACGGATATGTTAAACACGGCGTCGGCGTCCTCGTCGGCCCGGGGGCCATATATACAGCAAACGTCTTTAATTCCAATCTCAGTTTTTCTACTACCTATCAGGGAATTACAAAACCTTGGGTTAGGATAAGTTCGCTTGGTTATATGGGCGTAGGCACCCTTAATCCAACAGAGCGAATTGAGGCTAACGGAAAAATTAAGACCAACAACCAGTTCATCTCAAGCCTGGCGGTCGGGACGAAACCGATCGATGTCACCAGCACGACTCTCTGCGCGAACCTCAACGCCGATCTTTGGGATAATTTTCATCTCCCTTCAATGACGGGAGCCGCAAACTATGTTTTTGGGGTAGATGCCGACGCAGACGGACTCGAATATAAACAACTAATCGCCGGCGCGAACATCACCATCACGCATGGAGTCGGGAGCGTCACGATTGCCGCGGGCATAGGCTCACACGCCCTCCTTTCCGCGACTCATTCGGATACAGTTGCCGACTCTGTTCTGGCCGGAGATTTGATCTATGGGAACGCGACTCCTAAATGGGCAAGGTTGGCTAAAGGGACGGACGGGAATTTCTTGAAGATGGCTTCGGGCTATCCTGCTTGGGCCGCTCACGGATTGACCTATAGCGATGTCGGCGCGGCGGCGTCGGGCCATGATCATAGCGGAGTTTATGATCCCGCCGGAACGGGTCACACGGAAGCGTCGACTCACGTTTCTGATCATGCCGCCTTAATCACGGGCGTTCACGGCTTAGTCTTTACGGCGGGGAAGGCCTTGACGCTGACCGAATCGTTGACGTTGAACGCCCTTCCTGTCGGCGGGCTTGCCGTTGCTACGGCGGCGAATACCCTTGGCTCTTTGGCCGTGGGAACAGTCCTTCAAATCCTTGTCGGGGGCGGTGCGGGAGCGGTCCCCGTGTGGGGAACCGACCTTCCAACGGCAGTCACGATAGGATCGGGCTATGTCTATCGGGCAGGCGGAACCGACGTCCCCGTGGCCGACGGCGGGACGGGAAAATCGGTCTTCGTAGTGGGCGACATTGTTCACGCGACGGGAACGACTACCCTTGCGGGGCTGGCGGATGTCGCGGTCGGCTCATACCTGGCCTCCGGCGGTGTGGGCGTGATTCCCGCATGGGCAACATTGAATCAGGCGGCCATCCCGGAGTTGACGACGGCAAGTGGCCCGACTTTCGCCCATATCCATATTACGGACTTAGCCGCCATTTATACCCCCGCCGAATCCTGGATTGGGCCGAGCAGCACGACCGGGATATATTTTAAGGGCGGCAACGTCGGCATCGGGACGACGAGTCCGGGGGCGAAACTTGATTTAAGTTCAACAGTAGGAAAAAAACTCCTTACCTATTATTCCACAAATATTTATCAAGGTCTGGGAGTTGATATTTATGGCGGAGAGTATGAAAGTACTTGGTTTGGTAGCGCTGGTCCTTCAAACACAGGATTCCTTTCTCTCGGATTTTACTCGCATGCGGAACCACCAGTTTATAGTGAAAAAGTTAGAATTCAGGCAGGCGGCAACGTCGGCATCGGGACGACGAACCCCAAAAGCGTTCTTCACGTCGTGGGATTGCCCGTCTATGCCAATAACGCGGCGGCGGTAGCGGGCGGGCTCACGGCGGGCGCATTTTATCGTACGGGCAGCGATCCTGATCCCGTTTGCGTTACACATTAGGAGTTAAAATGGCTCTTCCGATATTACAGATTACGGTTGACGCGCTTCCCTTGGCTGGTATAATTGGCCTTGTATGGAGAGAGGTCATGAAAAGCAGGAAAGAGAAGAAAAGTCCTGGGAACGGAAAAGAGGTTAACGGTATTTTGAGGGCGATCCAGACGGACATTAATGCCCTCAAGGCCTCTTCTTCTACGCTCGATAAGAATTACGCCGTAATCGCCGAGGGAATAAGAGCATGGCACGAAAAGTGCGCGCTCCACCTGGATGCCCAAACGACAATAAATCTTGAAATGAAAGGCGAAATAAAATCTTTGGACGACAAGATCTTCGAGATCGTCTCCAAAGACTGAGGAGGAAACCATGGACCCCATGACGATGATGATCATCATGCAGATTGCGCCATATCTCTTGAAGGCTCTTTCCGGCGGCGACGAGGAGCAAGATCCGCGCACGCTGAGGGAGAACCAGAGGCTCGTAGAGCAGAAACAGACGGCTATGCCATCGGGATATCAAAGTCCGATGCTTGGGATGGCCGACATGTTCACCATGGACAACCTGACCAGGATGCTCGATTCTTATTCCGGAGCCGGCTTCCCGTCCGGCGGCGGATGGGGATCCCCGTTCACGTCCGATATTCTCAAAGCGCTTTCGAGCCAGATGCCGCTTCTCCTCCAGGGTGTTCAAGGTCAATCCCAGACGGCCGGGAAGATCAGAAGGAAGAACGAACCGAAGGCCACGACAGCCCCGAAGGCCGCGAGCAGCTATGACAAGTATGACGTCCCCTACAATCCACCGCCGGCGCTCAAACGCCGTTCGGGCGGCGCAGAGCGGAGGTGACCCATGGGCTTTTATGGTGGAGATCTAAAAAAGATCACCAAGGGACAGCTAAGCCAATCGGATGCCGAGCGTCGCTCCAGGATGGCTAAGTCCAAGGGCGGCGAACCAAAGGGCCGCGTCCCTGATCCGGACAAGGCCAAAAAATGCGCCGAAGGATGCGCGGCCAAGGGCCTTAGCCCCGGAACTCCGGAGTGGACGACCTGCATAACAGGGTGCGCCGGGGGCGGCGTTATTGTCGGCAAGGATGGCAAGGATGGCAAGGGCGGCGGATGCGGAAAGGGCAAGGTGACGAGCGGAGGCTACCCCAACGGCCGCGATTGGGAAGGCTGCCCCTGCTCCGCGGCCTATTTTCCAAATGAGGGAGAGGCTTGCCAGGCCGGCTACACGGCCACGGGATCCGGCGCCGACTACCGCTGCGAGTGCGACAAGTATGATGCCGAGGTCGGCGACGAAAGCGGTAAAGAGAAACTCGGAGAATTCAACTGGCCGACGGAAATGTCGGATTACTACGGTCAGCTCATGGGCCGCGGTCGCGAACTCCTGAACAAGAAACCCGGCTACGGCGAAGCGATCATGAAGATGATGATGGGCCAGGGGATTGACCTGGCCAGGTCCGGTGAAGTCAATAAGCGCCAGGCTATGCAGGCTGACCTCGGGGCCGAAGGGCTCCTTGGAACAGGCGCCGGAATCAATGCGCTGAGGGTCCTTCCGTCCGAGACCGAGGCCGGTATCAGCAACCTGTCCAGGGAGATCCAATTCCAGAACGAGGCCCAGAAGCGCAAGGATACGGAGCTTTGGACAACTTTGGCCGACAAGCTTTTCGGGACCGGCATGGGTTACCACCAGACTCGCGAGGCGATCAACGCCGGCCGGCGCGGCGAGGGCCTGACGGCTCAGGCGCTCTGGCTCGAATATCTGAAATCACTACTTTCATCCTGGAAGGGATAGGAGGACAAGATGCCAGACCTTACCAGATTAACTCAACCGGATTGGAAAAATCTCCCGTTAGGGCAGGGAAAATCTGGAGCAGGCGTTGATCCAATGACGGCCATCATGCTCTTGGTGACGCTCGGGCCGCAGATCCTAAAGATGCTGGGCGGAGGTGGCGAAGAGCCTTCTCCTCGTGACCTGCGGACGCAAGGTCAAAACCCATTTCGCACCGAAGGCGAACGCGCCGCCGGTATCGTCCGAAGGACGGGGCAACCCGAAAGCGCAGGTCAGAACATTCTTGCCCAGATGGCCATGGCCGGAAAGCCGAGAACCACAACGACAGAAACGTTGGAAACACTTCCGGAAGAGGGTCTCGATATCGGTAGCCTTTTAATGATGCTGCTGATGATGGGCGGGAATAAAACCCCTGGCCTTGCAAATTCCGCGGCCTCGGCGACGGCCGGCGCCGATAGCAGAGCAACCGGGGAGGCGTCCATGGCCGAGGATCTTTGGCCCGGCTCGTATTCAATCCCCGGGTTCACGCCTCCCGGGCGAGGCCGATATATACCTCAACCCGGACCCGGTGGAGTGCCTGGTGTCGGAGGACCCGAAGGGCCTTCCTATCCAGGCGCGCCCACAGCTGGTGGCGGCGCGGGGATTGATCTCACCAAACTCGGAGATCTTCTGTCGCTGATGCTGGGGCTGAGGTAATCCATGCAGCTAAAGTTTGATCGCAAGTCTCTCAACAAATCTCTCCAGGCCCTCGCCGAATACATGATGAGGCAGAAACTCTACGAGCAGGAGCAAGAAGGCCGAATGACCTATCTCGGCGAGGCACAACGCGGCCGGATGGCGGAGGTGGGAGAGGAACAACGGGGTCGCATGGAATATCAGACCGCGCAGGAAAGGGCCAGCCAAGCGCTCGAAAAGACGGAGCATACGAACAGGATGGCCCAGATCAACGAACAACTGCAAGGCGAACTCTTGAGGATGCCGACGATCGCCAGGATGAGAGCTCAGGCCGAACTCGCCAAGACAAAGGGAGACCTGGTTGCGGCGAAGAAATACGACGACGATTCTATCGTAGAGGCCGGCAACCTTGGCCGCCAAGCCTACCTATCTCAGTTCGGCGAACGCGCTACCGAGGAAGAATTGACCCAGGCCGCCAGGACAAGCGAAACGGCCATGACGAACTTCCTGCAGGAGGGAGGCATGGAGCGAAGATCTATGCGTGCCGCCAGCGTCGAAGGGGCCGGCCAGCAGATCCGGAGAGAAGAGCTCGGCGAGAAGATCGCCGGCAAGGGCACCGAGGAGTTCCGAAAAGATCAGAAAATCTGGCTCGATATCGTCGGCGATAAAATCAGCGGACTCCAGTCTCAGGGAGTGACCAGTTCGGGCGGCTCGCTGAGTGCTATCTCTGCATTTTTCAGCCAGAAATCATTTAACCCGATGTCTCCCGAAGACCTGGGGAAAGCGCTCGAGGGGCTCACTCAGCTTCAAACAAAGATCGCCTCTCCGATGAAGAACGGCCGGGGATACCTACCGACCGGCGAGGAGCAGGCCTTCATCAATAAAATCGTCAACGTAGCTCAAGTCAAAAAGGAAGGCGGTCTGCCGAGCCCCGAAACCGGCCGTTGGCCGAGTGAACAGAAGGATCTCGAGAAACGGATCACGGACGCGCAGGAACTCGAGTTCGTTCGAAATGCGATGACGAACTATAATTTCAATGGTTTTTTCGTTTCCGAGGCAACCGCCAGACAGCTTTACAAGGAGTTTCTCAAAGATAAGGCCAGGGCCATACAGCGATCCAGGACACCCGCGGCTGCCGCACCGATAAAATGAGCGTTGATCTCCGGGCCTATGATGACTTCCTTCAAGGGAAGGGCTTAACCCCCATTGATAAATCCGCCGGAGCTCCGCCGTCGATCGGCGGCCGGGGCGCCACGGATCCGGAGGAAACAAAATTCCAGGAGTGGTATAAATCATGGGCCAAGATAGCGGAGATCGATCCGAATCCTGACAACCCTCTTCATAAATACGATTACCGCGCCGCCTTCAAGGCTGGCGTCGAGCCGGAGTTCGATCCGAAAGATACTAAGTATCATTGGCCGAGCGAATTCAAGGCCCCGGATCACCCGAACAGATTTGTCGGCGGGGTCGACACGATCACCGGGCAATCTACCTATCAATCCAAGCCGGGCATGGAAGAATTTGATTCTTTCCTCCAGGCGAAAGGGTTGAAGCCGATCGTCGTGCCGCAGGTTGAACCCGAGCGGCTTGGAGAGTTCGATAGCTGGCTACGAGGCAAGGGCTATAAGCCCATGAACGAACTTCCGGAGCGCCTGCCTCCAGGAGCGGCTCCGGAGATGCTCCCCTCTCGACAACCCACAATGAGAGCGGTAACGCCACAGGAGAAGGCCGCGTTCCTTGGGCCCGAGAAGCCCGCCATGCGAGAGTTCGCTCCGAAAGACTATGTCTCTTATGAGCAGCGCACTAGCCTCACGAGGAACCTTAAAGACCTCGCGAAAGTAGCGATCAATGACCCGACCGGATTCATGGATCTAATGAAGATGGAAGCCGGCCAAGGCGTTGTGACCGGCCTGACCCTGGGCAACGTCAACGGGATCAATGTTTTGAGCAAGCTAACCGGCCGAGACATTCGCGGCGAACTCAATCAAGCTTGGCAAAAAAAGGCTGGATACGTTCCCGAAAAAGCTCTCCAGATCGTTCAGCAGGGCGGCGCTTTTCTTGGAGGAGCGATCCCGGTAGCCGCCATAGCGATCACCAGCGGCGCTGCTGCGGCGGCCGCGACGAGCATCCCGATCCTTCAATCTGCGATCAGGATCGCCGTAGGCAGCACGCTCTTCGGCCTCGCTCAGAAACCCGAGGATGATACGCTCTGGAATAGATTCGCCCAGATCCCCGGCGCCGCGAAATTTTGGGCGATCGCCGATTTGGGCATGATGACCGGCAGCCAACTCCTGCAGGTCTATAGGTGGAACAAGGCCTTCTTGGGTGAGGAGGCCGTCAGGTTCACTCCGGAGCAAATGTATAAACTCGCGATGAAGCAGAGAAACGGGATGACGGCCGGGATGAAACGCGGTGACCCAAACTACAAATTGAATTTTACTCCCGAAGAACTCGACGTCATGGATACCCTTTCGAAGGGCACTAACGACGGTTGGAAGAACGCCGTGAGGGAAGGATACGTCAAGGAGCCCGTCTTGCCCAGGAAGCCGGAGGGGGGAGATTTCTTCCGGCCAATGACGCAGACCAAGGTTCCCGCTGATCTAAAGGCACAATGGGCAGCCAAGGGTTACGAGAAAGAAGCGATCCGCCATCCCGTTGGAGAGGCGCCCTGGACCGGAGCTGGGCCTCCGCCGGGAGCGATCCCGACGCCTCCCGGACCAACGCCTCCACCGCCGACGCAGCCAGGCGCCTCTCCGGTTCCCGCGGGGAAGCAACTCGCTCCTCCGAAAGTCAAGGTGACGCCCACGCCCGACGGCGGTTGGGAGTATGAGGTCGTTCCCCCGGCAAGAGAGCCGGCAGCGCCACCGATCGAGTGGCCGGAAGAAGGAGTTAAATATGACACCACAAAAGGTAGAGGAATACCTCCGGAGCCGCGGCCTGGAGCCGGACCCGGAGAGCGAGCTATACCTCGTGCTATTGGGCCAGGACAACCCCTCGATGCTAGGTTCGGGACCCATCTCGAAGGAAGTCTCGGAACTGTTCGCAACGCCTCCGGCTACAAGCAAAGCCCGATTTATCACAAGTCGGTTGAAAACGCAGCCCTCTACATCCAGGCAGAATTTAACCGCCTCCCCGAACCCGCAAAAAACTGGTTCTTAGATCAGCTCGATTCAGGAAAAGTAAAACTTAAGGTCTGGACCTACCTTACGGATCTCCCGACGGCGGAAGGTCCATTTCCAAAGTACGTTATCGATTACGCCGATGCTTTCACATGGGATAAAAAAGATATCTATGTAAATCCCCTGAAGCTCCAGGAGTTTTACGGCGGGAAGATCCCGGAAGGGATACTCTCTCACGAGATCCTTCATACGGCGTTCGCAGAGATAGGGTCAAAGAATCCGGAGCAGGTCGAGTTTTACAAAAAGCAGATTGCAACCCTCTCCCTACCCTATATCGAACATCTCGAAAAATCCTACACAAAACAACTGCCGCTCGATCATCCTGATTATTTCGCCGACATGATTTATAGTTCGATGCTGGACATATCTCGAAACGTCCCGGACCCGACGACGCAACAGTGGTTCTTACACGACATGATCGTTAAGGCCATGAGCGTCAGGATGGCGGATCCGCTCGGACCGGCGAAGTGGAGTTTCTTTAAACGATGGAGGGAGCTGAGGGGTCTTCAACCTGGGCCGGTCAGCGCTCGCGATCGACAGGCGATTATGCTCTCATACATTCACACGATCTATGACAGGCTCGGCATTGCTGGTGAACTTGGAGACTTCGGCTTTCATGAATTATTCGCCTATAACGCGATGGTCGATCCGGCGATGGTCGAGAATCTTTTCAGGCCGCTAAGACCAGGGGCCCCCAAGGCTGCGCTGCCCGCGGGAAAAGGCGTTAAGCCGGCGCCCCCAAGCGAACCTGCACCGCCGCCAACGGCCAAGGGGGCCCCTAAAGAAATACCTCCGGCTCCGGAACGCGAGCCGATTCCTCCTGCGAAACCCATTCCCGAGGCTCAACCGGAGCCGGTTCAACCACCGGGAGCCGTTTTTGATAGTAAGTTTTCCATGGGCGGGAAGATTGTCACGGTTAAAGCGATAGGCTGGAAAAAAATAATCCCAAATTCAAAGCCGGGAAGGTTGACGCAGATTTATGATGCCTGGATAAGATTGAGGCCCGATGTTATTCCGTATGTTTCATATCAAAAAATCGCGAAGGAAACCGGCCTAACTATCGAAGACGTTGCGGCTGAATTAAAGGCCCTTTGGGAAAAAGATAAGACGGCGTATGTGCCTACCGTTGATCGCCTGGGCAATAATTATGCCTTCAAATTCCGCGCAGATTATAAACCATCAGCGGAGATCTTCAAGGGGCCAACTCCGCCACCGATCGGTGGGAAGCCGACCGGGCCCTGGAAGATCTACACTAAAATCCACGGCACCAGAGACGCGGACATCATGGGGTCGCTCGAGGCCGAGCCCGGGGTCACGGTCAAGACGATAAAAGTTGATCGCACCGGCCACCGGACGCTCGAGATCTCCGGTCCGGAGAAGAAGAACGTCCTGGCCGTCGGCAAGCGGCTCCAGCGGACATACGGCAAAAGGATCAGACCGGTCCGCCCGGATCCCACCGATGAAACTGCGAACGCGAAGGCCAACCTCTTCGGCCGGATCCGATCGAACTTCATGATCCTAGACAAGCAGCCGAAACCGCCGGCCAAGATCAAGCCCCGGGTCTCCGTCTGGCAGGACGATCTCTACGGCTTCATTAAGTCGGTCGGCGGAATAAGACCGGGCGGAGCCTTTGGCATGGCTGAGTTCAGGGACCTTAACCTTCCGCCGGGCCTTGTCAGAAAAGGTGGATCCTCGGCCGAGGACATCTACACCCAGGCCAAGGCCGAGGGCCTCATTCACGAGAGCAAATTCGGTGACGCTCGAGATCTTTATACGGAGCTCGAGAATAGGAAGCTTGCACGCGGCCGGCCGCCGGTCGAGACCGAAGAGCCCCTGCCCGACGAATACCAGGCCCTTAGAAGAATCGAAGACAGCAAGCGCCCGATTGACGGCGAGACATACAAAGAGTGGGAGGCTAGGGTCAAGAAGCACCAGCGCGCCCTTCCCTTCGGCGAGGAGGAGGCGAAGCCTATCACGGAAGCAGAAATTTCTAGACTCCAGGCTAAAACAAAAGAGTTGGCTAAAATATCTAAAGAAACCTTAGACAAGATGACGCCGCCGCTCGGTGTCGGGATGACGTATGAGGCCGAACCAGGCGTTATAGAAAAAGCCGAGGCCGAGGCAAGGACGGAAAAGGTCCAGCGCTCGGAGATCACGGCAAAGGGTCCGTTCAAGCCGATCGAGATCGAGGAGGAGCTGCCAAAGATCCCAACGAAAGAGGAGATGCGGGAGTTCGACGACGCGCAGTTCGATCTTTTCAATCAGCCGCCTCCAGCCGGGCCCGGTAGGCTTACTACCGATTGGGATGCGGTGAGAGCGAGGGTCAAGGCCGAGGAAGCCGAGCAAGCCAAGATCGAAGGCTTATCTAAAATTATCAAAGATAGTTCAGAGCGCATGGTGGAGATTTCCGAGGAGCCGCCGGGACCGCCGTTGTTCCTGCCGGACGAAGAACTCATGAACTACGTCGTCAGGACCCTCGACGGCATGAAGGGCCAGTTTGTCAACCTCTCCAATTCTGATTATTACCAAGACCGTTTCCTAGATCTGGTCAACGCTTTCCAGGGCAAGGATGTCGCAAAGATGGAGAACTACGCGCGGGTCCTCCTGAGTAAGCGCGGGCTACGGCGGATGGCCAAGACTTACGATAAAGAAGGTAAGATAACCGGCTACATACCCAGGGAGCCCGAACAGATGCCCGCACCCGCTGAGCGCGAGAAAGAAAGGGGTGAAGAGCCATTGGAGCGCGCAGAGCCCGTCTTCCAAGGCACCATGCCCGGGCCGGAAGAAGGGCTCCACATGGAATCCATCGAAAAGGCAAATCAGCTGGCCCTGGAAAAGACGCTCGACGACTTTCGATACATCGCCCAGGAGAACGATCGCGACTTCGAGATCCTCAAGGACACCTATATCAACGGGCTCTCTTTACGCGAGATCGCCGAGAAGCTCCGGACGTCCTACATGACCGTGAGCCGGCGGCTCGATGCCATGCGCGCGAGCGGCCAGATCGCCGGGAGCGCAGCCTACCGGCGCTACCTCGAAACGAAGATCCAGATCAACCGGATGCTCGATAAACGCGCCCAGCCGCTCCTTCACTACTACGCCGGGATCCCGGGGCCGACGAGCAAGATCGAGGCCATGGAACTCTGGGAAAATTTCAAGCGCCTGTTCTTTACGGGCCGCGGCCTGCCGAAGGAAATCGAGCACGCGGCCGACCAGCGGGTGAATGAGTTCGTCGCCCACAAGTTCATGGCCACGGTCGAGGCGCGCGAGCTCAATCGATGGATCGCCAAGGAGAACAATAACAACCCGCGCGTCCGGGCCTATGTCCTCGACGTCCTCACGGGAGAGGAGGATCCCAACTTCGGCTATCTACCGGAAAAGATCAAGGACCTCCTTCGAAGGATGCGCGGTCAGCTGGATCTTCTCTCTCAGCAGATCATCGCCAACGTCGTTCCCAAGACGCCAGCCGAGCGAGCGCTTATTAACTCGATCGGACGAAACCTCGGGCACTATCTCGGAAAATTCTATAAGCTTCACGAATACAATCTGAAGTATGCCCGGCGGAAGTGGCTCAGGCGTTACTATCATCCTACGCCCGAGGCCCGCGAAGCCTTCAAGCAGCAACTCCTCCGCGACCACCCGAGGATCTTCGGGGGACTCTCGAATAAAGACCTGGAGGAATATCTCGACTCGATCATCCGCGGTAAACCGTTTCAGTATCAGTTCCAGGGATCGCGCCGGAAGTCCATCCCGACCCAGCACTTCATCAAGCGAAAGGAACTGTCGCAGGCCTGGAGAGATTTCCTGGGCGAGATCGAGGATCCGGTCTATCTTTACATCAGGACGACCGTCGACATGGCCTCTATGGTCTACAATGCGAAATTTCTCAATCAGGTTTATGCCGGCTACGAGGGCAAGCTCTGGAGCAGGACGCTCGTGCCTTCCTGGAAAAATTACACGCTCGACGACAATCTCAAGTGGGGCAAGATGCGCGGCGCCTACATCCACCCGGCTCTTTATGAGTTCCTGAAATACGAGCTCACCCCCATGGTCGACGCGACGTCGAGGTTTATCGAACAACTCATCATCAACCCGTTCAAGCTGAGCAAGACGGTCTTCTCGGTTCCGACCCATGCCAGAAACTTTTTTGGAAACGTCATGTTCTCAATGCTCAATAGGAACCTCATTCTCAACCCGACGAACTGGCGCTATTACCTGAAGGCCGCAGACGTCTTCTTCAATCGGAACAGGATCCTGGGGCCGGAGAAGGGCGCCGATGCCTGGAATGAACTTGTCCGCCGCGGCGTCACGGAAACTCAATACTACGGTGCCGAGGTCCCGAAGATCTATGAGCGGCTCATGAGGCTCGACCCGGAGGAGTGGTGGGACTATCTCGCGAGGGTCCCGCGCTGGACTTTGGCCAAGCTCGGCGGCGCCTACAACTTCGAGGACGCGCTCTACAGGATCGCGGCCTATTACAAAGACGTCGAGCATTTCAATATGACCCCGGCCGAGGGCGTGGACGAGGTCAACCGGAGCATGACGAACTACCGGAAGCTTCCGGCTGCCGTCGATTGGCTCCGCAAGTGGCCGGTCCTCGGGCCGTTCGTTTCGTTCAAGTGGAACGTCGGCAAGATCCTGGCCAACCAGGTTGTCGAAGGGATTAATCAGGTCCGCGCCGGCGCCGGCTACGGAGAACCGAAATACAGGTCGGGCCGCAGGGGCGGTCCGTTCGGCAACGTGCCGAGCCCGGAAGCCGAGGCCGGCTACGAAAGAATGAAGAACAGCGGTATGTTCTGGGACGGGATGCGCCGACTGTGGCGGGTCATGGCTGCCGTATCCACGCCATTTTTGATCAAAGAGGCCGTCGAGCGTTACTACGAGATCGACCAGGAGAAGATGGCCAAGATCGAAAAATTCTACCCCGACTTCCTGCGCCAAGGGATCTTCGTCTACTGGAAAGACGACCAGGGCCGGGTCCGGCAGATCGACCTCTCGAACATCTGGCCGACCGGCGAACTCGCAGAGCTCATAAAGGCGATGAAGAAGGGCGATGTATCGGCTGCACTCAAAGTCCTGAACGTCGCCGAGTCTCCGCTCTTTGATCTCTGGTCCATGTTCAAGGGGATCGACCCCGTGACGCTGCAGCAAATGGATCCCAATCTCCTGAAGCGCGCCGGCTATATGCTGCAGAGGATCTTCCTTCCGGCGTCCCTTCCGATCCCGAGCTCAGGCACGCTCCGGCAGCTCATTAAAACGGGCAAGTTCGAGCCCCGCGCCGGGATCCTGACGACCAACCAGATCAAGCGCCTTATCGACGCTTATTGGGGTGAGGGCGTAAGCGGGACGAAGCTGCCCGAAGAGCTCCGCGCCTTCTTCACCGGGATGAGATCGTATGTCGTCGATCCCCAGAGGATCCTCGGCATGGCAGCCAGGTCCGCGCAGAAGCAAATCGAGGAGGAGCGACGCAAGTTATCGTCCTGGGGATTTAAGAGCTCGAAGGCTCCGAAATGGGAGATCGCCGAGAAGATCGAGGGCTTCAATCAGCGCATCGCGAAGATCGCGAAAAAGCTTGAAGAGATAAACGAACTTCAAAAATATTTCTTAGGAGGAGAAGATGCCGGACGGTAACCAAGGCGTGGACCTTGACAAGATCTTCTGTATCAACTCGAAGAAATACAGGATCCACAAGCTGCTGCTCAAGGCCGTGGCCAAGACAGAGAGCTCGCTCAACGTCTATGCCTACAGGTTTGAGCCGCTGTTCTTTGAAAACGTTCTTAAGAAAACGGTAGAGTGGAAGGACCAGGATCCCAAGATCGTGAGTGCGAGCTATGGCCTCATGCAGCTCATGTTCACGACCGCCTGGCAGATGGGGTTCCGCGGAGCGGCTGCCGATCTTTACAATCCAGTAATCAATGTGGAGCTGGGCGCCAAGCTGCTGCGGCAGTTGCTCGATGGGATCGACGCCGGCACCGATCACATTCATTTTCAGATCTGGCCCTATGCCTTGGCCTTGTCTAGATACAACGGCGGATTTTCTGGCAACCCGACCGTCAATGGGGGCCTTCGAAACATGGACTATGTCAAGCGCGTCTGCGCTTATTGGGAAGGATTGAAAAAGGCGGGAGAGAACGACGCCTGCTATGATTAAAAGAAAATTCTGGCCGAACTCTTTCAAGCTCATCGAGGAACTTGTCGGGCTGGTCTTTCTTGGTTGCCTTCTTCAATCAACGATACTGCCGAGATTCCCGGCCGAATCATTCATGATTTTAATGGGGCCGGTTATCCTTGGTGCCTATGCGATCAAAAAAACCGGAGACGTTAAGGAGGTTAAATATGGCGGTTATCCTAGAAAAGATTCAGAAGGTCTGGGCCCGGTTGACCTGGCCGCTCAAGGCGGCGCTCCTGGTCCTGGTCCTGGCGTCGTTATTCCTGATCGGTCGATCGTGCCGGAACGTTGATCCAAAGATCCAGGTCCTGGAGGGCGAGAAAATCATCCTCAAAGTCCAACTCCTGGAGGGCGAGAAAACACACGAAGCCCAGCGGAAGGAATGGGATAAGAAGACCGCTGAGCTCCAGGGCCATATCGACTCAGCCAATACAGAAATCGCCCGGCTCGATCAAGCCGCCGAGGCCTCAAGCAAAGAGCGTGAAGGACTCGAAGAAGAACTTAAGGCTGTCCAGGGAGATCTCGACAAAGAGAACAAGATCCTCCGCGAGCTCTATAGAAAGGCGGTCGCGGAGATTGACCTCAGCATCAAGGCACGCGCCGAAGACGGGAAGATTATCTTTGATCTCAAAGAGCAGATCGCCTTGGAGAGAGCCGCGAAGCTGACGTTCCAGAAAGACTGGCTCAACGAGAAGCAGTTGCGCGAGCTCGTCGAGAAACAATCGAAATTGAAAGACATTAAAATTCTGCAATTAAAAACTAAAAACACCTTTAGTTTGGGGGGAAATGTCGCCCTGGTCGCGGTTGCCGCCTACCTAATCCTCAAGAAATAGCGTAGAATCCTATCCTTGGGGGGTTTCTATCAGGGGGAATCGACGATCTCGGCGTTTACGACCCGCAGGTAGGTCCGGGAGATCGCCCGTCCTGGGGCATCCTGACGCGATTTTTCCTAGTAGATGATGATATCAATCCCGGTCATTTCGTCGGACTTCTTTTTAACAAGAACCTGTTCGACTTTGGCCTTGAAGATGTCTGGGCCATCGCCTCGAGCCCATCCGCACTCAACCAGGCTGTCGGTCCACGGCTTCGTGCCGGCCATCAGATTGTCCTCGTCGAGGAGCGACCTCCGGAAGTCGGTGTAGATAACCCTGGTCATCCAATGGTCGATGATCTCTCCCGCGGCCCTCAGATCATCGAACTCACGCTTCGCCTCGAGGGTAAGCCAGTAGATCTCTTTGCTAAGGGCCTTTCTGTATCCATGGCGCTCAGCCCAATGCTTTTTTTGGATGATGTTTTCTGACCGGATCATCGTCGGGGTGAAGAACCTATAGTGAAACTCTCTCATTTGCTTTTGATGTTTTGAAAAATCGGAGGCGTGCGGTTCGCCCAGGTCGACTCGCGGCGAGAGCACCGCTCGTCGATCTTCACGATGCCATAAGCGATCAACCCAATAACGATAAGGAGCCATATTGTTCTCTCCAGAAGCCTTCTCAATTCGGCTTACTTCCCTTCATGTTCTTAAGGAACGGATCCCTCATATTCAAAAGTTCTGCGTTCTCATACACATTTCCAATAATGACGATCGTTTCAACCTTGAGCCTGTTTCTGATTTCGAGAAAGGGAATGAACTCGCGGCCGCGGAGAACTCCAAAGGAGCCATGGACGAAGACGACCGGAAGATGGAAGATCAGCGCGTCATGGCTTTCGACCGAAACGATGTCGCCCTCGAAGATCCAGCTCTTGTTGCCGTCGCATAGGCTGGTACATTGATTAATGATAAGTTCGCCGGCCGGGAGCGAAAGCTGCGTAGGGTCTCTGATCAAGATCCGCGTTGCGTCCGTGAGCGGATCAGCAGTCGGGATATAATACGGAGTAAGCATTTTTTTGAGAGCTTTCGACCATGCTCGGAACATGAATCTCTTATAGACTTCAGGGTTCATTAAAGCGGCCTCTCCAGGTCCTCGATATCGATAAGCGCAGCGCCGTCGACCGTCGCGGTCTTGAGATCCGGGAACGCCCTGCCGGCAGCGACCATGAACTCTTTCGTGAACGTCCTTTGGACGACCGGGATAAAAGCCAGCCGGCGGATGACCGTCTCGCCCATCCGGATCTCCGCGATAACGCGGCCGTAGGCCTCGAGCCACTTGCTCACGTTGTTGTAGAAGGCTAGGTGGAGCGGCTTGTAATTGTAGAACCTGACCCTCTCGGTCGTAATGTCATAGAGTAGGACGAAGCCCGGGCCCGGGAACGTCGGGTCCTGCCAGCCTGGAGCCGCCTTGTCGACGTCGCTCGAGAACAGAAGGTAGACGCGATCGGTGCTGAGCGAAGCCTTGATGGCCACGAGATGAACGATAACGGGACTGCCGAAGATTTCGGCCTTGACCACAACGCAGTCGGGGCGATCCTCGACATGCTCGATCGGTGCGCTAAAGGCCCTGGAGAAAAGATCCCTGACCTTCGGGCTCTGCCAGGAAGAAACGAGCTCGTCGTAGTTTTCGGTGAAGGTCAAAGTCGGCGGGGGAAGGGGCCTATGTCTCACTTCCCTACATCCGCTTCGGCCATCAGGCGACTTTTTTTGATACACTTATTATCATCGTCCAAATAAATGCAATGGATCACTTCACTACCCGAATATTCATCCTCCTCATAGTGAGGACAGTTTGCATCGGGGCAATCGTTATACATCAACTTTTCTCCCCTTCCTGGGCGGCGTGGCCGAGGATGAGGGCAATCTTGTTGAACATTTTCTTGCAGTATATGTTGTCTGAATAAGTATCCTCACAAGTAACATAATGCCCATACCATCCTTTAATGGCTGAAAACATTTCTTTCCCCTCCTCCTCACTCGGCCCCGCAAGCGCGGCCCCTTCCTTTGGGCATGGGCGATCCGGAGTCCATTCCGTCATCTTCAGCTCAAGCTCGGCAAGGATGGAGTCGAACATGGATTGATCGCCATATTGTTCTTCACTCCAATAATCTCGGCTATCAGAATCATCATTCATTTCTATGAGCCGCTCTCTCCAATTAATCAGGCAATTTTTCTTTTCCTTTATCGTGATGTCCGGCTCCATCGCGGCCTCCTTGCCCGTGATTAGATCGCGGATTTTCCGGCATTTGGGACTATTCCATTCCGTTTTATAATTGACAAAACTAGACATGATATCTTGAAAATAATTTAGCGTCTCCCGCCTTTCCCCCTCCGTCACCTTCGGCTCAAGCTCGGCAAGGATGGCCTGCATCATTTCCATGTCTTTCCTTGCCTTTTTAATGTCTATCGAGCCCGGATATGCCTTAATAAATTTCTCAATATGATTAATCTTCTCTTCCAGCCACGCCCTCATTTCGTTAGTCGCCATCGCGGACCTCTACGTTGATCTGATTCATTAAGTCCTCCAATAGAGATAGAACGTGCATCTCGCCAAGATTTTGATCTGTTGCAATTACATGGGCTCTAAAACGAAGTTGATCCCGAGTCACAGACGGCAGCTTGGGCAGGGGGCAGGAGGCGGGAATATTTTTATCTAGAGAATCCTGACATTCCTTGCAATCGTCCTCACAGGGACAATCCCGGCAACAGTCGACCACGATCATCCGCTTATCGGTCATGCTCTCTTGTCCTTTCTTCGGAGTGAGACGCGAAGTTTTTGCCAGGAAATCAATATGTGATCCGTTTTTACATACACCCCGAGAGAGTGAACTTTATGAATAACTTCTATGCCGCCCTTTCCCTCATAATACCAATTGGTATCATTAATTTTCTGTGGGTTTCGGCTTAAATGTTTATCGCTCATGTTCATTCCCTTGGCCTCCCCCCGCCCATCTTCTCCAGGATCTGCCGAACCGAATAGGATAGCTGGTTAAGAACTCGGAAAGAGCACATTCCGCCCCGCTCTATGAAGAGCTCGCACTTCTCTCTGCAGCAAAGCCGAACCTCGTCGCGCATCATTGAAAATGGGCAGATCTTCTCTATCGGAGCGAGCGGTCCTTCGTCGTTTCTTGGTGCCATGTTCTTAAATCCTTTCATGAAAAATGGAGGGGGCCGGCAGGCTCATACGCCAAGGGAGGTGACGTAGAATCATGCACACAAGGAGGGCGCCCCCGGCCCCCAGGTTTCAAAGTTTATCTCCGAAGAACTTTATTTTACCCATGAATACGGTCGAGGTCTTCTCGTATTTCTTTTTCAGATCATCGGGAATGTCATAACCTTTTTTAGGGTAGGAGGACCAGTCGATTCCGAAGTCTCCGCACCTGACATTCACGCCCTTGAACATATCCTTGAGTTCCTTCTCGGCCTTCTCGGCCTCTTTCGCTTTCTCTGCGAACGGCTTGAGCTCATAATGTCTCATGAACAGCGCCAGGACTTCGGGGTCGTCGATGATTTTGACATCGCCGTCGGACAGCCTGGCCGGCGGCTCTTCGAAGCAGTCGGCCCGGAAGGCGCAATAGTGGCAGGCGTCGATCGGCTGAGCATCCGGAGCCTGCTTCTCCGCGATGAACTCGTTGGCCAGGTGGATCGCCGCGAACAGATCGGTCAAGTAAGCCCCGCCTTCGTTCGGCGAGGTTTCGATGATGTGCGGAGTGCCGCGCGATTTGTCCTTGAACAGCCAGGCGCCGCCGGCAGCGTCGGCCATCAGGGTTTGGATCCAAAGTTGCGCCGGGTAATTGCGGACCCACCAGAAGTTCGACTCCAGGAGGTCCTTCGCGACCTGGGCACGCTGCAGGATCCGGAAGACGTTCGGGTCCGCGCTCTTGAGTTCGAGCGGGTAGTAGACGTCCCGGATCTTGATCATTGTATCGAGTTCGCATCCCATGTCCAGATCTTTCGAGTAGAATTTTATGCGGTCAGCTGGATCGAGCGAGATCACTTCGAGCTTTGCTTTCTGGAGATCCTCGACGATCGCTTCTTCCTGGACATGGCCCTCGTGGAAAATGCGGAGCGACTCGATCGACTTCTCGTCCATCTTCTCAGGCCGGAGCCGGAGGTTGACGAAGTGCCGCATACAGGTCAGCGCCCAACCGGCTTCGGATGAATGATTATGCGAGCGGTCGATGTCTTTCCTTTCGCTCATGACGAGTTCATCAAGAGCGGGGAGAACGATTTCTTTGATCATGATAACTCCTTTTTGGGGATGGGAAAGAGCCAGTCCTTTTCGACGTTAAGCGCCTTGGCCATTTTTTCTTTTTGATCTTCAGTCGGTGTTATATAGCCGCACTCAATTCTTGAAATCGTCGAATAGTGAACGCCGGTCGCCAGCCAAAGCCTGATTTGGGGCATCCTTGCCATGAACCTTGCTTCCCTTAATCGATTCTCCATGATAACTCCTTTAAAAACGGATCCCTAAAGCGGATTCTCGTTTGATGCCGTGGCCTTATCCTCTTCGGCCTTGACGGTCTTCGTTAGAATGTCGATCACCCACTCCATCTGCTGTTTCGTGATGCTGTCGAACTCTTTGTGATCAGCCTTGAAGAATTTGTTGACTCTGCGGACGATCTCGCGCTTGAGAGTTTCGGGATCCCTGCCGAACTCCTGGAGCTTGGCCAGGTAATCGAACACGGCGTTGATCTGGAGCTCGGTCGGCTTCGCTGCTTTGAGAAGTCTGGGGTCGGGCTCTTCCTTTGCTGCCTTCGGCTGCATATCGGCCGGCGCCGATTTCACTTCGGGCTTCGCTTGCTCTGCTTTCGGCTTCGGGGTCTCGGCCAAGGGCTTGGACTCGATGACCTCGACCTGTGCCGGCTGCGGTCCGCGGTTGACCTCTTGGGCGTCCGTGATCTTCGGCGCCTCTGCCCCGAAGTCCTGCATTTCGTCGATCGTGTAGGCTCCGGAGAGGACGTCCGGATGGAAAGCGCGGAGGCCCTTCGACATGGCCCGGTAGTAGAGCATCGTCTTTTTTTCTTTCACCCAATTATCCTTGTGGAGTAGCTGAGCGAGCTTCGCGTCGTTATGAGTATAGGTGTAGACCGATTCAGGGAATCCCGGCCGGGTGAAGCGCAGGGTGACGACCTGGTCGGTCCACTCGACGGCGTGAATTCTTATGCCATGGATCATGGCCAGGGCTTGAAGCGCCTGGGCGGTGATCCCAAGCTTTCCGTCAATGACGTGAAAATTCTGGAGCGAGTAGACGGGCTGGAATCCCATTTCCCTGCCCCACTCGATCGCAGTCACAACCGCGGCCTGAGTCGGGAAGTGTTTTTTAAACATCAGGCCGTCATGCAGGAACTTGGCCAGGTCCATCGCCTCTTTCACGGTCGGCAGCGGCCGCGTGAGCGCCGTTGTTTGCGCTGCCGGAACAGGGAGCGAAACTTCGTGGGCGATCCCTTCTTTTTCCGCCTGCTTAACAACGAGCCCCGTGAGCCTTTCGGCGTCCTTGTCCTTTGCCGCCGGCGCGAAGACGGCGTCCTTATCGGGCCAGGGCTCTTTCTCGTCGATGGCCATTTGCTCCGAACCGGGATCAGGATTTTTCTTTGTTGTCATTGTGCCTCCTTATGGCTTCTGCCCTTCCCGGAGGGGGAAAGGCGTAGGTGATATCTATCCACGGCCCCTTGAACAGGTATGACGTCCGGACGAGCTTTGTCCCACAGTTCGGGCAGTAAGCGTCATACAGGTGGGCCGGACACTCGAACCGATAACCGAATTTACAAACGGGGCATTTTCCTTGTGTGCTCATGGCCGCTTCTCCATCTTAGCACAGGGATCATTCGGATTGAAGTGAGCGTAGAGCGCCTTGAAGCCGCTCGTCAGCGAGAATTTATTTAAGTCGGTATAGAGGACCGCCTCATTGAGCAGGCAGTAAGTGATATACCTGGCCTTCGCGCCGCTTGAATCGTTTTTGCAGGCATCCACGAGTCGCGTGAGCGCATGAGCCTCGGGCTCTTTCAGAGGACATTTTCCTTTGCGTAGGAATTTCATCGCTCCTCCTCGTAGCCGTCGAACCACTCGACGAATCCGTCTTTGCCGATCAAGTGAGTTTTGGGATCTCGACAATGAGCGATTGCCGCGGCCTTCGATAGACCATGGGCAATCAGCTGAGTATCGACGGGGTCTGCTTTCGGCCAAGTTCTGACGATGCGATAGGTCTTCATGCTTTCCCCTTGAGTTCGCGGAAGACACAATGCCGATAGACGACGACCTTGCGCTCCCCCGAGTAATTGTTCGGAAGCATCTCGACGCGCTCCACGCGCCGGCCCTTGCTGTCCGTGAGCCCAACCCAAATGTTGACGATGCCCAGCGGCGTTTCGACATGGAGCAGCCGCGTTCTCCTTCGGCCATTCGGGTCGATCGCGATAACCCTTGTGTTACGTTCTGAACTCATGATCCTCCCTCCTTGAAGAGATCCAGCTGCCCTTGCTGGTCGAGCGTCATCTGCTCCGGCTTAACCGCCGCGGCTGGCGGACTGTCACACAGCCGGCCCTGCTGCCAGGTGACCTGGTTGAGCTCGAGCGGATCGCCGTCCTCGAGCACCTCGGCTCCATGGTTGAGCGTTCGCGCGCACTCGCCGCATAACAGGACATAAAGGAAGATCGGCTCTCCCCCATAGGTTTCATGGCGGAAGCGAGCGCGCTCAGGAATATCCCGCTCGTGGAACTCGCGCTTGCAGTAGTGGCAGCGGTCTCCCATTATGCCCTTCTCCCTGCATAGGGCAGGTCGATTTCCTTGATGGGCCATACGGACTTGATGCGCTTGAGTTCGCCTTCGGAGAAGTCGCCCCACTCTTCCTCGAATCCCTGGACCAGACCATACCAGATCGTATCCCCATGGATAACGCTGCCGTCACCCATGGCGCTGTCTTGAGTTTGGACTTTCTCCGTGGCGAACCAGTACCAGCCGGAGTAAGACTCCCAACCCTTAATGACCTCGTGGCCATCGACCAGGAGCTTTCCGTTTTCGTTTGTGAATTTCGCCATTAGACTTTCTCCAGGTTCCAGCCGGGGAGCCATAGCCCCACTCTGTAGAAGTCTCCGGCCTTGTCCTTGCGGATGATGTCTCCGTCGCGGTCTCCCTCCTCCCGTTGATCCGTGTCATAGTCGCGGACCTCGACCTCGACGCCCTGGGGAATGTCGAAGACGTTTTGAACGACACCGCCCTCGACGATCACGATGATTTTTTCTGCCATGCCGTCACCTCCACGCCCTCAACCGCCGAGCGGCGCCGGTTGTCACGCCACGCCTCGGCGCGAGCGGATGAGCGGCGCTTGAAGCGCTTCGTTTTGGATTTGCTCCATTAACCCATGCTCCGAAAAGGAATAATAAACTCCCTGGCCGATGATAATATGGTCGTGAATCAAAATGTCAAGAACCTTGCCGACGCGATAGAGATCGCGGGTGATCTCCCTGTCTGCTCTGGATGGCTCAGTATCCCCCGATGGATGATTATGAATGAGAATGAGCGCAGTCGCAGATTTCAAAAGCGCGAGCTTCATGACCTCGCGGGGATAGATGGCCGAGCTTGTTAAACTGCCGATCGAATGAAGCTCTTGATGGACAATATGATTTTGTGAATTGAGATAGATAACGATCATCGCCTCTCTGTCCCAATCCGCCTGCCCCTTAAAATGCTCATAGGTAGCGCGGGGGTCTTGCAGTTTCCCCTTTATGGCGGGCCTTGTCACCCTAAAGACGCTGATTTGTTCTTGCATCATAAGCTCCTGTTCGGGAAGAAGTCCTCGTCATGGATGGCGGACATGGTTTCCTTATTGGCTTCGTGGCATTTTTCGTCAACCTCGCATTGAAGCCCCCGCTTACGGGGGAAGTAGAGCGCCCGCTCGCCCGGATATATTTTCCGCCGGCAGATCGAGCACTCGCCGGAATATTTAACGGTGATGTAGTATGGATCACCTTTCATAGCATCCCCCTAAAACCAGCTTGCGAGCTCGGGCTCTCTGCCCGTCTTTGCTGCTCTCATGACGTAGGCGAGCGCGAGCTTATAGCTGGCCATGAATCCGCTGTGAAAATGTCTCGTTCGAATTGCCTGCTTTACGGCATCGAGCGCCAGGCCATGATAGCAAGCGTCGATCCATTCGCAGTAGTTTTGTTTTCTTCGATCCGCATCGCGGAGGATCGCCGCGGCGCATGATGGCGTAGCGTAGCCCAACGACTCGGCGATGATATGAGCGGTGATCCGCGGATATCTCGCCATGTAAAATTCCCTCGTTTCTTCGTGTTCTCTCATGTTTTCCTCCTTTGCCTAATCGGGGGTTGAGCGCCGTCAATCCGACGGCGCCACTCCCCGTATCGGTGTGAAAGGGGGAGGCCGCTGTCCTCCCCCGTCCGATAGCAATCAGACTTTGTTGGCTAGTTCCCTGTCAGCGATGAGGTCCCGAATCTCACCTCCGCGGCTCTTCAGCAACACGTCGATGACCATGGCCCAAACATGGGGACTCAGCGATATGCCCTTCTTCGTGGGCAAGTAGTCCAGGGTCCCCTCTTCGGAGACCAGCAGGTAGAACTTCCGGACGTCCACAAAGACGCCCTTGCCTTCGATCTCTCTCTCGGAAACCTGAAGACGCTCCGTACCCCGCTTGTTGAGCGGGATTCCGACGATCTTCTCGTCTGTCATAACACGCTCCCTTGACGTTGTGGATTCGGGAAGCTCTTGCGACCTCCCGACCGCCACCGACCGGCGACGGCAACCCACCAACCGCCACCGAAACGCCGTTGTCACAAAAGCCCCTTCGGGGCTTTTGTGCGGCTCGCGCCAAAGCGCGCAAGCCGCATCCGGCCGCCGGCCAGAACCGCCGGCCAGACGAGAACCGCCCAAACCACCACCCCAAACCGCCACCGCGGAGACCGCTAGCTTCCTGTGAGAGCCCAAGAATAGCTATCTAGCTAGTATCTTAGCTATCTAAGAAAGAAAGAGAGTAGCTAGTGGGCGAAGCCCAAGACGCGCAGGTGAAGACTGGGGGAGGGCTAGTCTATATGCTACCCCACAGTCTCTTCACTCACGCGCACGCGAAGATTAGCTATATAGCTATCTTGGAGAGCTATTGTCTTGGATTATAGCTAGGTCTAGGGAGGGAGGCGGCGTGCTCGCGAGGCTGGACATGGGCATACCCCTATGGGCACTCGCGACTATCTGAGCGCATGGGTATGACTGTCCTCTCCCGCGACATCTCCCATATTTTCTGAGCTATTCTGGGGGATTTCTGGGGAATTTTGGGGATGGGACAGCTAGCTATTCTAGGCGGTTGAACTCGCATAGGAGGCTCAGATGCGCGAAGATTGGCTTAGAGACAAAGCATGGCTTACCGGGCAGGGATTGGCCCTGATTTTCTTGCCGAGATCAAATCCGTGTATAAGTGACAGCGATCTTTTACTTTTGATCTTGAGGTATGGGCTTTACGGAACCAGGCCAAGAACGCTCCAGGAGCTTGCGAAGAGGAGGAACGTGACCAAGGAGAGGGTCCGGCAGATCGTTTGCGAGAACATGAGGATCCTCAAGTATCCGGCAAGGCGTGAATGGATGGAGGCCTTTGTGAAGCATTGGCAGGGGGACGAAAATCCTGGTTGACGGATGTGACAGGAAGCTGAGCTCAGCGGTTGGGAAGGCGTCTCGGCTAAATCCTGCTGAGCTACAAAGCTTAGGGTCACTCAAGCCCTGGCGGCGCTTGGCAGGCGGACCGATCTTCGAAGGGACCGGGCGACACCGGATCGGCGGTGCCCGGGTAAAATTCAGATAGGAGGAATCATGAGAAAGGAATCTTTGAGGGACGAGATGGTTCGCGAGGCGCAGAGGCCTGGGGGGGGCAAGTACTGGTCCGAGCTCACGGTGGAAGAGAAGCTGGAGAGGATGCGTGGGGTCTTGAAGACGCTGGAGATGAGCCAGGGGGGACTCCGGAGGCAGTTTGACAAGCTTAGGCTGCATCGGCATGGTGAGAACGGGCTTCTTTTGGTCCCGATCGATTCGGTTTACGGCGTTGAGGAAGGCCAGAAGCGTCCCGAGCCGGGGAAGGAGTGGTTCTGATGCGCTACGCTAAGCTAATAGAACTCCTAAAGAACGACATCTCGGGACTCGAGAAGCAAATCAAAGTAGCGGAAGCTGAGATATCAAATCTCATGGATGTCCTGGAAGTGAAGCGGGCCAACCTCAAAAACATGGACGCTGAGCTTGAGGAGTGGAAGGAGGCCCTTTTCATCATAAGTCCGCGCGAGCCGCTCGATTCGGTCGAGAAGGACACGATCAAGGTGTAGCATGGCAAAAAAGAAGCGACCGACGTTCGGCGACATGAGCCTCGTGGTCATGGAGAAACTCTCGAGGGACTATCTCATCCCGGGCCTGATCGCGCAGAAAAAGCAGGAGATCGAGTTCCTGGAAAAGCTGCTCGGGCGGATCAAGGAAAGGCTGACCAAGAAGGAGAAACGTGGCAAGAAAAAAACTTAAGCGGGGCGAGTTCGTGATCACGGTCTCCGACTTCAAGATCCTAAGTAACCTCAGGAGGGGCCGGAGATACGCTACGATCGAATCCGCGAAGGCCAAATCGGGCAAGGTCCTTGGCTATTATGGAGACGCAGTCATGGTCGAGTTCATCTGGCCTATCGCGATCTACGGTCACGAGGGATGGGACGAGCTCAAGGGCTATCCCGGCCATTGTCTTCTTGTCCCGGAGGAAGCGCTGGCGCGAGACGTCAGCTACTATGAAGCCATGAGGATCAAGGCGCTTATCCGGTCCGGGAAGTTTCCCGAATACTCGACCGACATCCGGATCGTCGACATCGACGGCCTGCTCCAGCTGGTGAGGGTCGACTTCATCCCGATCTTCAACCATGACTGCATTATCGAGGAGCTGGAGACGATCTGATGAAAAGCCTGCAGGATCCCTATAACCTTGCAGACCGGCAGCGCGTCCAGGATTGGCAGGGGATCTGGATCTGGCGGATCCGGATGGAAGACATTCTTCTCGCCTTTGCCGTCTGGGGAATAAAGGCGGAAATCGAGGCCCGGGCGAGGGTTTGGGACAAGATTCTCGCGCGCGACCTATCCGGCGGCATAAGGAGCGGAAAATTCATTTATTTCCCGGTTCACCCGAAAAAATAAATGGGCTGGGCGGAACGAAAAAGGAGGAATAGTATGAATTATCTACAGACGGGACATTGTCCCAAGTGCGGAGCCCCGATCTTCACGGCGAACCCGGCGGTGATCAGGGACGCCGGGCTGGTCGTGTTTGCGGGAATCCCGGATCCGGACGTCTATTTCAGCTGCGTCTGCTCGAAGGATTGGCAGAAGACGCGCGTCCCTGCCCCGAAGCTTATGACGTTCGACGGGACTGTGGGGAAACCATGAACATCGGCGCTTACATCATCATTTGCGCCGTCGGCGCTGTCCTCATGATCATCGGATTCTGGATCGGCTACATCTACCGGGCGACGCACGAGCCACCTTCGACGCCAGTTGATTGGGGCAAGGTTATCAATCGAACGGGGATCGACCTTGGATCCCCGGAGGGTTCGCGCACGCATGGGTTCGAGTTCACGATCGACAAGGACGGGAAATTCGAGGAGACGGATCGTCAGAAAAAGAGGGACTTCAAGGCCGGTAAGGTTCTCTTGCCAACGCTGGAGAAGAAGAACAAAGATGCCCCTAAAGTATAAGCCCTCGCCGAACTGGCCGATCATCCGGACTAGGATCCTCAAGCGTTCCGGCGGCTTCTGCGAGCTCTGCTTCGCCAAGCGGTATCATCCGCATTGGAAAACGTCGAGCAAGGTGATCCTCACGGTCCATCATGTCAACGGCAACTACTATGATCAGCGGGCCTGCAATCTTCTGGCGCTCTGCCAGCGCTGCCACCTGCGGCTCGAGGCGCCCGGGAGATATCCCCAAAAATCTTTAGGCTTTTAGGAGGAAAATATGATCAACTTTCGAAAATGGATCTGCAAGAACCTGGCGAAGCCGGGGACCTGGCTCTACAAGGCCTCGGACTGCCATCGCTACGAGCCCCCGCAGACCGTCACCGTTACGGTCTGCGCGAAGAATGTCGAACCTACCTACGTTCTGGCTGGCCCGAACTGTAAAGAGACGGTGGAGAAGATCTTTGCGAGAGGCTACGAACCCATGTTCTACTGCGCGACCTGCAAGCCGGTCGAGCCCGAGGAGGCCTTTCCGCTCGACAATCCGAAGCCGGACTGGATGCCGGCCATGGTCATCGCCTGGCTTGGCGGTCACTATATGCTCAGGACCTACCCGGATGCGGACGTGAAGGAATTCGCCGAAAAACTTAGCCTGGCCGGCGTGGACTATGTCCGGATCATGGGGGATTGGGAATCGACGTTCGAGCCGGGTCCGGGCGTAAGTGCGTTCATGCGCGGAACGTCCGGGAAGTTCGACCTCAATAGGCCGAATCCGATCTGGGATGACGAGCTACTCTTTCTCAAGCGCCTGCTCAAGCCCTACCACATCAAGATTTACCTCGACCTGATCGATCATTGTGACGCCGCCAAGGGTCCCTGGGAATGGAATATTCAGGGGCTCAAGTCGATCTACGACCCAATGCTTCTCCAGAGATACATCGACTTCTTCGACCGGGCCTACGAGATCCTGGGCCGCGATGCCAAGTGGGGGATCGGCAACGAGTTCCAGCTGGACCGAACCGACTGGATGCGAGAGTGCGTCCTGCCGCTGGCCGAGCACATGTATGAGCGGGTCGACAAGCCGATCTGCTTCAGCGGCGATGATATGACGGCGCACCACCTCCACGGGCTGCTGAGCCCGGACGTGAGCAAGGTATTCGGGATCCGCGACTCCTGCCTGGTCCGGCATTGGTCGGCAACGGTGTCTCAGATCCGGGATTTTCTGGCCAAAGGCTCTGGAGTCCGATGCTACGCTATATCAGACGACGGCGTTTGCATGGAGAGCCTTGCTCCGGTCGCCCACGGACCATGCACGCCGCCCGGGGTAGCCTGCCAGGGCACGATTGAGCAGAGGATCGCCGTGGCCAGGGAGGCCTGTTCCTGGTTCGGTCTCCCCATGAACCGGCTGGATCACATCGAGTTCCTGCCCCGGGAACTCTCCTGGGGAGAGAACCCGAACACGATCAGTCAGGATTCGCTCGATATCTATCCCCGGCTCGCCTCTGCGCTCTGGGGCCAGGACATCAAGAGGAAGATGCCATGAAAGACCGCAAGGGAGACGACTGGTTCCCATTCTGGATAGACAAGTGGCTCCTGGGCTCTACCCGAGACGAACTTATCATCCGGGACGAGCATGGTAACTTCGTCGAGGATCTCCGGGGGATCTTCACGGACCTGATGGCCATGGCCTATAAGGACAGCGGCTATATCAGGGCAAATGAAGGCATGCCCTACTCTACGAGGCGCTTGGCCGGCTCCCTGGACATTCCACAGGAAAAGCTGGACGAAACGATAGCTATCTGCCTGAAAACGGGGAAGCTGGAGGCTAAACCCGATGGAACCTTATTCCTGACGAGCCTCGAGAAATATGAACTTCCAGAGAGAACTAAACAGCGAAGGGACAAAGAGCTTCGAGAAGTGGCGGATAAAGACGACAGGGTGGCGAAGAAGGTCGCCAAAGTGGCGGAAAAGTCCGCCACGCTCTATTCTCCTCTAATCTCTTCTAATTCTTCTTTAGCTAGGAAGAAAGAAAGGCCGGAGGGTTGGACAATTCGGACTGCCGAGATAGTCGCCATCTTTTCGAATCGGGAGTTTGCGTTCTCGCCTTCGATCGTCATCTACATAACTGACCTGACCTTCGAGTTCCCGGAAGTCGACTGGAAAGAAGAGATCGAGAAGAAGCTCGCTCACCTAAAGGATCATCCGCTAAAGCAAGGTTCGAATGTCGCGCTCCAGTTTCGGAACTGGTTTGTGAACGCCAGGAAGTTCGCGGCCGAGCGAACCAGGAATGACCAGGTCGGCGCTCAGCAACCGGCCGGGGCGTCGCCGCCGGTCCCGAAAGACGATTTCAGGGTCGCCCAGGAAGCGAAGATCTCAGAGATCATGGAGAAATTCAGGGCCACAATAGAGGCCATTGAATCCGAGGATCCGTTCGACCCCCATGCGCTCCAGCGCGTCAAAAACGAAATGCGGGGCGAGCTCGATGATTGGACGAGCAATTATCTAAAGGAGAAAAATGAGCATATACAACCGGGCTCCAAAGAAGAAGACGAAGGGCCCCTATGAAGTCGACGTCGCGCGGGACAGTTCGCTCTACATAGGCTCCCATCGTGTCCGGGGAGTCCAGTTGGTCTGCCGCCGGTGCCGGAAAAAATGCAAGGTCTTGAAGGCGAGGGGCGCTAAGTTTATTTGCTTCAGTCGTGAAATATAATCGACGCCGACCATCCACACGCTGACGAAAGTCAGAAGGCTCTCGAAGTGGCTCTGGTCGGCTTTTTTATTTTCATCGGAAAAAAATATCTTGACACGACAAAAAATAAAGCCTATAGATTAATCTGATTTGTTTGTGTTTCATTTTCCGGGCCGTCGATCACACGGGCACGCGACCGACGGCCCCATCGTTTTTTTCCTGGGGGTAGAAGATGCCTTATGAGATTCGGAAGGTCGGGGGGAAATTCTGCGTCTTTAACCAGGATACCGGAAAACGTCGCGGCTGCTCGCCGACGCGGAAGGCGGCTGGCGAATTCATGAAGGCCTGCTACGCGCATGAACCGGCGAGTGAAAAAAAATCAGGAGGAAAAAAATAACAATGGAAACACTTCCGAACGGCGACAGGAAAGTCACGCTTAATGAGCTCTGGTCTGCGATCGGAGGCGGCACGAAGTTCACTCACGATGAACTCGTGGCCATGGCCTTCAATCAGCAGAAGGACCGCAAGCCCTTCAACGTTCAGCATCATGACTATCGTTTCGAAGTCGGGCTCGAGGATCTCGATATTTACTTCCGCGAAAACCCGCTTCCGGAGTCGGCGAAGTCGCTCGAGGACCAACTCGCAACGCTGAGAAAGAGGAATGAGGACCTGCAGATGGAAAACGCTCTTCTCCGGGATGAGCTCCAGCGCGCTTCGCTTCCCATCCCTGCGTCGATGACCGGGGTCCCCGCCGAAGTACTTCGCGGACCGATCCCGCCCGGACTCCCTAGCCCGGATCCGCGGCCGGGCGACCTCGACTTTACCCCTCCAGCAATTCCCGCCGGAGACAGAATTCCTTTTTCCAAGATTCAGGACGAGCTCAAGAAAGATCTCCAGTCCAAGAAAGTGAACCCCGTCATGTCAAGGACGTCGTTCGCGCCGAAGGCAAAGACGATGCCGCCGGCAGCCCCGCCCGGAGCGGAAAATACGGGTGACAATGAACCTCTTTGAACGAACGCGATAAGTCGCTCTGGCCGACCCCGCAGGGAAAGGTCACGCCGCGGACAGCGAAGTTCTGGAAGTATCTCTTAGAGAACGGCCTCGACGAATCAAAGCTCGGTCAATGCGTAGAGGCTGCCGGATTCAAAAGCAAGCATCCTCGCTCCTACGCTAAAAAACTTCTCGACAATCCCGTCGTCAATGCGCTTTTCAACGACGAGATGGAGCGCAAGGGCCTTACCGTCCCAGCGCTCGTCTCCAAGATGGCCGAGCTCCTTGAGGCCAAGAAAGAATCCCACTTCGAAGGCAAGGCCGCTGTTCCCGACGGCCGGCTCCAGAAAGATACGCTCCGCCTGGCCATGGAAGTCCGCAACGTCTTTCTGAATCCTAAGCTCACGATCGAGAAAAAAGAGGAACACCTCTATCAGTTTGATTTCGACACTCTCCGCCGGGCCGAGATAGTAACCGGCGAGCAGATCATTGAAGTTATTCCGGAACCCGAGGAGCTTGATGAAGATCTCGACCGCCCCCTCTAACACCATCACGCTCTACAACAAGAATTGGACGCGCGAGCGTTGGCTGGAGGAGTGTCGAAACCTCTGGTTTTTCGTCTATGTCATTCTCCCCAGGGTCCGCTCGGATAAATTTCAGAATTTCGGGGTTCTTCATCGCTATCTCTGCGAATATCTGGCCAGCCCCAGCGGAAAGAAGTGGGTTTCAATGTTCCGCGGATCCTATAAGACGACCGTCATCCTGGGATACCTTCTCTGGCTTTTCTGTTGGTCTGTCCAACTCGACCTTGGCGAATCCATAGTCTACAACACGGCCTCGAAAGACAACGCCTCGATCTTTAGCCAGGATTTTCGAGATTACCTGGCCGAGGGCGAGGAGCTGCGCTGGATCTTCGACAAGATCCCGGCCAAGGCCGAGCACTTCAAGAAAAATACTCAATGGCGCGTCGAGCAGGGCACGACAAAGTTCCACGTCGCCTCACTCGATACCCGCCAGGTCTTCCGTCACTACCGGACGATCGTCAACGACGACTTGGTCAACGACAAGAACGCCTATTCCGAATCTCAGCGCGCAGACGTCATCAAACAATGGCGCCTTCAGAAGTCGATTCTCACCCGCTACCGAAAATTCAAGATCGGAAAAGAGATCGACGTCGGCACGCCTTATCACCCAAAGGATCTGGCCGGCCATATCCGCCGCCTCGGAAGCTATGATAAATTCATCATGCCCTATGCGCTCGAGGACGGCCGCGGCCCGGTGGATCCCTATAAGAAAAACGGCGTCCTGACCTTTCCGGAAATGTTCACCTGGGAGGACTTTCAGGACCTCCGTGAGGAGCAGGGGTTCTCCGTTTTCAACACTCAGTACCGCCTGGAGACCGTCGATGAAGCGGACGTCCTCTGCAAGTCCGAGTGGATCCACTACTGGATCTCGCTGCCTGGGAATTATTGGCGGATCATGGTCGTGGATCCGGCCGGCGTGGAGACCAAACACAGTTCGGCCAGCGGGATCACGATTTGCGACCACGCGGGCTCCGGCATTTATATCCTCCACGGACAACGCTATTGGGTGACGCCGAAGAATCTCATCAGGATCATGGAGAGCCTCAAGGAAACCTATAATCCCGACGAGATCTTCGTCGAGCGAGAAAAATACTCGGTGACGATCGCCGACACGATCGACCACGAAAAGACAAGGCTGAATTTTTCTTTCGTTGAACCGCGTGGCCGGGCGAAGCCCGCGCGGATCATGCGGCTTCGCCAATGGTTCGAGACCGGGCGGATCCTCCTGCCGCGGAATCAGAACACCGAGCTCGAGGACGCCCTCACCCTCTATACGCCGGGTGCCTCTGAATATGAGGACCTTCTCGATTCGCTGGCTTACCACCTGGATAAATACAATCCGCCGAAATCGAATGTTCTCCGCCATGAGAACACGATCGAGAAAGCTTTGCAGAAGGATTTTGACGATGAACTTAAACGTATTGCCGGGCCTCAAAGACGTTATCAGGAGGACATGGATGCGCTTTTTTAAAGGCCCTAAATATATCGTCCAGGCGATAGAGGCCCAGGCCGAGGCCGGCCGGGTCCAGGCCGAATCGAATACCGGCCTTCTGGTCCTTCACCTCACGACAATTAACAACCAGATCCTTCAACTCAAGGCCGAGTTCGATAAAATCGTCGGATCGCAGAAGGCCGTAGTCAGCCAGGTCAGCGCGACCCAGGCTGCCCAGGCCGCGCTTCTTTCCGCTTTCGCCGACCTCCTGCGCCGCCGGCCGGATATTCAGAACCCCCCGGAGGGAAAGTCGGCGAATCCGTTGGACGATATTTTCTGAGGAATAAATGGCAGACTTAAAAAAATGGCTCAAGGTTCCCGGCCAGGATCTCCAAGGCGAGGAAGAATTTTCCACCTTCCTCCTAAAGCAGGCCAAGGACCATCCAGTCGTCCTGGAAGAGCATGGTCAATGGAATGAGCTTATCGAGTGGGCCGAGGGCAATCAATTCTCAATGTGGAACTCGGAGAAGCGCCAGGTCGTCTCGGTTGAACTGACCATCCGCAAGAAGCGTGTCGTCATCAATCTCATGAAGCCTCTCGTCGAAACCCTCGAGGGCAAGATCAACCTCTACTATTCCGTGATCGGCGTCCCGAACTCCGGAGAGAATACCGACATCTATGGATCCCAGGTCGCCACCAAGCTTATCGCCCATAACGACAACGAGAACGGCATCGAGGATCTCCAGGAAGATCTCAAATATGACCTTCTCCATTGTGGGACGGCCTGCCGGCGGTGGGTCTACGATAAAAATTATCCAGTCAAGGTCGCGATCAAAAAAACGACCGGCGGCAACGGCCAGGGCAAGACGGACTGGAAGGTCGAGGACGACAAGGGCGAGGTCGTAGGCGAGGCGATAAATATTTTCAATATCCGACCGAACCCGGCGGCGAAAAACCCAAGGCAGCTCGAATGGGTCGTCGAGCTTAAAGAAATATCGGTCAACGAATTTAAGCGTCTTTTCCCGGACTTCACCGACGAGGAGACGATCAAGGCCGTTACAATCAAGGGCGACAAAGGGGGCTACCGGGGATATTACCGCTCAGAAGCCCACGCGGGCGACGATACCGTTTTGCTCATGGAGTTCACGGAGAAGCCGAACGCAGATTATCCGGACGGCCGCTCGATCATCGGCGCCGGCAACAAGATCGTCCACGCCGAGAAGAACGCGAACCCAGGCGGACACCTGGGTTATTATTTTTATTACTACCGAAAAAACAAACGATCCTTTTGGGGCAAGGGGCCGCTTCACTATATCCAGGGCATCCAGCGGGAGTTTAACCGCATGGTTTCGATCCAGTCCGAGCACCATGAATCCTGGAAGCCGAAGCTGATCGTTCCGACCGGATCTACGGCGAGATACAATTCCTTGGTGACCGATTCGCTGGAGCTCGTAGAGCTCAACTACGGCGCCAGCGAACCGAAGCCGATGCAGATGCCCGAACTCTCGCCGCAGCTGACGATGTACCGGGACTTCCTTGTCTCCTCGGTCGACCGGGTCTCGAACGTCCATGAGGTGAGCTACGCGCGGCTGCCCCAATACGCGACCCGGGCCCCGGCTTCGCTCTATTCGATGATGCTTGAACAGGAATCGATAAAGCTCGATCCCATGGTCAAGCGGGCGAACCGGACGCTGATCGAAGAATGTCGATTCCGGCTAATGCTCATGGGCAAATATTATTCGAAGCCGCGGGTCATCAAGATCTTTGGCGCGAACCGGGCCGCCGCCGTCGGCTACTACGAGACGGCGGACCTCAGCTCGAACTTCGACGTCATGCTTTCGGTCGGGATCTCGATCAACCAGTCGAAGACAGTCGAACAGAAGATGCTCCTCGAGCTCTGGGATCGCGGAGTTTTCCGGCAGCAGGATTCTCAAAAACTTCTCAAGCTCCTCAATCTCGGCACCCTCGAAACGGAGATCCGCTCGGACATCGCCGACTCCGAGCGCGCTCAGCGCGAGAACCAGATGTTCATCGACGATCGCTACGAAGCGATATCCGGAAAGAACCGCGGGGTATGGGTCTATATCC
>Ga0315297_10000094_pt1 | contig 43536 bp, 52 predicted proteins | sample YL17G15_0_MG_FD_203628 | JGI IMG/M metagenome (GOLD analysis project Ga0315297, IMG submission 203628) | Sediment microbial communities from Yellowstone Lake, YNP, Wyoming, USA - YL17G15_0 | ecosystem: Environmental > Aquatic > Freshwater > Lake > Sediment | place: USA: Wyoming | collected...
AGAAGACGATGGAATGGGGCAAGCATAATTGTTTGGGGTGAGGTAAATGAATTTTTTTAAAACCTTTTTAACAATTTTTGTACTTTTGTTTGTGTTAGTCTTTAGTATCAACATAGCTCATGCTAAACCAAATGCATGTGGCGATGAAAACGGTTGGGCACTAACTATTACAATTAAAGGAACTATTACAGATGCTGATCTTGGGTCAAATATCCAGGGGGCAAACGTGAGCATAGACAGTCCAGGAGATAATATAAGTCTTAGAAATGGATTCTGCGATATAAACAAAACAGGACAGACAACTACAGTTTTAACAGGTGATAATGGAACTTACGAGATAAATGTGCAGGTAATTGCAACTGATGGTTTAAACGACGATACAGATACACCAGGATGTAAACTGTTCCTTAATGTTTCTAAATCCGGTTATGTTTCAAATAACGCTATAATAACTAAAGCAGATATTCATGACAATAAAGGTTCGGATGGAAATTGGACATGTAAGGATGCGACAGTTCAGGATAGAACTTTAAAGAACGCTGTACAGATAACAAGCCCAACAGCTAATAGTGATTATGATAGGGGCAAAACAGTTACAATTACTGCTACAGTCAAAGACGCAGATGGAAATGCAGTTACCGATGCATTTGTTGCTGCTACTTTACCAACATCAATACCTGGCGGAACAATTGATTTGACTCACCAAGGCAGTGGAACTTATTCAACAGATTATACAATTGGCTGGCATGACTCAAGCGGACAATGGAACATAACTGTAAATGCAAGTGGTTATGGTTCAAATAAGGTTGAGTCTAGTGTAAATTGGATATATTTAACAAACATGAACATAACAAGCCCAACAAATGGAGCTAAATTCTCAGCAGGACAAAATGTTACAATTAATGCTACTATATTATACCCTAACGACACACCAGTTACAGCTGGAAATGTTAATGCAACTGCACCAAATGGCGGCTATTTTGCCTTAACACACAAGTCAAATGGTATCTGGTCAGGTCTTTATTCAATAACTCAGACAGATGTTGATAATTACGATACCTGGGACATTGATGTTTATGTTGAAGATGATGCTATTGAACCAAACATAGGGAACACAACCACAAATGCCGAACAGATAGATGTAACAATTCAAAAACCAGCAAACTTGACTATATCTTTAGTCACAGATTTGATTACAGACGGGCACACAAATGTTAATCAAACATATCATGTTGATTTAACAGTTTCAAATATTGGAGAAGCAACAGCAGAAAATGTTGTAGTTAATTTAACTGCAGCAAATTCAACAATAGCTGTAGGTTCTTTTGTTATTGGAGACATAAATGGCGGAGATTCAGTAACAAAGACTTTCACAGTAACATCTCCAGCTTATGAAACAACTGATGTATTGCTTGGAGAAACAACAGGAGACGATGCAAACTCAAAGAACAGCCTTTATGCTAATGTTACATATGATGTAATAACTGAAGCAGGAGCTGGTGGAGATGACAAAGAACTTAATGTTACAACTGTTATTGCAAACCCAATTTTAATTGATGGTGCAGGAAGAACAATCACTGTAATAACTGCAACTGTATTAAATGACGGGGATGCAACAGCACTTAGCACAACTCCAGCTTATGTAATACATTCAGGAAATGACTGCTCAGGAGCAGTATCTAATGCTTTCACAGTTAGCGGTCCAGAGCCAGCAGATGCAAACATCGCTGGAAGCAACACCGCTGACTTCGCGTATAATGTTTCAACAACCACAGCTGCAAGCGGAAACTACACAATTTGTATAACAGCTTCAGCCATTGATGGTAATGATGGAAGTATGGTAGGAAGCAATGAAAATTACGCTACTTTCACAGTTGATGCAGATATACCAATAATAATACTTGATTCACCTGCAGATAATTCTTACTTTGCAGACAATTCAACAGCATTTGAATTCAAGTTCACAGTCACTGACAATCTTGATGCTGTGTTAGATGTTGTTCTTAACATAACTGGAATAGGCACAAACGTAAGTACCGCAGATAATGCGACACAAAAAACACTTACATTTGAATTACCAGAGGGAACACATACCTGGTCAGTTACAGCAACTGACGATGCAGGAAACACGGCAACAAGTGCCATTTATACTTTAACAATAGATTTAACTCCTCCAACAATAACAATCACCTCACCTGCTGAAGGATCCATCATGGGTCCTTCAGCCTTATTGTCAGCTAATACTAGCGAGGCTGCTACTTGCAGATATGGAACAACTAGCGCTCCAACTGCACTTATGACAACAACAGGGAATTTAGTGCATTCAGAACAGATTGTGGCATTGACAAACGGAACACAAAACTACTATGTAAACTGCTCAGATAGGGTTAACCTTACAGCTGAAGCAAACGTAACATGGTATGTTGATGCAGAAGGCCCGCAAATAATACTTGATTCACCTGCAAATGGTTCAGGAATCAAAGCTGGAGAGTACATTAATTTCACAATTACTGATTTAAGCAACGTAAGCACAGCTTGGTATTCAACAAATGGCGGACTTACAAATACGACTTTCACAGACCCGTATGACTTAGATACAACAGGCTGGTCAGGAAGTATCAGCTTAATTGTCTGGGCAAATGATACCTGGGGAAATATGAACGATTCATTATCACAAATAGGAATATTGACATTTTATGTTGATAATACACCACCAGTAATTACATTGGTTTCACCAACAAATAATTCGCAGATACAGGCAGGAACAACTCTTGTATTTAGCATAACAGACAATGTGGCTGTTTCAGATGCTTGGTATTCAATAGATGGTGGCGCAAACACAAGCTTTGCAACACAATACAACCTAAGCACAAGCGGATGGAGTGACGGAAACCACAACGTAAAGGTTTATGCAAATGACACTGTCGGAAATCTTGCAGATACAATCTCAGGATTTGGGATAGATGGAATTAACTTTACAGTAGACAGCACACCACCTAGCGTTATAATCAACAAACCAACTGCAGGTTGGAATCCAAGACTTATCCCAGTAAATGCAACAGTAACTGATGCAAATACAGTTGCTAAAGTTTACTACAGATGGGAAAACACAACAACAAATGGAAATTGGACATTAATGGTATACAGAGGTAATGATACCTGGACAGCAACATTTGACTCAGTAAAACTTGCTGCAGGTAATTACACAGTCAGGATTAATGCTACAGACAAAGCAGGTAACATAAATGATACTGAAAAGGTAGACAATGTAGCTATTGATAGTTCACCTCCAAAAGTGGAGATAACATCACCATTGGATAGTCAACTTGTTACAAAGGGTTCAGCATTACAAGTAACTGCAAATATTACAGAAATAGGTTCTGGAATAGATCCAAACGCAATCTGTAATGTAACAATAGAAAACGAGAACATAGCAAACATAACTTATAATGCAACAACAGGACTATGTGACGGAACAGTATTACTTCCAACCACAGGCATGGTTGCAGAAAAATACCTTGGCGTTTCAATAGTTGACATAGCTGGAAACTTAGGCACTGACAATGTTGTAATCATATTCCCAATACCTTCAGGCGGTGGCGGAGGCGGTGGCGGAGGCGGAGCACCAGCCTTAAATGAAACACCAAAGAAATTGAATATTGAAGTAAATGTAACTCCAGAATCATATTCAATGCTTTCAGATGAAACAGCAGAGTTCACATTTGAAATAAAGAATGTTGGAGAAGCACCAATATACAACATCAGATTAACAACTTATGATTTGAACGAAGGAGAATACATCGTTGTGCCAGAAAAAACAGACTTGTTCCCTGGTGAAACAACTACAGTAATCTTTTTCGTAACACCAGTATCTTTGGATACAGGCATATACAAGATTTCAGTAAGTGTTGGTACATCAACATACAACAAAGGTGTTGAATTAACACTTGCAATAACCAATGCAACTGAAGCAAGAGCAAGGGACAATGTTTTGAAGAAATGTGATGCTGCAAGTGCATACTTGTCAGACCTTAGCGGACAAGGAATAAACACAACAACACTTTCAACTAACTTGTCAAAAGCAAGAACATACATAGCTGAAGGAAATTTCGCAGATGCATTGCCAATATGTGAAGCAATACTTGCAGTAAAACCTGAACAGCTTACAACAGGCGGAATAACAGGTTTATTCATTAGTATTGGAAGCTTTGCAGCAACAAATCTTGTATGGTTGCTTGTAGCCAGCGGAATTGTATTGGGCACATTCATTGGAAGAAGGCAGCTTGCAGAAGGATTAGTAGGGATCAAAAAAGGATTCAAGAAAGGCGGAGCAGGCGGAACAGCAACAAAGCCAAAAGTAGCTAAACCTGAAGCACCAAAAGCAACAAATGTAAAAACCAATGGAAAGACAAATGGAACAAAAACAGAAGCGCCTAAATCAGGACCAAGCTGGGAAATCAGCTGGAAGAAATAATTCTTCTTTTTTATTTTAAGTATGTAACAACGCGATAGTTACATTTATAAAGCATTAGTTTTTCTTGGAGTCTATGTCAGAAGATACTGCTAAGGCTGGTAAGGTAAAAAAGCCAGCTAAACCAGTTGCTGTACCAAAACCAGCAGGACCAGAAGTATTTAAGAAAATCATCCGTATAGCTGAAAGCGATTTAGACGGGGACAAAAAATTAACTCATGCTTTAACACGAATTAGGGGCATAAGCTGGAGTTATGCCAATGCAATAAGAAAGGTCCTTAATCTTCCAGACATTAAATTTGCTGATGTGTCAGATGAGCAGGTTGCAAAAATAAAAGATTGTCTTAATGACCCAACAAAATTTGGCATACCAGCATGGATGTATAACAAGCGCAAGGAAAGGGTAACTGGAAAAAATTACCATTTGCTCGCTTCAGAACTTATATTGTCACAAAGGATGGATGTTGAATCCCTTAAGGCAAAGCGATGCTACAGAGGAGTTCGACATATCCATAGTTACAAGGTCCGCGGTCAAAGAACTCGATCACGTGGAGCAAACGTGAGAGGAAGAGTTGGTTCCACGGTTGGCGTTGTCAAGAGAAAAATAATGCCACAAAAAACTGAAAAGGAATGATGTGAATGGTTAAAGCGAGATTAAGGAAGAAATACTCTGGCCCTAGCCATCTATGGCAAATGGCAAGAATAAAGGAAGAGGCCAGACTTAAGAAAGATTACGGATATAAAAACAAGAAAGAACTCTGGAAAGTTGTTTCTGTTCTTAGAAATTTCAGGGCGCAGGCAAGAAAACTTATCCCACTTACAAATAAGCAAGCAATTCTAGAACGAAGGCAGCTCATTGACAGATTAAAGCTGCTGGGCTTAGTAAAAGAGGACGCAAAAATAGAAAATGTCCTGGCATTAAACATCCATGACTTGCTTGAAAGGAGATTGCAGACACTTGTCTACCGAAAAAAACTTGCCAACACGATAAGCCAGGCAAGGCAGTTCATAACTCACAGACACATCATCGTAAATGGTGTGAAAGTTACTTCTCCTTCGATGCTGGTAAAAGTAGGAGATGAACCTTATATTTCGTTTTCAGGAACTTCTGCAATGGTAAACGAAATGCATCCTGAAAGGGTTGCAGGAAAAGAAAAGCGCGATAAATTACACAAGAAAGAGTCAATTGAAGAAAAGATGAAGGCAGTTAAGGACGCAGAGAAAGCAGTTAAGGACGCAGAGAAAGAAAAGGCCAAAGAGAAAGAAGAAGAAAAAAAGCTTGAACGTGAACTCAAGGAAGCTGAAGGCGAAATAGTCAAAGAGGTTGAAGCATAATGGCAGAAGCTGAATTAAAACCAACAGAGAAAAAAGAAACCGCAAAGTCAGAGACTCACCTGCCAGCAAAGCAAGAAACTCACGCACCAGTAAAGCCAGCAGTACAAGCATCAGCACCAAAACCAGTCCATGTGCCAGCAGTTGGAGTACCAGCTCATGCGCCAGTAGCACCAGTTCATGCACAAGCAATCCAAGAACCTGAAAAAAGGAGAAAACTCAAATGGGGAATAGCCCATATTTTTGCAAGTTACAATAATACTTTTATACATGTCACTGATTTGACCGGCGCTGAAACAATTGCACGCTGCACAGGCGGTTCACAGGTGAAAGCAGATAGACTTGGTTCATCTCCGCATGCAGCAATGTTAGCAGCCAAAAAAGTTGCTGAAGAAGCAATGAACAAAGGGATAACCGGAGTACATATCAAAGTAAGAGCACCTGGTGGTGCCGAGAAAAAGAATCCAGGCCCTGGAGCACAGCCCGCGATTAGAGCACTTGCACGTACAGGACTGAAAATCGGAATCATTGAAGACGTTACACCAGTTCCACATGATGGTTGCAGAAGAAAGGGTGGCAAACGGGGCAGAAGAATGTGATGCATGATGAAAATTGAAAATGTTAAACATAACGATAAAAAGTTGGTTTTTACTTTAGAAGGAACAAACAATGCGTTTGTTAATTCAATCCGCAGAGCAGGAATGGCTGAAGTACCGACAATGGCAATTGAGGATGTTGCTTTTACAAAAAATTCATCGGTTTTATATGATGAAATGATTGCGCTAAGACTTGGACTTGTCCCATTATCAACTGATTTGAAAACATACAATTTGCCAAGCCAGTGCAAATGTAATGGAAAAGGCTGCAGTTCCTGCCAGTTGAAATTAACACTTAATGCTAAAGGACCAAAGACAGTTTACTCTGGAGATTTGGTTTCAAAAGATCCAAAAGTCAAACCGGTTTTTGAAGATATTCCAATAGTCAAACTTACTGAGAACCATGAATTAAAACTTACAGCAACTGCGGTGCTTGGGCTTGGAAAAGAACACACAAAATGGTCAACTGGACTTATAATTTTCCAGAACTACCCAGAGCTTAAGATAGAATCTGGAAAACATAAACATGCCCATGAGATTGTTAGCGCATGCGCAAGTGGCGTTCTTGAAGTAAAGGATGACTCAATCAAAGTAAAAGATTTGGAAAAATGCAACTTATGCAAGGCTTGCGAAGAAGTGCTTGGCAAAGACAGCCCAATTAAGGTAAGTTCGATTCCAGACAAATTCATTGTTACAGTAGAAAGCTGGGGACAATTAACCCCAAAGGAAATCTTGCTTGAGAGCACAAATGCTCTAACCGAAAAGCTAAAAGAATTCCAAAAAGCTATTAAATAAAACCCGCAGTATGTTGATATATTGCGGGGTTGCCGGAGCGGTCAAACGGGCACGGCTAAGGACCGTGTGGCTTAGTGCCTGCGAGGGTTCGAATCCCTTACCCCGCATTTGTAATAAGGTAATAAGATGAAAAAAACAGACATCCAATTGAAAAAACTTGTAGCACTTTTGCATAAGCAGAAGAAGGATATTTGGAAACGAATAGCCGAAGATTTGCTTAGGCCAACAAGACAGCAGCGCAGCGTTAACCTTTCTAAAATAAACAGGTTTTTCAAGGAAGGGGAAACAATCATTGTGCCAGGAAAAGTTCTTTCAGATGGATTTTTGGAGAAAAAAGCCCATGTAGCAGCATTCAAATTTTCACATGCAGCAATAGAAAAAGTAAAGAAAGCTGGCGGAGCCACAATGACAATTGAAGAATTGTTGAAAAAGAACCCAGAAGCAAAAGGGGTGCGTATAATTGGTTGAAACTGTTTTTGTTGATGGAACAAACCATGTACTTGGAAGGCTTGCCAGCTATGTTGCTAAGATGGCTATTGAAGGAAAACAGGTTATAATACTTAACTGCGACAAGATTGCACTAACAGGGAAACCGCAGCATGTCATAGATGTCTATTCAGAAAAAATACGAAGGATTCGAGGCAGACAAAAGGGCCCGTTCTGGCCACGACGCCCAGATAATTTTGTACGAAGAGCAATTAGAGGGATGCTAGCTCACGAGAAATTAAAAGGCATAGAAGCATTCAAAAGAGTTGAAGTTTATATCGGTGTTCCAGCAGATTATCATAATGCAAAGATGATTACAATAGAAAAGGCAAAGATAAAGCCAGGAAAGAAATTCATCCATGTAGGCGAATTTTCAGAAAGGCTTGGTTCAGTCGGGTGGATATAATGGTCGAAAAGAAAAAAATTTCTCATGCTTCAGGAAAGAGGAAAGTTTCAATAGCACGTGCAACAGTAACTGTGGGCACAGGCATAGTGCGCATTAATAACATGAATATTGACGCTTATCCATTCCAGCTGGCAAGAGAGAAAATACTTGAACCTTTAAAATTGGCAGGGGAAATTTCAAAAAAAGTAAATATTCATGTTAGGGTCTATGGCGGCGGGATAATGTCACAATCTGAGGCAGTCCGGAACGCAATTGCCAAGGCATTGGTAGACTACACAAATGATGATGCATTAAAAAAGCGATATCTTAACTATGACAGGCACTTATTAATTGCTGATACACGAAGAACAGAACCACAGAAACCATGTCGTTCATCTGCAAGAGGCGGAAAACAAACTTCAAAGAGGTAACCTTTCTTTTATTTGTTGTATTTATTACTGGACATAGTGGACAGCACCCTGAAAATCCTATAAAGAGTAAATTGTTAATCTAATATTAATGGCGGTTAATCAATACTTATATAATAGAACAATTCTCTTGAAAGAAGATTTTAGAAAAGAAATTTTCGGGGAACTTCTTCTAAAATACAATTGGAAAAAATTATGCGAATTACTCAAAATTACACAGGGAAGTATTTACAGGTATAAAAATAAGGACGTGGCAGTACCAGAGGCAATTATTACAAAAGTTAGAAATATGTTAAAAATTCCAAAAGAAAGATTAGAGCAGAATACTATAATGATACACGCGCCTTTTGAAGCCAGAGCAAAAATTTTGGATATGGGTAGAACAAAGAGAATTCAGCAATTGAAAGAATGGAAAAAGAAATTACCTTCTGTTACCACACTTCTTGAAAAAGATAGAATTAATGTTGAAAGGTGGTTTGAAAGATATGCAAGCTTAGTAAATTTTGGATTTAGTAAGATTGAATGCATAGTTAAAAGAGGAACTAGATTAATAATAATCCACAAATGCTGGGCCAAAGGCAAGAAAAGAAGGTTCAAGTTAATTTTGCCAAGATTCATAAAATTAGATGAAAATTTTCAATATTTCTTTGGACTATGGTGTGGCGACAAAGCAGGTGGAGGCAGGTTAGGCATATTAAACAAGTCTCTGGAACTTATCAAATTCACAAAATATTTCCTAGGAAAAATGTACCAAAAATCAACCATTATCGTTATGAAGAGTTCTAAAATATCAAAAGTTCCAAAATTTGAGTTGAATATAGACAAAATTCAGGAAGTCAAAGGAATGGCTGGAACATGGGTTCTTAGCGTATATTCAGTTAATGGGATATTGAAACGATTTTTTGATTACCTGCTTGTTAATCTGGACAAGGTTTTGGAGCTATTGCCGAAAAAGAACATTTTCTTTGCAGGACTATTCGATGCTGAGGGCAATATATTTTTAGAGGATGGAACTGTAAGGTGGGCATGTAAAAAGTTGCATGAAGTAGAGATATACAAAAAACATCTTGAAAAATATAACTTGTTTGGGCGATATGACGGTTCAAATATTGTTTCGAAAAATGTAAACCAATTTTCAAGTATGGTATTTCCATACATTAAACACAAAAGCAAGATTAATAGCTACAATTTAATGCTTTATGGAAAGGGAGAGCTAGATGAACGATTTAAAAATATACTGAGAGCGGTATACCAGAATAACAATGAAAGAATCTCGGATTTATCCAAACTTATGGGCAAGAAAAAGCTTTGGGCACAAATTAAATTTTTAGAAAAGCATAAATATTTAAAGTCTAGAAATTATCCAAAAATAATGAATATTACTTATAAAGGGTTAGCAGAGCTAAAGGGGGAAAGGACATGATCATACCAGTCCGCTGCTTTTAGCTGCGGAAAACCAATCGGACATTTATGGGAAAAATTCAAGCAAGAAGTTGAAAAAGGAAAAGACTCAGGAAAAGTAATGACCGACCTTGGACTCGAGAGATATTGCTGCAGGCAGATATTCATGTCACACGTTGACCTGATTGATGTTATTGCCCGCTTCAAAAAGTTCTAACATAGCAGAGTTTGTTCTTTAAACGTTACAAATGCCCTGGGCAGCTTATTCATCTTAAGTATGGCATTAAGATACTTTTCACGCATTTTTTTCGTCTTTCCTTTGTCCATACCTGTTGAAGTAACATAATCTATGCGCAGGTCTAAAAATTTGCGTTCTGTCTCTTTTATTTCAGTTATCCCAAACTCCTGCGGATTATTGTATATCTTGCTTCCTTTGTGCAGGCCAAAAACGCTTGTTGATACCAAATCTATGTTGGCATCATTTTCTTTGATAAACTTTATCGTATCCAGCAATTCAATTTTAGACTCGCCAGGAAACCCAAACATAATAAAAACTGTGTTTATGATTCCATTAGCGTGGCTTTCTTTTAGTATAGCCTTTATATCATTAACATTAGTGCCCTTTTGCATTTTATCCAAAATAGACTGATTACCGGACTCTACACCCCAGGCTATTGATTTTAGACCACATTCACTTAGCTGTTTTAGAACATCGATTAAATCCTTAGTCGGCCGAAGCTGCGCCCACCATTTGACATCATGGGATTTTAATACGTCTGAAATTTCCATTAACCTCTTTTTAGTTATTGAATCATCTATGAAAAAAACATACTTTGCTTTGTTTAATTCAATTGTCTTTTCTATCTCGTTTAGTGGAATTTCTTTGTATTTTTGATTCAGCGAATGAGTGCAAAATGTGCATTGTCTGTAAAAACAGCCCCTTGAGGTACGTAGCGGATAGATAATTTCCTTTGCTAGATAATCCTCCTTGTCATAGTCTTTGAAATCCACAATGGTTTTGTTGTAAGAATCATTTTTTGAGTTTTTAAGATACTGTATAAGTTCAATTTCATCTTCTAAAATTACTGCGTATTTTTTGAATTTTGGATTAACAGCAGGACCACCTATGATACATTTTATTTTTCTTTTATTCAGTTCTTCCACCAGTTTAAGTGCATAAGGAGCCTGACTATTGTAGACCAGACTAAACACAACAATATCTGGTTTTTTGCTCAGAAGCATTTCTAGTAGCTCATCAAAAAGTTCAGGTTTTTTGTTGTTTACTATCCTGTTATGGTTTAAGGCATAGACCTCTCTTGACACTTTGTTGAATTCTCCAAGGATTTTGCCGAATTCTTCAACAGAAAGTTTGTTGTTCACTTTTTTATAGAATTCAGGGAAACGCATCCTATGAAATTTTGCGTTCAAATCAATGCACTGGGAATCAATAGTAGAATTTGACTGCAGGAATGAACTAATATAAGTTATTGAATACGGCATAACAGTCGGGGTACAAAATGGGGTATACACGCATAAAAGTTTCATTAAGTCTAAAATGTTTGTAGGGTATAAATTGTTAACTATTTGAGTTACAATTTGGATTAGTGGACATACTGGACAGCACCTTAAAAACAATAAACTCCCTTTACCTTCTAAGATTGTATGACAGTTTTGGTTACAAAAGAAAAGTTTGAGTCGTTGTATAAACTAAAAACTTTTTCTAAATATGCAATATCAAAATACAAACTAAGATTTCCAGTAATCGGAAATGAAAATTTAGCAAGAATAGTATCGTTCTTAACTTTTGATGGCCATTTGACATTAAACAAACATATGTTTCTATTTTATTCAAGAAACGTAAGCGAGCTTAACAGGATAAGAAAAGTAGTTAACAAAGAATTCGGAATAAACGGCAAAATAAGGATAGTTAAAACTAACCTCTGGGGTAAAAGCTATGAATGCCGTTTCTGCAATTTACCTGTTGTTAAGATTCTATTTTTGTCTGGTGTACCCAGCGGTCCAAAAGTAAAGACAAGATTTTCAGTTCCAAACTGGATTTTTTCTAAAAAGGAATTTATGCAAGCATATCTACAAACCGCTTTTGATTGTGAAGGTTCTGTTTGGATGGAAAAGGATAGTAGGTTAAAATTAAGATTTGCAACCAACAAAGAATCAAACTTAGTACAGGATGGTATAAACTTCACTAACCAGATCAGAAAAATGCTTTCATATTTTGGTATCGGAACAACAGAAATTTGGGTTTCAGAAGGAACAAAACGAAAAGATGGACTATTTACTAAACGTATACTTTTTGATGTCAAAACCGAAAGTATTAAAAGATTTAATGTTCAAATTGGATTTACGGTTCGAACCAAAAGCAAACTAATCAAAGCCAAGCTATCTCATTGTGGGACCGTAAGGCACAAAGATGTAGTATAGCTTGGTCTAGTATGTGAGGTTTGGGACCTTATGACCCCAGTTCAAATCTGGGCATCCCCGCCTTTTTGATTACATCCAGGTAGATATCATGAAAATCGCTCTTTGTTCAAGCTCGATGTTTTTTGACAGACTTTACGAGCTTAAGGAAGAACTTGAAAAAATGGGGCATGAAGTACTCCTACCAAGCATGGAAGACAAGCATGCCCTGAAGATAACCTACGGGGAAGACTATTTTTCAAAACTCCATTCAAAGTTCATCCGCGAACATTTTGACAAGATAAACGAATCAGATGCAATACTTGTCGCTAACTTTGATAAGAACAACATAAGAGACTATGTCGGCGGTAATGTCCTGCTTGAGATGGGCAAGGCATTTGACAAAGGAATACCAATTTTCTTTCTTAATGACGTCCCTGAGATTAGTTATCGGGAAGAAATCCTTGCAATGCAACCAATTGTTCTAAACGGCGATTTGTCAAAACTCAAATCGGAGTAAACCTTATAAACCCAAATTATTTTGCTTACATATAAATCAGGGGTTCTGAGAATGGGAAACACAAAGAAAGTCGGAATATGTGGTAAATTTGGAGTAAGATATGGTTTATCTATACGAAAGAAAATTCTTAAGGTAGAAGAAAAAAAGACTGATATTTGCCCGAATTGCGGAAAAGCACAGCTCAGACGCCCAGCTTCAGGAATCTGGATATGCAAAAAATGCGGCATAAAATTTGCAGGCGGCGCATATTTACCTGAAACGCCAGAAGAAACCAAAGTGGAGAAATAAAATGGAATATATCTGTTACGCATGTGGAAAACCAGTAACACCAGAGGACATCTCAAAGAGAATAAGATGCCCGTACTGTGGTGGAAAAATTCTTTTCAAAAAAAGGGTTGAGGTAGTAAAGACAGTTAAGTCAAGGTGAAATTGTGAAAATGTCTGATGAAACACGTGAACAAATAGCAAATTTTCAGCAAGTACAGCAACAGATACAGGTACTGCTGATGCAGAAACAAAATCTGCAGATACAGAGCGCTGAGATGGAAAATGCATTGCGAGAAATTGAAATAGCTAAGGAAAAAGAAGCATTTGAAATTGTCGGTAACATAATGATTAAAAAGAAAAAAGAGGACCTTATCAAGCAGCTTAAGGAAAAGAAAGAAATGATCGATTTAAGGATTTCAACAATCGACAAACAGTACGAAAAGCATAACGCAAAGGCAGTCGAACTTCAGAAAAAGCTCTCAACAACGATTCCAGAACAGTAGGTGAATAACATGGGCGCACAATTTGAACAAGTAATTGAATTACTCACACAAATTCTTGATGACCGTTCTGTGCCCAAAAACATCCGCGAAAATGCCCAGATGTCAAAAGAAAGTCTCCTGGACGAAAAAAACGAGATTGGTGTCAGGGTTGACCAAGCAATACAGCTGCTTGACGAGATTTCCGAAGACCCAAACATGCCAATTTACACAAGAACCCAGATTTGGAACATTGTCACGCTTTTAGAAGGACTTTTGCAAAAGTGATATTAATAAGTAAAAAAGTATATAAGCTTTAAAATAGATAATTAATAATAAGTCGAGGTGTACCACATGGGGATTAAGGACTTTATTGACAAAATAAGTGGAAAGATAGTTATTAAAAAAGGTTCAGAAGACGAGGAATATGTAGAACTTGAACCTGATGAAGCAAAAAAGAAGGCAGCTAAGATATTTGTCAAATACTTTGTCTTAACCGATTTTGCGGACATAAAAGGTGTAATTGATTCTCTTCGAGAAGGATATACAATAGCCCTAATGAAAATAAAGCCTCTTAAAGATAAGGACATGAACGAACTTAAACGGGCAATAAGCAAAGTAAAGAGGACCTGTGAGGCAATAGACGGGGAAATTGTAGGCATAGATGAAGACTGGATCATAGCTGTACCAAACTTCATTGAGGTCTTTAAGGGAGAAGCTGCTAGTGGCGAAGGCGGATCAGCAGAAGGACCTGAAGAGATCTAAACATTTTGAGTCTTCTCTTTTTATTTCTTGTCCAGTTTGCGGTAAAAAGGGTTTTGAAATAGTTCAGCGTACAGACGTTATTCCTTACTTTGGTGAAGTTCTAGAGACATTTGCTTCATGCAACAGCTGTAAATATAAGACAAGCGATATCCTCCCATTAGAAACGAAGCGCGCTCCAAAGCACCAGGAATATAAAATATCAAAACTTAGCGACCTGGAATTACGTGTCGTTAAATCAAAGCTCTGTACAATTGTAATCCCGGAGATAGGTTTGAAGATTGAACCTGGTCCAGGTTCTGAAGCATTCATCTCAAATGTCGAAGGACTTATTGACAGGATAATTGAAGCAGTTAACGCGATGGATGTGACGCTTCCTAACAAAAAAGAGTCAATAAAGGAAACAGTTTCAAAATTAAAGAAGATGAAGGACGGAAAACTGAAATTTACCCTTATTTTCGAGGATGAAAACGGCCAAAGCGCCGTATCAAACTGTAAAGTTTAAATAGCTGAATATTTTTATTTAATCAAATAAGTGAGGTGGTAACAAATGGAATGGGCATTAACTGCCGCTGTCGGATTGATGGTGGGTATTAGCCTTGGAGTTCTTGTAGAATTAAGGTATGTTGTTCTTATGGACAGAAAGATTGAACACATTTTAGCAAGAGTTTCAAGAGTTGAATCGCGCACAGAACGGGAAGTATTGTCAGCAATGAAGCCAAGAAGAAAAGCAAAATCTGCGCGAAGAAAACGAGCTAAAAGACGATAATTATATTAACAAACTTAAAGCAAATCCAAGCAATGAACCTGCTGTAATAAAGGGCATTGCTGGATAATATTTCTTCTTTTTACCTATGTACATAAGAACCAATATTCCTACTGTTGCTCCGCATACAGCAAGTATCGCAGGAATTGTTCCAATGTCCCTTAGCAGCACTGTTGCAAACAACATTGTAAAAGCAATATCTCCGCCCCCAAGTATTGCAACCTCTTTCTTGTTTGCAATTATCAAACCAGAGAATATTCCCATACTTTGTTGCATTTTTGCCAGGTTAATCATATGTTTTGTTATGTTTACAGAAATGTAGTCATAAATTGATATCGCGATCAAGATAATGATAATTGCCCAAAGATTCAGGATTGGAGCAAACAGCGCAACAATTCCGCCATAAATAAGAAGTTCACCAAGATTGTGCGTATAAATATCCCGTTCCTTAAACTTGAGAAGCGTTATTGCTGCTGCTACAACAAAAGAAATCCAACCTGAACGTACAAATGCATCTATCGTTATTCCTATCCCGATAGTAAACGCAAAGAAAAACCACGCTTTCATGAACAGTTGAAATTTAAATTTCTGCAGCACAAAAAATATTAATGTAGCAATAAGTATCATGCCAATAAATAACCACGGCGATACGTCTTTTTCCACCTGTGGAGGCTGAAGCCCCATTGGCAGTTCTGTAGTAAAATAGAAATTATTTACAACCAAACCTATGAGCTGTGTAAGTAAGAAAAGTCCTATAATCAGTGATGTTGTTGCAATTGAATATTTCATATCTGTTCAACTACTCTGCATGTTTTTTGATGTCATACAAGCTTGCTAAAATTAGCAATATCATCCTTGGATTTCCACGCGATTTATCATAAACGTTTTTCAGTTCTGGTTCAGTGAATGGCTTGATGCTGTCGACGTGTTTTGTCCTGACTTCGTTTAATCTCGAAATCACAAGTTGCACCACCTGCGGGTATAGTAATGGCGGTAATGTATATATCGACGCCAAGTTCTTGAACTTTTCAGAAAGTGAAAATAACCTGTATGTTGTTTTTGGCGTCAGTGATATAACAAAACTTACCCCAGATTCTAATCTCTCGACAATCAATTCAAGAATCTTTTCCAGTTTTTTATCGTCAATCACATCGCAAAGCTCAAACTTATCGATAAAAACAACAGTTTTTTCAGCAGGTGTTCCATGGAAAGGAATGTTCCTAAGTTCGTTTACCAAATCTACCATAAACATAAGTTTGTGCACTCTTATGTTTGAGGGCAACTTATTTTTGATATAATCAGTTATCATTGATTTTCCAGAACCATGTTCGCCGCCTACTAAAAGCAGTTTTCTGCCGTTTAGGATGCCTGTTACAAACTCGTCAATTTTTGACTTGTTAAATCCAATCATTTCCTCGCCTTCACGCGGAACTATGGATAAGAACGGGTTTTTGTACGACTTTTCACTAATCATAATTTCACCTACTTTATATCCTAAACTAAGGCTTTATTAAAGCTTTTTTATTCGTTTAAACAAATCAAACAGTTTCCTGGATCGCTCTTTGATTACTTTTGTTGGAAGCTGTTCCATTTTCTTTGCTTCAGTGCCAGCTCGCGGATAGAATTTTGAGATATTAAGGACCCCGGGTTTTATCTCTTCAACAAGCTTTAGTGTATCCTTAAATTGTTCTTCGCTTTCGCCCGGGAAACCGCAGATTATGTCAGTTGAAATCGTAATTTCTGGTATTTCTTCCCTAAATCTCCTGACAATGTGTTTAAAGTCTTCAACAAGATAATGCCTATTCATTTTCTTGAGGATTTCATCATTTCCTGATTGTGCTGGTATGTGCAGGAACTTGATTATTTTTTGATTTTTGAAAATCTCGATTAATTCATCAATGAACTTGTTCACCAAGTTCGGGTTCATCATTCCAACCCGAATCTTGAAGTCGCCATTTAGCAAAACAAGCTCTTTTAACAATGCTGGCAGATCGGTTCCAATGTCTTTTCCATAAGCACCTGTATCCTGCGAAGTAAGAAGTATCTTTTTTGCGCCCTTTTCAACTGCATTTTCAACTGCTGCTTTTACATCCTTGACTGGGAACGAATGCAGATTACCTCGTGCAAGCTTTGCAGCACAATATGCGCAATTTCCCAAACAACCCTGTGAAATCAGTATTGGCTGGACCTCTCCAACTTTGTCTACGGCTATCAGTTTTGTGTGCTTGCTGTGTAGTTCAATTACTCGTTCTCCTTCTGCAACGCACTTCACAACATTTTCTATTTCCAGCACCTGGTCTGGCCCAATCAGCGAATATTTAGGAAATTTCGTCCGCAAAGTCTTTTCAATAATCTTTGGCAAACAGCCTGCAACAATTACGTTCCTTTCTCCAAAATCTTCCAGGCGCGCAAGAATCTTGTTTTCTGTACTTCCTTTTACTCCACAGGTGTTGATTATTATCACATCAGCCTCGTGGAAGTCCTCAACAAATTCAAAGTCCTTCAGAAGATGTATCATTGTAGCTGAATCTGCCTGATTTGCTGCGCATCCGTAGGTTTCAATATAGATTTTCATCTAAGTGAAATACTGAAGAATTCCTCTTAAATCTTTCTTTTCTTGGTTCACAGAATACGTAGTAACTTCTTGTAATTCTTTCCTGCCATTAAAAGCAATTGACACACCAACTTCCTTTGCAAGAGGTATGTCGTTTACTCCATCGCCAACAAATGCACACTGTTCTGGCTTTAATTTGTATTCGTGCATCATCAGCTCCATGAAGTCTATCTTACCTTCGTAATCGCACGGAAGCAGGTTCCAGCCAACAAGCTTTCCTGTTTTGTCATCAAAGAAATATTCACATGCCGCAAATACATGTTCAATACCAAGTTCCCTTATTGCACGGTTCGCCTGGTTCTTGAAACCGCCAGATATTATTGCTGCTTTGTAACCACGCTTATGCAGTTCAGCAAAGGTTTCTTTTGCACCTTTCATGAACGGAACTTTGTGGATTGTATCATAAAAATCTTTCATCCTTAAACCATGTTTCTTGTGGATTTCAATTGAGTAAACCATCCAATCAAGATAATTCTTGAACTCTTTTTTGTGCCACATCTCCTTGCCTTTTTCTTCTTCAGCTATTGCTTTTTCACCAAGATGTCTTGCAATAACTGCCCAGAAACTTGCGGAAACGCCAGGACTTTCTTCTTTTATGCCAGTCTCAAAGATGACGCCTTCCATATCAAAGAAAATTAGTTTTATTTTTTGTTCTAAACTCATTACATAAGCGTATCAAAACAAATTTATAAACTAATTCTTTTTAATAAGTAGTATAAAAGGTGGTTAAATGTCTGAACAATTAGAAAAGCAGGAAGTCTCTGAAGCACTTAAAGCAGAAGAAAAGATGGCTTCAGAATGGCATATTCTTGACTTAGACGGAAAGCTCCACAAGCTTGAGATAAAGAATGGAAAAATCTCAGGTTTTGATTTCAAACATCATCCTAATCTTGAGAAATTTGCAAAATACGAGATGGCAAAAGTTCGCGTTTATGATCAAGAGCCGCCACATATCCAGCTCATGAAAAAGCTTGAGATGGTTGACTTTGAAGAAGGCAGCGACCCAGGAAACCTGCGATATTATCCAGCTGGAAGATTTGTAAAAAAGATGCTTGAAACTTATGTAACGCGAAAAGTTGTCCAGTATGGTGGTATGGAAATCGAAACTCCAATAATGTATGACTATAATCATCCTAGCCTAAAGAGCTACATGCATCGCTTCCCAGCACGGCAATATGTTGTCGAATCACTAAAGAAGAAGCTTTTCCTGCGGTTTGCAGCATGTTTTGGGCAATTTTTGATGGCTCACGATACAAATATCTCTTACCGCAATCTTCCGCTTAGGCTTTACGAACTTACAAGGTATAGTTTCAGATTAGAACAATCAGGCGAACTTTGCGGCTTGAAGCGATTGCGCGCTTTTACTATGCCAGATTGCCATGCTTTTGTAAAAGATTTTGTTCAGGGAAAAGAAGAGATGCTTTTACGATTTAATCTTGCAAAAGAAATACATTCAGGCATAGGGTTTAAGGTTCCTGACGAATTTGAACTTGGACTAAGGGCTGTTAAGGACTTTTATGATGAACATAGCGACATCCTAAAATCACTTGTAAAAGATCACGGAAAACCAGCATTGCTTGAGATGTGGAATGAACGGTTCTTTTACTTTGTAATGAAATACGAACTTAACTTTGTTGACGCGATGGACAAGGCAACCGCACTTACCACCGACCAGTTTGACGTTGAAAATGCTGAACGTTACGATATAAACTTCATAGATGATGATGGGAAGAAGAAACACCCGATAATACTTCATCTTTCGCCAAGCGGAGCAATTGAAAGAGTTATGTTTGCGTTGCTTGAACGCGCCTGGATGAACGAACAAAAGGGCGAAGCAGGAATGCTGCCTGTCTGGTTGTCTCCAGAACAGGTAAGGGTATTGCCAGTTGCAGACCGCCATCTGGAACATGCTGAAAAACTGGTTGCAGAACTTGAAAAGAGCGGCATAAGAGTTGGTATAGATGACCGTTCTGTGGGCATTCCAAAGAAAGTTTTCCAGGCAAAGATGGCTTGGGTCCCCTATATTATAGTAGTCGGAGATAAGGAAGCAGAAACAAAGAAGCTTCCGGTAGTAGTTCGCGCGCAAAGCAAGGTAAAGGATGATAAGATTGTCCAGATGGACATTCGCGATCTGATTAATGACATAGAAGCTGAATGCAAGGGAAAACCTAACGAACCAATGCCACTGCCAAAGCTGATGTCTAAGCGCCCAATATTTGTTGCTAGAAAATAATCATTTCTTCTTTATTTTTATCTCACGCGTTAAAATGCTCATCAACGCGCCCAATCCAGCATAAAGTATTGCTGACTGGACGATTGGGTCAAACTGAACAACAATTTTATATGTGATTACAGCAGCGATTATGAAAACTATCTGTTCTGTTACTCTGTGCTTTGATTCCCCATCTCCTCTAAGTGCAGCAGCAATGTTTACTATGCTGGCATAAGCAATGTTATGCAGCGCCATAAACGCTGCAAAAAGGAAACCAAAATTTACATTTAATGAATAGCTTGAAGCCAGGACAATCGCTATTGAAGCCAGGTCCTTATGCACATACTTAACTCTCGTTGTATATCGGGCGATGAAATAACCTATGAACAGGGCTATTACAGAAATAGCTGACCTAAAACCCAGCGGTATTGCAACGCCAATTGCGACCATCAGCAATGTTAATTGGAAAAGAACAAGCTGATGTTTATACACCTTTAGTTCTGGTTTTGTAAAAAATGTAATTACAACACCTATCAGGGCAGAAACCGCAATTAGCAGCACTATCGACACGAATTCTAACATAAACAAGACTAAGTCTGCTTATTATATATTCTTTTGGCTTTCAAAAAAATAAAAAAAGAAAACTATGGGCTCAAAGGGAAAGTTTGATCGACTTGCATCACTTGCGCCCGAAGGCCCAACTTAAATGCAAATTGGAGTACTTTCCAAGGCCCAACAAAACTTGCCTGCTGGATCTTGTGTTAGATTCAAGGACCCATCAAGACACAAAATCTAAGTTGGTTTGCAAACAGAGGTTTTATTGAATTCTTCTGGAAGTCCAGCTTTGATTTACCCGAAATTTTGGGTTCAGTGGAAGATTAAACTCCGATTGAGTCATATTATCCTTGGAGGACCAATCCAACTCAAAAGGTTAAACCCTCAAAGCGCCGAAAAACTTTCATTACAGCACCTGTCGCAGGATTCAAGACCCAATTCCATAATCAGGTGTGGATTGTATTTTTAGTAATGCATCGGTTTAACAGCACTTCACATGCCGAAGCATGACGCTGATTTACCCAAACGATATATAGTGTCCACTTCTTTAAATAATTGATTTAGCACTTTTTAGGGACACTCTACCAAAACATATATAAGTATAGAGCAGTATGGTTACTGGGTAATGGTAACAAAGTCGGTGGGGTTTTGGTGAGGTAGAAATATCTACTGGTGAATCAAAACATGAATCATACTCCACAAAACAAACAAAAAGAGTATATAGAGTTAGATGATATCCTTCTTTTACCAAAACCATTTGATGATTCACAACGCCCAAAATGGGTGCCAAGGGACCAGCATGATGCAACAGCAAGGCTGGCGTGCATCGAGGAATTCTACAAGAAAAGTATTGAGACTAATGTTTATGATGTATTAGCAACAAAAAATGAAACAGGAGTAACTATGTACGTCAAAGAATTCTTGAACGCAAAAGAACATTTAGAAATACTTGAGTCTCATCGCGAGTACTGGACAATGCAGGGAAGGATAGACCTCCAAACAGGTAACAGAATCAAAAATATCGTTAACTTCTATAGACAAATGGAAACAAAAATTAGTGAAATTTTTTCTAAACGAAACTTAAAGATCAAAGGTATAGCAAGTCAAACTGAGGATTATAACTTAAACAGAGAGAACATTGGTGCAGACGTAAGGCCAAAATGGGTTCCTTTAGACAGCAATCATACTGAAGGGTTCTTAAAAACATATGAAACTATGTTTGATGAAGAATTATTCAAAGAGGATTATATCCGAAAATTAAATGATCCCAGCCTAAAAATGGTTACTGAAGATGTTGAAGAAATAGTTTGTAACTTAAGCGTGTTTAACCTGAACATCAGGTCATGGGTAGCAGAAGGAAAAGTATCAGATATACAGTGTAACAAAGTATTAATCTTATTGAACAAGTTTTCTAGCGCTAAAGAAAGTATAGAAAAAGAACTTGGAAAACGAGGTTTAAACCCCGCTCAGCAAATTTAAATCAAAATTGTATTCTTCTTTTTTAAAAGCAGTCTCAATCTTGTTTTTCTTGATAAGCATCTCTTTTCTTATTTGCGCTTTTTCTATGTAATACTGATTTCTAAGCGCTTGAATTGCTGCGTTTTTCTTGAATTGTGGAAGACTAAGCAGCAGTTCTGTTGGTTTATTAGCTAAAGTTATAGGTACATAAATTATGGCTTTGAGTTTTGTCCGGTATTTGGCATCAAGACCATGTACTTCGCCTCTATAGGTATCATAGGTTCTGTTTATCTCATGTGTTGCTTGTTCTCGCCTTTTCCTGAATTTTAATACACGTATGTCGATTAGTTCTGTCATAAACATAGTAAAACCAGCACTAAATATAAACTTTCCTAGAATTATTTTAACCATGGTTTATGCTCCGCAAGAAGATTCGTATCTGCTTAAAGGATGGGTAGAAAAGTTAGCTGTTGGTAAAGTTCTTGACATTGGAACCGGTAGCGGAATCCAAGCAATTGCTGCTTCAAAAAAGGCAGAGAAAGTTGTAGCTGTGGATATTGACGGCGAAGCGGCAGTGCACGCAAAAAATGTTGAGTTCAGGAAAGGAAATCTTTTTGAACCAATCAAAAAATCTGAGAAGTTCGATTTAATAGTATTCAATCCTCCGTATCTTCCTGAAGACAAATATGACAAAGAAGCTGATACAACTGGCGGAAAACATGGCTGGGAAACAATAGGAAAGTTCCTAAAGCAGGCAAAAGTGCATCTAAACAAAAATGGAAAAATATTGCTCGTCTTTTCTTCGTTTACAAACGAGAAGAAGGTTCTGGAAATCTCAAAAGAAGAAGGCTACAAATACAAACTGTTGGATAAAAAACATATAAGCTTCGAGGATATTTTTGTATATCAGTTTCAGGTGATTTAATGAGACTCTTAGGAATTGAACTTTCAGCAACAGCGGACCATATTTCGGGTGTAGCACAGCTGGAGGACGATAAAATACGCACATTTTCTGTTTACAAGGACCCAGACATCCTTGAGATAGTTGAACGATTCAGGCCAGATTGTATCGCAATCAATGCACCCCTGCATCTTACAAACAAACCTTATCGTAATGCAGAAAAAGAAATGGTCGCAATGGGTTTTAGCCCAGACCCGCAGAACATGGGTGACATGAATGCAAAAACAAAACGTGCAATCAATTTGAAATCACAAACAGATAAAATCGAGATAATCGAATGCCACACACCCTCTGCAAAGACAATTCTTAAGGTTAATGATCCAAAACAACTGAGTCAGGTAAGGATAATGAACATCTTAAAGAACCAGCAGGAAAAAGATGCGATTTTTGCAGCACTTACTGCCTTGTTCTACAAAGAAGGAAACTACAGTCAATTTGGTGACCTAGAAGAAGGATTAATTATTCTGCCAAAGTTAGAAACCTGATTATTTACTAGAAATAATGCTGATAACATCTAAATTTTTGAGCTGGTATTCCTTGCCAATTATTTTCCTTGTCTTTACATCAATTGCTTTTATGTAACCTTCTGCAAGGTCAGAATGAATCTTATTGGCAAAATCAACTGGATTAGAACCTGGGGGCATAATGAAAACATCAGGTAATACTCTTCCTTCTGCGTCAGAAAGTTTGTTGATTCCTCCAGTATAAACAGCAACATATTTTAGGAAATCAAATACGGCAATGTTGAGGCAGTTCTGTACTCCAGTGTTGCCCCATCCTTTCAGTATTTTTTCCTTGATGAACTCCAATGCGTGTTTTTGTTTTTCTGACAGTCCTTCAGGCTTTAATATCTTGAAATCAGAATCACCTGGAACATACTCGATAAGTTCTTTTTTTGCAGCTTCCCTTAATGCAAGCTCGCTTTCTGCAGAGCACGGAACTATAACGTAATCTGGGAACATCTTTTTCATCCGTTCAACATTTGCTTTTGCAGGCCCAAGATCAACCTTGTTTGCTGCAATGATCATTGGCTTTGAAAGTATTCGTAATTCTCTTGCAAACTTGAATAAGTCATCCTCTGTCCATTCTCTAAGCAGCTTATCGCTCAAACCTAATTTATTAAGCACCCTCAAAGCCATTTCCTGGTTTACTCCAAGCCCGGAAAATTGTTCAGCAATTGCCTTTGCCTTGTTTTCGATTGGCTGTTTCGCAATTTTCACCCAGCCGTTTTTGAATATCCTTGTGTACCACATATCAAGCTCAACTTCAAGGAATTTTACATCGTTACACGGGTCATAACTGCCTGGAGCAACTGCCTTTCCTCCTTCATCTGTTGCTCCTGCTGCATCAACTATATGGATAAAAACATCTGCCTGACGCAAATCATCCAAGAACTGGTTTCCCAAACCCTTCCCCATATGTGCGCCCGGAACCAAGCCAGCTACATCCATCAATTTTATTGGCACAAATCTTTGTCCATTTATACAAAAGCCGTGTTTTGGATTGCACTTTACCTTAAAGAAGGACTCAACACAATTAATCCGTACAAACCCGACCCCTTCATTTGGCTCGATTGTTGTGAACGGATAAGATGCTATTGCTACTTCAGCAAGTGTTGCTGCCTTGAAAAATGTCGATTTTCCAGTACTTGGCTTGCCAACTATACCCACTAACATATATCTTTTTAATATGGAAGCGTTTTTTAAAGTTAATGAAAATAGGCGCAAAGATAATTTTAAACGAACCTCATCTGGTTTCAATACTTGCAAAAGAATTTGATTTCATTGAGGTATATTACCGTCCAGATGTAATCCTTGAAATTGATAAATGGCCACCGCACATAAAATGGACTGTGCATATTCCCCATGCTTCTGGTGATTCTAACTGGTTTAACAGTGCAGAACCTGAACCAAAAAGCAACATACAAAACGCGATTAAGTCAATGGAGTTTGCAAACAAGATTGGTGCGAAGCAGGTTATCGTGCATCCAGGTACAATAAAAAAAACAGACAAACCTGAGAAGTTTATGGAGAATATTATCCTAAATCTTGGTACACTTAGAATGCTTGCAAAAAAGCTGAAATTAAAACTATTGATTGAAACAGTCCCGCTTTATACTGAAAGTGGAAACAAACACGTTATATCAAAACCTGAAGAATATGCTGAGATAATAAAGAAGCTCAAGCTCGGACTTTGCCTTGATTTTTCGCATGCAATCCATGCAGCATATTCCCACAAGATACCTTATAAGGATTTTATCCTTGAATTCATGAAGCTGAAACCAAAATATTTCCACCTTTATGATACAAAAATGAACCAGGAACTTGATATTCATCTGCCAATTGGCGACGGGGATATGGACTTTAATTTTGTACTTCCTTTAATCAATGGCAATTCTGTTGCATTCGAAATGCCAAGAGAGAACAGACTTGCTAATTATTTAAACGTAAAAAAATACCTGATTAACCGGGGTTTTTACAAGTGAGGATTGCAGTAATCAAGCGAAAGGAATGTATTGCACCAAGCGAGTGCGATTATGTCTGCCAGAAAGTATGCCCTGTCGTACGTGCTGGCAAAGACTGCATAGCTATAGGGCCAGACAAAAAACCAGTTATTGATGAGGGGCTTTGCATTGGTTGCGGCATTTGTATTAAGAAATGTCCGGTTTCAGTCATTTCTGTCATAAATCTTCCCGAAGAACTTAAAAAACAGGCATTACACCGTTATTCTTCAAACGGATTCAAGCTTTTCAGGGAAATTGTCCCGCATTTCGGGCAGGTAGTTGGTATTCTTGGTCCAAACGGCATTGGAAAAACTACCGCAATCTCTATTCTTGCAGGATTAACCTATCCAAATCTTGGCGAGCCCGGAGCAAAACCTGACAAAAAAGCAATAATAAATTTTTTCAAGGGAACTGAAGCCCAAAGTTATTTTGAAAAGCTTTTCAAGAATGAGATTTCAATTGCTTACAAACCCCAGTATGTTGATGCAATTCCAAAAGAATTCAAGGGAAAAGTAATTGAACTTTTCAGGAAAATTGACAAAACAGGTAAAATAAAGGAATTAGCAGAAAAGTTTGGCATAACAGGCATTCTTAACAGGGACTTAACTCAAATTTCTGGGGGCGAACTTCAGCGTACTGCAATTGTTGCAACAATCCTCAAGGGCGCAAATGTCATGTTCTTTGACGAACCGTCCTCTTATCTCGACATAAAGCAGCGGTTAAATGCGTCACAGATAATTTCTGGAATTGTGGATGACAAGACGAGCGTAAACGTAATCGAACATGACTTAATTGTATTGGATTACCTTTCTGATTTGATTCACGTTATGTATGGAAAAACCGGCGTATATGGTGTAGTTTCACATCCAATGTCCGCTAAAAATGGGATTAACACATACCTTACAGGTTTTCTTAAGGATGAAAATGTACGATTCAGAGAACATGAAATTAAGTTCCAGGTAAAGCCGCCTTCAACAACACGGTTAGGCAATGTCCTGGTCAAATGGCCAGCTGTAAAAAAGAAGCTTGGAGACTTCAATCTCAAAGTAGATTCCGGTGAAATGAGAATTAACGAAATCATTGGATGTCTTGGAGAAAACGGAACTGGTAAAACAACCTTTGCAAAGATTCTCGCAGGTGAATTAAAACCTGATTCAGGAATATTGGATTCAAAAATTAGGATATCTTACAAGCCGCAGTATATTGAAACCAAATCAGAAGAAACAGTTGGAGATACCCTGCGAAAGATAACAAAAGAATTCGGGACCGACGAATACCGCTACCAGATAATCAGGCCATTGCAGCTTGATACACTGATGAACCACAAAATAAATTCGCTGAGTGGTGGAGAATTGCAGAGAGTAGCTATTGCAATCTGTTTGTCGCGCAACGCAGATATTTACTTGCTTGATGAACCTTCTGCTTATCTTGATGTAGAACAAAGACTGCTGATTTCACATGCAATTCGGGATGTTGTTAAATCAAAGAATGCTTCTGCACTTGTCATCGACCATGACCTGCTTTTCTTGGATTATATCAGTGAACGATTGCTTGTTTTCAAAGGACAGCCATCAAAGAAAGGCGAAACTGTTGGTCCTGTCTCAATGGAAGAAGGAATGAATCTCTTTCTTAAGGAAGTTGGCATAACGATGCGACGCGATGGACAAACTCATCGTCCAAGAATAAACAAGAAAGGTTCTGTCATTGACCGAGAACAAAAAGAGAGCGGAAAATATTATTATGCATGAACTTTTTCAAAAACAGTTGCATGCTCGTTCTTAAAAGTTATGATGTAATCTCGCGGATTTGCTGGTGGCAAAACATCAGGGGTATCAAGTATATTTTGTAAAGCAAAATAATCGTCAAGTGTTGTTTGTCCGCTTATTCTTAACTCAGCACCGCCAATAAATAATCTGCCTATGTATGGTTTTGGATGATTTGCCATGTCAATAACAATGTTTGTAAGACTTGATTCAAGACTCTTTCTTGACAGCTGTTTTGATATTTTTTTAGTTTGCAGTTCAAGCATTCTAAGTTTATCAGCATCTTGAATCGGAACCTCCGCTCCCCGTATAAGTACTCTGATTGCATCAAGTTTGTTCAATGCATATCCATTACTGACTGTATCCCCAAGTATTTGGTCTTCAATTTTTGTAAGAACGACCCGCCTCATTATACCTGGACCGCTTGCTGTAAGAACCTTTTCAGAATAAAAATAACCAACCGCTTGTCTTATAGCATCAGATTCATTGTTAAATTTTAGTTTCGATGTTAATTGTTCTACCCATCTAAGTTCTTCTTCAGATAGTCTTACTGACCTGCTGTATAGTCTTGCCATAATTAAACACCAGTTACTTCATAAAATAAAGTATTTATAAAGTTTTACTTTTTAATGCCATACATGTGCACGTATTGCCAAAGAAAACGTCGTTGTCTCCATATCTTTACATCAAAACCAGCTGCAGCAAACACTGTCTTTATCTTTCTGTCCTCTTCAATCCATGGTTTGTCGAATATATGAGTAACGAAATCATAGTCAATGAAGTAGAACTTCCCACTTTTCTTCAGTCGTTTCTTTAAGTCTTGCAGCAAAGCTATTGGGTCAGACAGATATTCCAGTACTCCGATTCCAACAATCGCATCTAACTGTCGTAACTTCGTGTCAGCTTTTAAATTTTCGCTGAGCTTGTACAGATCGGCCTCAATGAACTCAACATTTTTTACATCATTTTGTTCAGCGTACCTTTTCCCTATTGCAAGCTCCTTTTTTGAGAAATCAACACCATAAACTTTTCCAGAAACAGGCACGCAATGTTTCGCAATCTTGTTTGTGAACCTTCCAATACCACAGCCAACATCCAGAACCTTTGTGATTGTTACGTCGTCAAGATAATTTAGAACATGCCCCATTACCTGGTCCTCAACCAATGTCCTGTATGTTCTTTGCGTAAGTTTTGCAAATACATTAGAAAACCATTTTATTACCTCTTTTCTGTAGCCAAGGCTTCCGATAAAATACAAAGGTATTCCAAGCAGGAATAAGCTTGCTCCAAGCACTATGTTTCTTATGCTACTTGCAAGGACAGTCATCACAATCATGGCAACCACTGCAATTGCTGTAATCATTGTTGCCATTGGAAGCTTGAATGTGCGTTCCATGTCTGGATAAAGCTTTCTTAGTCTTGGAACGCTTAATGCAACAATTGAATACATTATTACTGCAAGCGGCACTCCGACCTGCAGAAGAAGTTCGTAAGAACCGCTAAGCAGAACAAATATTGTTACCACAGTTTGAAAAGCAATTGCATAATGTGGAGTTCCATATTTTTTATGTATGATACTCAGGCTTGAAGGCAAGTCGCCCTCTCTTGCCATTGCAAAGATAAGTCTTGGTGTTGTGATTATCCAGGCTGCTGCGCTTCCTATGACATTAAGGAAAGCAAGTATCACCATTATTGTTATTACAGGTCCGCTAAAGAAACCCGTTGTTGCAGCTATCAGTGCAAGCGGCTGTTCCTGCAAGGTTCCAGCAGCACTTTTTGCATAATAATCATTAAGCGAATCTACATTTGAGTAGCTGAGCTTGTACCATGGTACTGCGGTCATAGAAACAAAAACTGCACAAAGGACAAAAACAGCAACAAGTATTGTGCTGGCAATCATAACTTTTGGTATTACCTTCTTTGCGTCTTTTGTTTCTTCTGATAAGAAAGTTATTGACTCCCAGCCAAAGAATGTCTCCATTATCAGGAACATTGCCATGAATATTGATGCATTCCCGAAAATGAAGAACGGCTCAAGATTGTTCAGGTTTACTGAGGGTATTGCCCCGATTATTACCATTATCACAACAATTATTGTTATTGCAGAGAAAACAAGAAGTATTTTTTTGCTGAGTTCTATGCCCCTGTAGCTTATTAGATTGAATATTATCACAAAAATGACTGCCAGCGTCATCTGTATAACACTGCTCATCGGAATCAACAATGTCAAAAATTTTATTCCGGCAATAATCAGCATTGCTATTGCAAGGTTTGATACAATCCATGAAGACCAACCAACCGCAAAACCGATGAACCCGCCGAACGATTTCCTTGAATATTCATAAACTCCGCCAGCTTTTGGGAACATCCCGGAGAGTTCGGCAAAACAAAGCCCGATTAGGATTGAAAGTCCTGCGGCAATAACCCAAGCTATAAGCGAAGCTGGTCCCGCATATTTTGCCCCAAGTCCAGGTGCAAAGAATATCCCGCTCCCGACTATTGCATTTATCCCAAGTAATACAAGCAAACCAAATGTAAGTTCCTTCTTTAGGGCCATCACTTCACCTTAGCCAAAACATACATGTACGAAGTTGAAGACTTGCGCGAAGTACTCCATTTGTCAGAAATTATCTTGTCAACATGCCAGCCAGTTCCTTTGGTAACTTCCAGCACTTCCATCGGCGCAAGCATGAAAAGATTAAACCAATCTCCTTTTTCTTTTCCATAAAAGATTCTTATTCTTGCTGCCATACCGTATCTGTGTTTCTTTCGATATTCTTGCTGATATCTAAGATGTGCCATATTGGTTGTGGCAGTATAATTCAGCGAAGATGCAATTATTCTTGCAGTTTTTGTGGTTATTTTATACAGATCTTTAAGCAATTTCCTTGTCCCTTCAAAACTTCCGGCAAGCCCGAAGTTGTTGAACATCAGAAGGATGGTGTCAAATTTTTCGTTCTTGAACTTAAGATTTGTCAGCGACATGAATCTAACATCATTTAATCCCCTTTTCTTGCAGACTTCAATAGCGCCAGGTGAGATATCTATTCCAGTAACTTTATGTCCTTTGTTCTGGAGATAAAGCGAATGTCTGCCAGCACCAACACCAATATCTAATACTCTTCCTTTGACATGTTTCATTGCCTCTTTTTCACCAGGAGGCCACCTATTGTATGGATAAAAATATTCCTTAGAAGCAGATTCGTCCACATGTCCGTCATCTCTTTCAATCATTTCTTTTACGTTCTTTTTTCCATTGTAAATGTCTAAGAGTATTTTTCCAAATATGTCTTTCATTGCCTCACCTATTATATTACAGACTTTATCATCTCTTTAAGTTTTTTGAAAGGAAGCCCTCTTATAGCATCAATTTCCCCTTCCACTTTTTCTACGATGAACCTGCCAAATGTACCGCCAACATCATATGCCCCGGCCTTGTCAAGCGGTTCACCTGTGTTAACATACTCTTCAATCTGTCCGTCCTTCAGGTTCTTCAGCTTTATCCTGGAAACAACTGCATCAACAATCTTTTTTTCGTTCTCGGTGTTTATTACTGCAATGCCGGTTATTACTTCATGCCATTTTCCAGAAAGCATCTTTAGAATGCGCTTTGCATCGTTTTTTCCTTTTGGCTTTCCAATTACTGTGCCTTCAAAAACAACGAGCAGGTCTCCACCGATTATTATCCCTTTGTGATCCAAAGCAACTGAAAGTGCCTTTCCCATCGCATGCATCTTGACTATTTCCTCTGGCTTGTCATAAGAAGAATGAAATTCTTCATAGCGTGGGTTTACGCATTCATAATCCATCTCAAGCTTTTCAGCAAGCATTCCAACTAAAGCTATTCTTCTTGGAGATGTTGAAGCCAGTATAATCCTCATTATTTCACTCAAGTCTTTTGATTATATGATACCCGAACTGCGTCTTTACTAGCCCTGAAATCTGTCCTTTTTGTAGCACAAATGCAGCCAGTTCAAATGGTCTAACCATCTGTCCGCGCCCAAATGTTCCCAAATCTCCGCCTTTCTTACCAGATGGGCATTGAGAAAGTTCCATTGCGAGTTTTGAGAAGCTTTCACCTGCATTTAATCTAGCAAGAATCGCTTTTGCAGCTTCCTCTGTTTTAACAAGTATATGCGCACAACGTACTTTATCAACCATAATCCAAACCTCCAACGGGTTTCGATGCATCCCGCAACCATTATCCTTTACTTACAAATTTGTTTCCATTTATATAAAATCTCCATTCAATGTCTTTTGCAAAACTGATTCCTATACGCGGAGATTTTTCAATTTCAACTTTTTTACCAAGATCATAAACATGAATCTCTTTGCCAACATCCTGATTATGCTGTTTTTTACCAATGCCAAATGCTTGACATACCTTGCCTGGCCCATCGCAGAGCTGTTCAATCTTTTCACTTTTTCTCCGCCTTTTCATCGAAGAGATTCCATCAATTGGTTCAACTGCCCGGATTAGAACTGCTCCAGGACCGTGCTTGTCGCAGGTGAAGTTAACAAGGTAATACATTCCATAATTCAGATACACATAGGTGACGCCCCAGGTGTCAAATAGAGGGATTGAACGCTTTGTTCGTCTTGCCGCATGTGAAGCCCCATCTGCTGCATATGCTTCTGTTTCAACAATTACACCAGAACAGTTCTTGAACTTGAACAGCTTTCCGAGTAAATCCTTCGCAACAGTTTCTGCATCCCGTTCAAAGAATTTTTTATTCAGCTCTTTCATAATTTGTTTTTGTCTATTAAGTTTTTAAATGTTTGTGACATATTAGATACATGCGCAAAGCAAAAGAAGTTGTAAAAAAAGGGTTTGATATATTCTGGCCTGTCCTAATTGCCATAATCCTTGCTGCAGCAAACATTTCTCTGCTTTATCTTAATACAGGCAACAACCTTGAAAACACGATAGATGCTTTAAGAAATTTTACCCCAGACAAACTTAAGGCATATGTTGAATCTTATGGGATGTTTGCACCTTTGATTTTTGTTCTGCTTCTTGTATTTCAGTCAGTTGTTGCGCCAATCCCTTCTGCAGTTATAACTATCGCAGGAGGACTTATTTTTGAACCGCTCGTTGCCACCATTCTTTCGGTAATCGGAAATCTGCTTGGTGCGATACTTTGCTTCAAAATATCTGAGAAGCTTGGCCGCCCAATAGTTAAAAGGCTCATCTCAAAAGAACGCCTGAACAAGATAGATATGTTTTTCGAAAAGAAAGGTGGTTTTCTTACAATACTCTTGCTTAGACTGAATCCAATAACATCGTCTGATGCACTAAGTTATGCGGCAGGGCTCACTAAAATCAGCTTAAAGGATTATATTTTGGCAACGCTGCTTGGCATAATTCCAGCCAATATTTTCCTTTCATACCTTGGCTATGAACTTGTTAAAGGTCAATTATGGACACTTTTTGCAATAACAATAGCACTTGTTGTTATTGTTGTGACTGCAACAATTATTAAAAACAAACTTGAAAAGTAGCTATTCCTTTTTGAGCATTAATTCGACTTCAGCAGGAATGTGCCAAACCCTGTACAATTTAGGGTGCGGGCAAAAATATCGTTTTCTTACAATTTTTAGTTGGTTTTTGTTAATTATCTTGATTAGTTCCTTTTCTTTTAGAATAGAAACGTGTGTTTTGTCCTTATCAAATAAAGTGACGAATTTCCAGAATATCGTATCTATTGGCACCGATATTATCAGATATCCGCCATGTCTTAATTTTTTGACAAGTTTATTAAAATTTTCTTCAAAATTTTTTGTGTGCTCCAAAATATCTAATGCTGTTATGCAGTCAAATGATTCATCAGGATAGGGCAAATTCTTCTCTAAATCCAAAACTTTCAGATTTGATTTAGGAACATTTTGTTTTGCAATTTTTATAGCAAAGTTTGAAATATCAAAGCCATATACCTCGTCAAAAAACGGTGTAACCTCTTTTAAAAGTATACCCAGCGCACAACCAACATCCAAAAACCTGCCGCCAATCTTTTGTTTTTTTATGAAAGAAATGATACTTCCAAACTGCTTGTGTGGATCTAACTTATCATAAGCTACATAATTTGATTTTTTATTACCAAAGAAGTAATCTTTATCAAATTTTTCTTCCATAAAGGATTAGCACTGATTTTCTATATAAATAAGTTCTTATTTAAAAAAAAGAAAAAGAGAAAGAGGGAGGTGAAAAAAAGAGTCTCGTGGTGTAGAACAAGCTGCCTTCTCGACCCTATGAGAATGATTGTGTTTTGGTGTGTATACGCATGAGCCACCATTGCGCGCCTTCAGACATTGTATTTTTTGTCTTCTTTTCTATTTCATCAATTAACTCATCAATATCACAAAATTTTCCTTCCATTTGTCTCACCTCATGATTATGAATCCCGCCCTTCCGGCGGTGGAAATAAAACCCTTTCGGGTAAGCTGGGTATGTGCCCGTGCTCATCTAAACATATATATACCCATTTAGGTATTAGTATTTGTCGGGGTGTTGTCCAGTATTACCAGTTTGTCCACTAATCCGGTGAGGAAAAATGACTGAACCAATTGTAAGAAAGGCAAATAAATCTGATTTTAACAAGGTAAAACATTTTATTAAAGAGCATAATGAACGCGAGTTCCCTGAGATGCCTTATGAAAAAATAAGGAAAAACGCTGAGGCAAGTTATAAGACCCACGTCGGAAAAGAAGGCACTTTTGTACTTGTTCTTGAGAACAAAATCATTGGTTATCTTAGCATTGGAGTGCAAGATAACAAGACGCTTAATCTTCGCGAAGGCGAACTTTACATGATACATATTGCAAAGGAATTTCGCGGAAAAGGCTATGCGCATCTTTTGATGAAAACTGCCGACCAATATCTCAAAAAGAAGAAAGCTGATTTCTGTGTTGTAACCACAAGTTTCACAAATGAGGTTTCTCAGTCGCTTTACAAAAAGTACAGTTTCATTCCATGGAGAATTACATTACGAAGGTTGAAAAAATGATTCCATTTAAAAATGTCAAGATAATAAAGCCGCATGTTGATGGTATCACAAGTTCTACTGTTACTTTGATAAAAGGCGCCAAGAATGTAGTTGTTGATTCTGGCGGATTTGCTGATGATGCTGAGACTATTAAAAAAATGCTTGCAAAAGAAGGGCTTAGACCTGAACAGATAGACATTGCAATAGCAACCCATTACCATTGGGACCATGTATCGAATTTCCATCTTTTTAAAAATGCCAGATTGTACAAGTGTTATTCTTTCTCATCATACATCGACATAAAAAACAACAAAACCGAACCTGTTGACATAAAAGATGGTTTCAAAATCATGGATAACGTCGAAATCATGCTTACGCCTGGCCACTTAGAACATCATATGTCTATCGTGGTTAAAACAGATAAGGGCATAGTCGTGATTGCTGGCGATGCAATTGGACGTAAGGACTGGGTTGATTTGACAAAGTTTCCTGAAAAACGATATGTTTGGGATGAAAAGAAATATAATGAAAATAGGAAAAAAATACTGAAAATTGCAGATTACATAATTCCTGGACATGGAGACATGTTCAAGGTGGAAAAATGAAGATAACTCTCTGCGGCAGTATTGCATTTTATGATGAAATGACCAAGATAAAAGAAAAACTTGAAGCTGCATGGCATGAAGTAAAGCTTCCGCCTGTTGAGATTGAGGATGAAAACGGAAAGATGATTCCAATCAAAAAGTATTATGAGCTGCGGAAAAAGGACAGCGGAAACACGAAATGGATTTGGGACAGGAAAGAAGAAGCAATGCGCAGACATTTTAACAAAGTTGAATGGGCAGATGCAATTCTTGTGACAAATTATGACAAAAAGGGCGTAAAGGGTTATATTGGAGGAAATACTTTAATGGAAATGGCTGTCGCATTCCATCTAAACAAGAAAATATTTCTGCTGAATGAGATACCAGAAATTGATTCTAAGGAAGAAATAATTGGGGTAAAACCAATTGTTATTAATGGAAACCTTGGGGAGATCAAATAAATGGTTAATATTTTTGAATCATCAAAAAAGACGTCGAACATAATCAAGAACGAAGATGTCCTTAATTATGAATATGTTCCAAAATTGCTTCCGTATAGAGAAGGATTGGTCCAGGAAATTGCAAATTCAATCAAACCAATGCTTGAAGAACGAAAAGGAACAAATCTTTTTATCCATGGGGCTCCCGGTATCGGGAAAACTGCTTCAATAAAATGGGTGCTTCGCGAGCTTGGCGAACATACAGATGACATAATTTCTCTTTACATAAACTGCTGGAGCAATCATACAAAATATTTCATTTTCCTAGATATGGCAAACCAGTTAAAATTATCATTTATCCAGGGAAAATCAGCTGAACACATCCTCCAGCAGGTAGAATACAAGCTAAAAGACAAGAATGCAGTTTTTGTATTTGATGAAGTAGACAAAGCAGAAGATTCAAATTTTCTTTATCAGGTGATTGAAAGATTCCCGCGCTGTACAATTTTGCTTGCCAGTAATGCAAGTGATTATACATTAAAGATAGATCCGCGAATCAAATCACGACTGATGATACGAAGCCTAGAATTCAAGCCATATTCTCTAAATGAGATTTTTGGTATATTAAAAGAAAGAAGCAAGATTGCATTAACTTCTGAGGCAATTGATATCTCCCTTTTGAAGCAGATAGCAAACATAACATCTGATAAAGGGGATATCAGGGTCGGTTTATTCATTCTACGCGAAGCTGCAAAAAACGCAGAAAATGAAAATCGCAAAAAAATCGAGGAAAAAGACATAAAACAGGTCTTGAACCAGCTTGAAAATGTAAAGGTTGGCGAAGAAGAAAAGCTCAATAACGATGAATCAATAATTCTCGAATGTGTCAAAGAGAAAAATGGGGAAGTAACTGGAACAATTTATGATAGTTACACAAAAAAGGGCGGAAATCTTTCTTATCGCAGTTTTAAACGTTATATGCAGCGCTTAGCTATGCTCGGAATATTAAGAATCGAAGCAACAGGCGCGGGTTTCAAAGGACAATCTCGCCGTATTTTTCTTAGATAAAGCAACTCTAAAGGCTGTTGTTCATGCATAGTGTTATAAGTATATACAATATAAACTTTTAACATAAACTTTATATATTATATATACCTTATATATTATTAGGATCTAGTGGACTAATGAATCAGTGAATTAACGGTTAACAACATGGAAAAAAGAAGAACCATTGGTCTGGGCAAATCAACCCTCGTTATATCATTGCCCAGCAAATGGGTTAAAAAAACGGGCGTAAAAGCTGGAAATTACGTAAACCTTACCGAAGACAAGCGAGGGCTGTTGTACCTTAGCACAGAAGACCTCGAAGCAAAGGAGAGTGAGGTGAAAATCGAAATACCTCCCTTCTTTGAAAGTGAAGGAATTCGCAAGGTACTTCAGTCCTCCTATATTTCTGGTTACGATAAGATTTTAGTGGTAACTAAAGAAAGCACAAAGATTTCAAAAGATGTTGAAGAAGCTGTCAAGGACCTTATTGGTTTTGAGATTGTAAACCAGACTCACGATTCGTTTACAATAAAAGACATTGGCGGAAAGAGCAGCGAGGATATTGGAAACCTGGTAAGGCGTTCTTTCTATATCGTAATGGAGCTTTCAAAAGATTCGCTCGACGCATTTAAATCAAAGAACAACAATACTTTGAAAGACCTTGCAAAACGCAATTACGCTGTTGAAAAACTTTGCTTCTTTTCAATGCGGCAGTTAAACAAATCAATTTATGATGTGGCAAAAATTCCGGCTTCTTTTGCTTTTATAACGTTGACCCAGCGATTAGCTGACCTTTACTCTGATGTCTGTAATCAGGCAACAAATTTTGATGAAGAAAAGTTACGAGCCGAAGTTGTGAGTCTTTGGGACCATACAAATTGTGTTATATGTCATATTTTCGAGGATTATCACAAGATAAAATTTGAATCATTTTTGCCATTGTTCAAAAAGCGGAAAGAAATCGGGAAAATAACTGACAAACTGATTTCAAAATCAAAGGACGTAAATTCAATCAAATTAATACTTCTTTTCCAGCAGATTATAGAGATTTGCCATGAACTCATGTTTTCTGAGTTGATCAAAGAAGCGTGACAAAACTTTATAAGACTTAGTTTATTGCAGAAATCCACAAAACAAGGAGTGATAACATGGTTTACGAGGGTGTTTTAAAACAAAATGCAGCTGTTTACAAACAAATTGCAACTGTATGCGACAAATATAAAGTCCAGACAAAAGATTTTGCTTACGAACCCAAAAATCGCATAATCTATTTATTCAAGGAACTCGAACAAAACAATCTTCATTCTCTGTTACATGAACTTGGTAAAGGTTATTCTATCTATGTGATTGGAAAATCTGATGCAAAACCAGAACTTGAAATAAAAAGCGCGCTAAAACTTAATCAGCATGGAGAAATTTCTGATCTTCTGACTGAAAAAGAATATGCTATTGCAAAAGAAACCCTGGAAAACATCTGGGCGTGGACCTGTATGGACCGGCAAGGGCCAGTAAGTACAGGGCTACTTATGCCAAAGGACATTGTAAAAGAAAGTCTTGAATACATTTGTAAAGGAAAAAGGTCTAAACACCCATAAACAACCTGAACATATCTCTAAGTCCAGGCGCTAATCCTAAAACCGCAACTGCAATTAGCAGAAGGTTCCTAAGGCGTTTGTCTTCTTTTGCGTACTTGTCGATTATATAAATTACTGGAAGTATTACTACCATCTTAAGCGGATACATTACCCACGCTCCTCCTGCGAGATTTATCAGAAACGTAGGCAGAACATGCTGTTCATAATATCCATAAAACGTCAGCGAAACAAATGTTGCCGAAGCGTCAAGGAGATGCGCTGTAATTGCCCAGGACATCAGCATGTCAAGCTTGTAATGTTTTGATATCAGTTTTTTGATTACTCCAAATATTCCGACACAAATTGCAAAGAAAACAAAAATCAATCCAGCGCCTTTTGGATTAACTGCTTGTATAAATAGCAGATGTGGTATTATCGGAATTGTTCCGGTGATGGCCATTGTTTTCCAGAGAGGAAATCCTTTTTTCTTTTCCAGCCAGTTTGCGAAAAAGAACACCGGAATAACTATTGCGGCAAAAACAACGATTATGCCAGGTGTTTTTGTAAAAATTGTATCTGGATAAATTCCTGCATCTTCATAGACCCTGACAAATACAGATAATATTAACCAAGGAAAAATTCCATAAAATAATTTTTTATCGACAGTTATCTTTAATCTTGTTAAAAATTTGTAAAGTATAAATGCAAGCGCGACAAGGACTAAACCTAGAACTATTGTTGATTCAAGTGTGAACTCAGTCATCGTCTACCAGCTAAGTAACGTTCAATAAAATCAAGTTTGTCTGCAAGCCTGTCTATTGAAGTACGCAGCGAATCAATTTTATAGTTAATTGTGTCTATCTGGTTCCTTACCATATCCGACATTGTTCTTGTATCCATTTGTTGCTGTGGTTGAGGATACGAAGGCTGCGACATTGGTATTGACATTGGAGCCATTGGCATTGGTGCTTGTCTCCCAAAAACAGGTGCAGTTCCAGGCATTCCCTGTGGCATTCCTCCAGATGGCATTCCTGGTCCGCCAAAAGCAGTCATTGGTGGCATGCCTGGCATACCTCCACCAGCATCTGGAAACGCAGGTTCTGGTCCAAGCCCGAAATCTCCGCCAAGCTCGTCTTCCTTGCCCTTTTTTTTAAGAAAATCAAACATTCCCATAAACACACCTCATGTTAAATTTAAACAAAAACAACTTTATAAAACATCTCATACTTATCTTTTATATGGCTGGAAAACCACCGAAACCCGCAATACCCAAACCTTATGCTAGTAGCTGGGGCGAGATGAAGAAAGACGAACTAAAAAAACGTATAGAAGATGTTAGACTAATTAAATATAACAATGTGGTTAAAAAATACCAATACGAAGAAGACAGTTTTGTAACCAGCCTTGAACCAAAATATTTCTGGGTCATTGATTTCATGAAAAAGCAGCAGTTTAAGCTCGAGAAGACAATGGAAACAATGGGTGCAAGTGTTGTTTCAATGTTTTTTGGAGAAATGTCCGCAAGAAAACAACATCTTGAACGGAGAGGAATGGAAATACTTCAAACAGTCAACTCTGTGGTTCGTTCAGTAATTAACCTCCTTTATGATTTGCGTGAATTTGACCGTAGGTTAAAAATTTATGATGAGTTAATTGTTGATGATACATCAAAACAAGAAGCTGCTGATGCTGCTCTAAAAAGAGTCTGGATGGATGAAGTTGACGTAAGAAAAGGCGGAGCAAGCATCAACTCAATGTCAGCGCAAAAAGGACTTGAATTTATTACACTTCGTGACGCTTTCATGATTGCAAAAGGAACAAAAGATGTTGACAAGATGGACATAAACGATAGAATAAAGAGAATCCTTAAAGGAAGACTTGTGGAATATGAAAAATGGCGTGACGAATCTGACAAAGAATTGCGCCAACGTAGAAGAATTGAACTTGCTTATCTTAAATCACAGGTCGAATCATTGCGTTTGTACTCAATGTGGGCACGCCCATATCTTGAAGCAGCACAACGCCTTAGTTTTGAAGATGTTAGCGTAAAAGATCCAGACCTTATCCAGGCATTTGACCAAAACGTAATAAAAATAACTGTGCGTGGAACGAAATTCTTCCATCTTAAGGACTTGTTCAAAAGGACAGGGCTTCCGCGCGGACAAAGCCCACCTGCAACGTGGTCAGAAGAAAGACAGGAAGAGTGGAAACTTGCGCGGCTTGGTCCAAAAGTTATTGGGATAGAAGAAGTTGACTTTACATTCAGATCAAAACCAGCATTGATTTCACAGGCGCAAACAGGCGGGGCTTTCAGGCAATTAGGTAAACTGATAATCGAATTCCGCGGATATGCTATGCGCCTTGATGAGTATGAAAAACTTGAGAAACAAGAAGAATGGGAAGCAATGAAATTTATCGAAGGCATGACTACTGAATCACTTTCAACAATGAGAGAGGAAATTGACACATATCTGAGCGAGCTTGACAGTGATAAGAAAAAAGAGGAAGCAAAAAAAACAGAACCAATAATTGATAAGTTCATCAAGAGCATTGGTTTTGGCAAAGCTGGCGGAAGCATAGAAGGATTATTTGGCGGGTTTACTTCGCTGAACCAGCGGGCGCTTGAAGACCGTGCAAAAACAGTACTCCGCGATGAAATGGTTGATAAGATATTCACACTTTATGATATTTTCAAGAAAGCGCACGGGTTCCTATCATTCCCATATTTCCCGACATTTAAGGCTCCAAAACCGCCTCGATAAGATTTATTATTTACAATTCCTTTGTATAAGTCATGGATATCAAAAAGATAGCAGAAACATTGAAAAAATTGCCGGATGATAAAGCTAGAATAAAATATCTTGAATCAGTACTTGAAAAAATTACTGACAAGAAACTTAAGGAAATAATTAAGAAAGCAATATCCGAATTTAAGCAAGAAAAACAAAAAGGCGCCAAAATTCCCGAAAAAAGGAGTGCTGTTCCTCTCGAAAGTATAATCACCCAATCAGCAGTACCGCTTGTTTCTGCACGTACATTTGCAACAGGTGAAGATATTGAAGCAACTGCTCTGCCACCCAGAAGTTTCAGGGAGTTTGAAGCTGTTCCTGCAAAACGAATCCGTGAAGAAGTTGGTTATCTTGCTGATGACAAAAAAGATTACAATCCAATAGCAGAAAGCAGGCTTGAACGAGAAGGGAAAGAATATGTTGTCAGGTCCACAGAAATGGTCCGCGAAAGAGCAATTGGTACCCCTGAAAGCACATTGGAGAAAAAATCGTATGAACCCCGTTCTAGTGGATTTGACCGCCCTGGCAAAGAAAAGAAAGAGGATTATGTTCCACACGCAGAGCTTGAAAAAGAGGTAATGGAAAAAGAGAAAGAAGAAGCTTATAAAAGAAAGAAGCTATTTATGGAAGTGTGATGCTAAATGGCCAACCAAGTCTTTGAATCAAAGCATGTAAGTTCTATGGATTTTGGTTCATATGGCATGGGTGCAACAATAAATCCGATGCAGAACCAGCTTACTACTACTAACACCGCCATAAACTGGGGATTGCGAAGCCTTGAAGTTGGTTTCATGGGTTCACGCTGGGAAGGTGCACCAATGGGAAAACTTGGTGAACTTGAACGGGAAGAAATCATCCATCTTGCCAAGCTCAATAAGGTAAACCTTACACTTCACGGTCCTTTCAAAGATGCTGCAGGATTTAATGGCAGGCAATTTGATGAAGCAACAAGAATTGATGCAGTGGAAGATTTTAAGCATGCGCTCCAATTTGCAGACAAAATAGGAAGAGAAACTGGTACGAAAAATGTCCCAGTTATCGTGCATGCTGCAAACGGCACTCCAGGCAATCCAAATCCTAAAGAAGTTATTTACATGGCAGACAAAGAAACAGGCACTGTTACTCCAATTGATGTTCAACAAAGGATATTTCCGCGGGAAATCGTCGAAGCATATGACTTAACAAAAAAAGGTTATTGGGAAGCTGACAAACAAAACCCAGCTATTGGAAAAATGAGCCCAATGGGATTTATCAAACTGCAGGACGCCAGGATGAGAAGCGAAATGGGTAGCCATCTGGCAAGCATGGATTACAGCATACGTTTTGCACAAAGTTATCTTGAAGAAGCAAGAGCTAGTGGAGATAAGCAGGCAATTAAGTCATACCAAGACCAGATTGCTTCACTGGAATTCAATCGAAAGCAGTCAAAGGCAGAAGCTGAATATTTTGAAAAAAAATATACAAAAGAGAGCCCTCGCTTCGTTACAACTGACGAAGTTGCAAAAGAAAAAGTTGCGCAAACAGCTGCAGAACTCGCAAAATTTTCTTACGATGAACTTCCAAGCAGACCTTCTATTGCGATTGAAAACGTTTTTCCACAAATGGCTCTAGGAAAACCAGAACAACTGCAGCAGACAGTGCAGCTTGCGCGGAAAAAGTTTATGGAACAGACAGGCGCTGACCCTGAAACAGCTAAAAAACTTATTGGCATAAATATAGATATCGGCCACCTTAACATGTGGAAGCGCTTCAGGAAATATGATGAGGAAACAGGAAAGTACGGGGAGTATTATTCTGATAAGGACATAAAAGAATGGGCAAACAAGATTTACAAAGACGTAAGTTATGTCCACCTTTCTGATAACTATGGGGATGAAGATACGCATCTCCCAGTTGGCTGGGGAAATGCGCCAATAAAAGACATTGCTGACAAATACAAGAAACAGGGCTTCAAGGGAAGGATGATACTCGAAACATCTGGAGGACCTAATGCAATGATGTCTGGCATTCCTTATTCGTTACAGAGCATGGGTTTCCCAATATCACCGACTTCAACCTGGGAAACAGCAGCTGGTTCATATTTCCAGGCAGGTTATGCTTTCACAGGTTTCCAGACAATGCCAGATATTAATTTCCAGGTTTATGGAACTGGATTTTCAGGATTACCCTATGCAACTGGCGCGCAAATACCAGGCAGTAAAGAGCCCGGTAGCCAGTTCTCTGGCACACCAGTTAGCTAAATAAATCATGATTTTATTGAATATTGAGGTGAGGAAATGGCTGAACACGAAAAAAAATTATTTGAAGCTGTACCAGGAATGACCCACAAGGAAAAGATGCAGAAAATTGGCGAAGCTTATACTGTCGCTTATACATTTGCAACAAAAGTTTACGAAACATTCCCTGGACTAATCAAATCAATTGTTCTTTTTGGTTCAATACAAAAGGCAACTTTTACCCGTTCTAGCGATATTGACGTAATGGTAGTTGTTGATGATACGGCCCTTATGCCAACCCGCGCGTTCATTGACTGGTACAACATGGAAATAGCAAAATTAATCCAAAAGATAGACCCGCGACTTCATGTTAACAATGTCACTCTTACAACTTTTTGGGAAAACGTAAAAGTGGGAGAGCCTGTTGTAATCAATGTTTTGCGTTACGGTGTTTCGCTTATAGATACCGGTTTCTTTGAACCGATACAGATGCTTTTGCGACAGGGAAGGATTCGCCCTACCGAAGAAGCGATTTACAATGCTCTTACCCGCGTACCAGGTCATCTTTTGCGTGCAACAGGAAGAATGCTTGGCGCAGTTGTTGATTTTTACTGGGCGATGATTGATTCAGCACATGCTGCTTTGATGAAATACGGGAAAGTTCCTCCGTCACCAGAACATGTTGAAAAAATGCTGGTAGACACTTTTGTTTATAAGAAAATGCTTGACAAAAA
>Ga0315297_10000095_pt1 | contig 43470 bp, 30 predicted proteins | sample YL17G15_0_MG_FD_203628 | JGI IMG/M metagenome (GOLD analysis project Ga0315297, IMG submission 203628) | Sediment microbial communities from Yellowstone Lake, YNP, Wyoming, USA - YL17G15_0 | ecosystem: Environmental > Aquatic > Freshwater > Lake > Sediment | place: USA: Wyoming | collected...
GGCTCTCAATCGCTGCTCACGCCGATGCAGCCCCAAGACAAGCTGGAATACCTCTTCGCCGTGCCCGCCGGGGCCGTGATCAACGAGCTCGACTGGCCCGACCTGCCCCCCATTAAAATCCGAGTGCGCTAGCTCGGCAGCGGAGATGTCTCGGTCGAACGGGCCCGCCCCTTATCCGGCCTCCAGGTTGAACTCGGGCATATCGAAATAAAAGCCCGAACCGCTGACCGAATCGAGTTCGGCTTGGACGATGGCCTTGTGGCCCTCCTCGATCTCGACGAATCGTTCGAAGAGCTTCTGACCCTCCGAGGGAAGTTCCCGGACCATCTTCTGGTAGAAGCCGCTCGTCTCGACTTCGACCTGAAGAGCTTGCCGCAACAGGCGAATTTCGTTCTCAGGCGGCGCGGCCACCTGGCCCCGAAGCGTCTTCACCGCCGCTTCGATCTTGTCCCGGGAAGGAATGACCGTGTTCAACCGGGAGGGAGTGACGTGTCCCGTCTTCTTCCATTCCTCGAGCTTGTCTTTAAGATAAGCGACGTGTTTCATCTCGTCATCGCTCAGGGCCTTGAAGACCTTTTGGCCTGTCGGGTCCTGGGCCTTGTCCATGGCTTCCCGGTAAACATTGACGACTCGGCCCTCATACTGAAGGGCTGTCTTAATGGCTTCTTCAATATTCATTGTTCCTCGTCATTCCTTTAGGGTGAAATATGAGCTAAGGTTCAGTCGGCCTCTTCAGCCGCGGGCCGCTCAGAGCTGAGATGAAGTTCGATTTTAATTCATGAGGCCCAAGAAGGCAAGACGCGTCAACAGCTTGAACAGCTTCGGGGGAATTTGACCGGCATCCTCGTCGTTTCATTTGGGCAGTTGGCATAGCTCCACCAAAATCCCGTTGAACGCGCTGGGGTGGATGAACCCATACAACTTGCCGCCCGCGCCGGCCACGGGCGTTTCGTTGATGAGAGGCACGTTCTTTTCTTTCAAGCGGACCAGCCAGCCGGCCAGGTCGTCCACTTCCAGGCAGACGTGGTGCAGGCCCGGACCGCGCTTGGCCAAAAAACGCGCCAATCCCGAGTCGCCGGTCGTGGATTCGACCAGCTCGATGGCGCTGCCCCCGACGGGGAGTACGGCCACCCTCGCCGGCTCGCTCGGGACAGCCTGGACTTGAGCCCGCCCCAGACCCAGGGTGTCCTGCCAAAAGGTCAAGGCGGACTCGATATCATCAACGGCGATGGCCACGTGATCAACGCGTTTGACTATGGGCATCTTTTTTCTCCGTACGCATGCGGCCGCTAGGCCCCGGCCCGGGGTCTGTGCTCGCCCCAAACCCTGCGCAGTACGCGGCACATTTCGCCCAGGGTGACGTCCTGTTCGGCACAGTCGATGAACAGCGGCATCAAGTTTTCGTCGCCGGAGCGGGCCGCCGCCTCCAAGCCATCGAGCCGTTGGCTGACTCGGGAGCCGTCACGCCGAGCTCTCAGGGCCGCCAGCCGGGCCTTCTGTCTTTCTTCCATCGAGGGATCAACTATCAGCCGCTCCACTTCGCCCGGCTCTTGATCCCGGAAGGCATTGACGCCCAGGACGATTCTCTCCCCGGATTCTACGGCCTTATGGAAGGCATAGGCCTCCTCCTGGAGCTGCGCCTGGAGGTAGCCTTTGTCAATGGCGGCCAGAGCGCCCCCCATCGCCTCGATCTTCCGGATATAATCCATGGACCGGCGCTCAATTTCATCTGTCAGGTATTCGACCAGATACGAGCCGGCCAACGGATCGACGGTGTTGGCCACGCCCGTTTCGTAGGCGATAATCTGCTGAGTGCGCAAAGCCAGGCGGACGGCATTTTCGGTGGGCAAGCCCAGGGCTTCATCCATACCGTTGGTATGCAAGGATTGGGTCCCCCCCAGCACGGCGGCCAGGGCCTGGAGAGCGACGCGCACGACATTGTTTTCCGGCTGCTGGACGGTGAGGGTCGAGCCGGCGGTCTGGGTATGGAAGCGCAGGGCCCAGGAGTCCGGCTCCTGGGCGCCGAATCGCTCGCGCATGATCCCGGCCCAAATGCGGCGGGCGGCGCGGAATTTGGCAATCTCCTCCAGGAAATCGCTCTGGGCGCTGAAAAAGAAGGTGATCTGCGCCGCGAAATCATCAACTTTGAGCCCGGCCTCAACCGCGGCCTGCACGTAAGCGATGGCATGGGCCATAGTGAAAGCCAGCTCTTGCACGGCGGTCGAGCCGGCTTCACGGATGTGATAGCCGGAGATGCTGATGGTGTTCCAGCGCGGCAGCTCCGTCCGGCCGTAGCGGAAGATATCGGTGGTCAGGCGCAGGGAGGGCTGGGGCGGGAAGATGTAGGTGCCCCGGGCGACATATTCCTTCAGGATATCGTTTTGGACCGTGCCCCGCAGCTCGCGGACTTTTGCCCCCTGGCGTTTGGCCACGGCGACGTACATGGCCAGGATCATGGCCGCCGGAGCGTTGATGGTCATGCTGGTGGAAACATTGTCCAGCGGGATCCCCCGGAAGAGCGTCTCCATGTCCTCGAGGGAAGAGATGGAAACGCCGACCCGGCCGACCTCGCCCTCGGCCTGGGGATCGTCGGCGTCATACCCGAGTTGGGTCGGCAGGTCAAAAGCTACGGACAGCCCGGTTTGGCCCTGTTCGAGCAAAAAGTGATAGCGGCGGTTCGATTCCTCGGCCGTGGCGTAGCCGGCGTACTGGCGCATAGTCCACAGCCGGCCGCGGTACATCGTGGGCAGGACACCACGGGTGAACGGGTATTGGCCCGGGAAACCCAGCCGGTGGCGATAGTCGGGGTCCTCGTTTTCAGGAAGCAAAAAACGCGGTACGGGTATGCCCGAGAGCGACACAAACTCGGGCTGGCGTTCGGGGAATTTCCCGAGGAGCGGCTGGAGCACATTCTGTTCCCAGGCCTTCTTGTCAGCGTCTAGGGTCATGGCCGAAACCTCGCCCGGGGCGGATGTCATTCAACACCGGAAGTGTTCGTGTCGCCCCGCGTGTTCGCAAATTTGAGACGCGATTGATTGTATCAAATGAAATCAAGAAATCAAGTGAGAGCGGCCGGCCTGAGAGCCGGGGGTGCGGGTCCCGACCGCGCTTTACAAAAAAAAGCTTGACATCACTCTTGGAGTTAGGTACTGTTACTTTGTATTACAAAGTACTTTTCATTGGAGAGGTATAACATGAACGACGAGCAGGCGCGCCGGGACATTCAAATCATCAAGGCCATGCTGGACAGGACGAGGAAAGCGACCTCCGAATCCGGGACGCTGTTCATCGCCTGGGGTATTCTGATCACCCTGGGCTTGATCAGCACCTCCATTTTGACCCATCTCAAAAAATATCAATGGGAATGGCTGGTGTGGGTGGTCATCACCGCGGTCGGCTGGGTCACCAGCGCCGTCTATGGCTACCGGAAGGATCGACGGGCGCCGGTCAAGACCTACATCCAGATCGCGGCCCGCCATCTCTACATCGCCTGCGGCACGGGCTTTTTGCTGGTGGGGATCCTCCTGCCCCGCCTGGGCGCTTATTCGTATGAGGCCATCATCATCCTGATATCCGCGGTCACGGGAATCCTTTTCTTCGTGATGGGCGGCTTGTTTGAGTGGCCGCTCCTGAAATGGTTTGGGCTGGTGTGGTGGGTCGGGGCCGTGGGCCTGACCTTAGTTAAGGATAACAACCGGCTCATCCTGTACACCGTCCTGTTCATCGCGGCCTACCTGGTTCCGGTGTTCATCCTCCGGGCCAAGTACAGACGCGAGCAGTCTTCGAAATGACGGCCGAGGCGTTCGAGCCCCTGGACCCGGTCATCCATTCGCCGGTGCGGCTGGCCGTGTTGTCCATCCTGATATCGGTCCGGCAGGCCGATTTCAATTACTTGAAAAAAACGACCGAGGCCACGGACGGCAATTTGAGCACGCATCTGGCCAAGCTTGAGGAAGCCGGGTACATCCGGGTCAAAAAGTCCTTCCAAGGCCGGAAGCCCTTGACCACGTTCTTCCTGACCGAAAAAGGGAAAGCGGCCTTCTCCACATACCTAAAGGTCCTGGAGAGCTATTTGCCCGGCGGAAAGAAAAAAACCTAGCCGGGCCTTGGCCCTGTCGGCCGGACAAAAGCCCGCCGGGCTCACGTCAGATAAAAGGAGTAAGCCATGAATCAAAACCGCTTGAAAAATCAGCGAAAAAGCGCCGTTCTCTTGTCGCTCTTCCTTGTGTCCCTCTCCCCTCTCCTGCTTTGCTCGGAACGCCTGGGGGCCGGTAACCCGGCCGTCCAAACCTCGACCTCATCGGATCCCGGCCAGACCCAAATCCTGGAAGAGGCTAAATCCAAGCTGCAGGCGGGCGTCAACTCCTGGAACGCGGCATCGCTGGAGTCGGCCCGCAACGCGTTCTTGAGCCTTCTGCTCAAAAGCCCCGAGCCGAACGGTTATCTTCTCTACTACGTTGCGCTTTCGGATTACCGGCTGGCCTCTTACCATCTATCCGCGGGAAACAACGCGGAGGGGGAGCGCTATGTCTCGGAGGGCCAGCAGTATGCTGCCAAGGCCGCGGAAGCCAATCCCTCCTTCGGCGAATCCCATGCTCTGTACGCCTTCCTCCTGGGCCTCGAAGTTGCATTTCACCCGGAGCTGGCCAGGTCCCTGGGAATGAAGAGCTTTGAATGGTTCGCCAAGGCCATGGAAATCGGAGCCGATAATCCCAGGATCAACCTCCTGAAAGGAATCTATCAGATCTACATTCCCGAAGCCTACGGCGGCGGGCCGGCGAGCGCCCTCGAGTTCCTGGAAAAATCCGCGGCCCTGTTTGAAACAGAAAATGTCCGCGAGCCCCTCAAACCCTCCTGGGGAAAGGAAGAAGCCTACACCTACCTGGGCCGCATCTATGGGAAGAAAAAGGACTACGACAAAGCCAAAAGCTTTTTGACCAAAGCCTTGGCCGTCAATCCCGACTTCGGCATGGCCCAAGCCGAGCTCCAGAACCTGTCCAAAAGCGACAAGGAGAGATGAACGCTAAAACCGCCGCTGTCATTCTCTGTCTGCTCCTGGTCCTCGGGCCGGCGTCAGCGGCCTCAGGACAGAAGCGCGGCCCGGCCGTCATCGAGGGGAAAATCTTCGATAGGGACACCCAAGACCCGCTCCCGGCGTATGTCCTGTCCGAGGAGGGAGAGAGCTGTTCTGCCGACAGCCGCGGCGCGTTCAGGCTTCCCGTCAGGAATCCGGCGGCTGAAAAAATCAAGCTGACCGTTTTTCTCCTCGGCTATAAAAAGAGAGAGGTCGAAGCCCAGCCCGGCGTTTCCGTGTCCGTCGGGCTCGAACTCGAGCCTTTGGCTCCGCGCGAAATTTCAGTCACCGCGGACAGTGTCGTCTCGGACGCTAAAAACCGGAAAACCATCACCCTGGACAAGATGGATATCTACCGGCTTCCCGGGGCGGCGGCCGATCCCGTGGTCGCCTCCCACGTTCTGCCCGGCATCAACTCCCCGCCGGACGCCTCGAGCCTTCTCATCCGCGGAGGCGCGCCCGATGAGGTCGGATATTTCTTCGACGGCATCGAAATTGAGCATCCGTTCCTCAGCGAATCCCTCCACGAAAGCTATTTCAGCATTTTCGACAACCAGGTGGTGGAAGCCTTCTCCGTGGCCACCAGCGGCCTGCACCCTAAATATGGCGACGCGCTGTCCGGGGTCATGGATATATCGGCCAAGGACCTGCTGGCCAAGAGCGAGGGGGGGCTCGGCCTGTCCGTCATGGGGCTGAACAGCTATATCGGGTTTCCGCTCCGGGGCGTCGGAAGCTTTGTCGGCAGCTACAACCGGGGGTATTCCGACCTCCTGACCCGCCTCAACAGCCGGGAGGGCGAGCGCGATTTCGGGACGGAGCACGCTTTCGGCAAATTAATCCTCCGCCTCAATCCGTCCCAGGCGCTCCGGGTCTATGGCCTGTACGACGGCTATCGGTATGCCGAGGGCGGGCAGGGCGAGGCCTTCAGCCTCGGCTCCAAAAAATGGATGACGGCTGTGTCTTGGACCGCGGCCTGGTCCAAGGCTCTGGTGACCAAGGCCTTGCTCTCGGCGACGCGCTTCGACCTGAGCTTCGACCAGCCCGAGGTGATGCGCGTTCAGAACAGGGATGACATCGTCGCGCTCCGACTGGAAGCGATGTGGGACCTCGGCCGGCATTTCCTGGAATGGGGCGCGGACTTCCAGGCGCGCCGCATCGAGACCGAGCTCTCCGACCCGAACGACCGCGCCTTTGCGGTCCGGGGAAGGCGATTCGGTTTCTTTATCAACGACAAATTCCGTCTGACCGACCGCCTGTACGTGAACGCGGGATTCCGCGTCTCGGCGCTCGACCTCGTCAAGCAGGGAGGGTCGATCGACCCTCGAGTTTCGGCCGCCTATCTTCTGACCAAAAACGACGTCCTCCGCTTTTCGACCGGCGTTTATCATCAATACGGCGACTATTCCCTTCTCCAGCGAAATCCGGACCTCAGGCCCAAGGCCGCGGTCCACTATTCCCTGAGCTACGATCACATCACAGAGGCGCTGGAGATGCGCGCCACGGCCTACGACAAGGAATACACAGACCTCTATCTCAACGAGCTCGACGGGTCAACCAACAACGGAGGGTTCGGGTTCGCTCGGGGCGCCGAGCTCTTCCTTAAGAAGAAAAGCCGTCGGCACGAAATCCTAGTCGTCTATAACTTCCTCCGCTCCCGGAGGAAGGACAACGACCTGCTGAGTTCGGCCCCCTCGCCCTATGAGATCGTTCATTCCGCGACGGCCATCGCCACCTGGAAAATCGGGAAGACCGAAGTCGGCCTCAGATATTCCATCGCCTCGGGCCGCCCCTATACACCCTTGGCCGGACGGGAATGGGACCCGGTCGATCAAGCGTTTGCGCCCGTCTGGGGCGAGCCTTACAGTGCCCGCTATCCGGCCTACCGCAGGCTGGATTTGACCGGCAACACGAGCTTTACGCTCTGGAACCGGCTTGTGGTCCTCTACTTCGGCCTGACCAACGCCTTGAACGACGCCAACATTCTGAGATATGACTACACGGACGATTATGCCGGCCGCCAGGACCAGCAGTCCATCTTCGGCCGGAGTCTATTCCTGGGGCTTTACGTTCCCTTTTTCTAGGACAGTCATCCCCTCTCGAGAGCTCACTCCATGCGGCCGCCGAGATAGGTACGGGCCAGGCCAAGCAGAACGCCGGGCCTCAGTCCGAATAGGGCGTTGACTTCAAGCAGGCACTGGGCATGGCACGCGGCGCAGCCGTGCCGCCGCGCCCGATCGAGCGCCCTGGCCACTCCCGCCCGTCTCACATCCAGGGCGGGCACGCGGCCGATCGTGACGACGCACGGGAAGAGCCGGCCGTCGGGTTCGACGATGCAGTGAAAGCGGCCGGCCGAGCACGGCGGTTCGACGGAGCGCCGCCCGACCTCCGCTCGACTGATGCGGTCGCGCGCGAAATCAGGCCATTGCCTGGAACGCCGAAACGTGCTCTTTGAAAAAACAATACATCTCGAGGTGTCCTTGGCGGCAATAATCCGGCCGAGCAGAGCCCGGACTTGCCGGTCGCCCAGCCGGTGCCCCGCGGCCTCTTTCCACAGAGGGGATGTCTCCGACCGCATGATGCTCAGGGTCAACGGCAGGCGCCGGCTTTGGCAGAACTCCACAAGCCAGTCCAGGCTCCGGGCATTGTTGGCGTTGAATACAGCGTTCACCTTGGTCGGGATATTCCAGGCGCGAGCCGCTTCGATAGCCGCCAGGGCCCGGGCGTGACTTCCCTTTCCCCGGTTTCGATCGTGGGCGGCGGCATCGCCGTCGAGGCTGACGATGAGAGTCTGAAGCATGGTGACCACATCCCGTCGCTGGGGCACCAGCGCTCCGTTGGTGGTCAGGGCGCAGCGCAGACCCAGCGCCCGGGCGTGGGCGACGATCTGCGCCAGGTCGTCCCTCATCAGGGGCTCGCCCCCGCAGAAGACGACACGCTCGGTGCCGAGCCGGCGCAACTCATCCAGGACGCCGCACCACTCCGCGGCCGCGAGCTCCGGCTGGATCTCGTCGGAACGGGAACAGTAGACGCACCGCTCATTGCAGCGCTGGGTAACAGACAGCGTCACGTGGAAGGGCACCGCTCGTCCCAGCAGGTGAGCCAGGGCCAACCGCCCTCCCCGCAGGGCCGCGTCCCGCAGGCGCATCAGTCCTTCTCCCCCGGCCGAGACCGCATCGTCATCTCCCCTTCCCCTACCAAGCCGGCCTTAGCCGCGACGCACGATTTCGAGCAACGCTCGCGGCTTGAGCGAGAAAACGGCCTTGCGCTCGTTGAGGTATGCGGTGAAGCAATCGCCGCAATTGTGGCGACGGACATGGCGCACAGCCTCCTCGAGGCCGTCTTGGACCGCGTTCTTCGGAGTGAAGTCCGCTCCATGCTGGGCGCACGGCCACACATCGCCGTTGGCCTCGATGTGGACATAGAACCTCCCGGCCATGCAGCCCGACGGGCCGGAGCTGCGCCTGGTCAACACTCCATAATCGGGCCAGCGGGCGACACCGGCGTATGTTCGCGCGGAAAACATCAGCCCCCGGCCCCGGCGCTTCCATCCGGCCAGAGCGCGGTGAAGCTCCCGCATCTCGTCCGGCCCCAAGCCCTGGTCCCGGGCTCCATCGTCAAAGGCGTCCCGGCCGAAAATGGCCGGCTGCACGTGCAGCCTCACGCCGCGCCCCTCGCAAAAACCCAGCATCGGTTCGACCTCCGCAACATTGGCGCGACTGGCGACCATCACCACGTAGGCCCGCACCCCCCGAAATCGCGCCAGGTCGAGGCCGGCCACGGCCTTGGTGTGCGTGCCGCTGCCACGCAAGCGGTCGTGTATGGCCGGCGTCGCGGAGTCGAGGCTGACCACAATCTCATCGAGATGATCGAGCAGTTCCGGCTGCCCCGGAATCCCTTGCCCGTTGGTGATGACCGCGGTGATGAGGCCGGCCTGCTGAGCCGCTCGGCACAGAGTGCGGAAGTCCGGCCGCAGCGTCGGCTCGCCTCCTTGGAATTTGATGCGGATCGTTCCGAGGGCCGCCAACCCGCGGATGATGTTCACCCATTGGCCGGTGTCCATCTCCGGCGTCATGCGTCGCGGACAGGCGCAGTACACGCACTTGAGGTTGCAGCCGTCGGTGAGCAGGGCCTGCACCTCGAACGGGTGCAGGCTCCGAAACCGGTGCTTCAGGAAATGGACAGCCATCCTCGCAGAACGGAGGCTCATCATTTCGTCTCCTTGTCGGCGGCGAGCCGATGAAAGGGCCGTACGGACCGTCCGATCCGAAGCAGCGAGAGCCAGGTCAACGCAACGAGGCGGACTCCGGCTAAGGCCGAGCGGCACCGGCCCCATCCGCGTACGCCCAGGGCGGTTGAGCTGAAAACGGCCGCCAAGGCCGGGACGACAAAGGCGGCGGCCAGCAGCGCCGGAGAGAGCCAGTCTCCGGCAACAATCAAGGCGGCCGCCCCGACGGCCAAGACGGCCGTAAGGGCCGGGCTCACGAGAAAGTGCCATAACCTCGCGGCGCGCACCATCCTCACCCCTCGCCGAGCGGCCTTCCCGGGATGGACCGACTGCAGGGCGCGCACGTACTTCGTCCCGCGCCGATTCCGAAACTCAAGAAATTCAGCGCGGGTCCGCGGCACGCGCACCTCGGTGGCCAGCGCCGCCCGGCACAATCGCACCTCCAGCCCCTCCCCGGCCAGCAGGTGGGCCAGATGAACGTCGTCGGCCTTCTCCTCGCGCAGCCGCGGCAGGAGCGGGAGCAGGGCGCTTCTCCGGACTCCATAGCAGACCGCCGAAAACATGGCCGCTCCCAGCGCTTGTCCCTCAAGCCACCACACATAGTTGAGGAACCACCAATGGAGGCGCTCCTCAAGCAATGCGGTGGCGGGACGGACGGCGGCGCCGAGCAAGGCGGTCCGGGGGGCGTTCAACAGACCGCTCACCAGCCGCGGGACGCAGGACGGCGCGAGCAGAGAGTCGGCGTCGGTGAAAATCACGAACTCTTCGGTCACGACCTCGAGCGCTTGTCTGATTTGGTCGGTCTTGGACGGGACGCGGGCCAAGCGCACAACCCGGATCGTCCCGTCCCTCTCCGCCTCTTTTTCAGCCAGAGACACAGTGCCGTCCGAGGACCCGCCGTCGACGACGACGATGGAGACAAGATCCGGGGGGTAATCCGTCCGAGCCAGGTCGCGGATCTTGGCCGCGATGAATCGCTCCTCGTTGAGCGTGGGAACGACCACCGCGACCCTGGGCGGCAGCGACTCGGCGGTCGGCGAAGGGGTTCGTCGCCGGGCGATGATTCGGAGCACTCCGAGGTAGCCGAACGCCGAGAGCCAGAGAACCGCGCCGACGGAAATGAAGACGACACGGACGGCATTCATCAGGACCCAACAAAATATATCCGCGGGCGGCACCCCGCGTCAATACGGACGGCTTTAAGCGCCGGCGGGCGGGCCCTGGGCCCGCTTAAAATATTTATTCGAGGCGGCGGACATCATAGACGCGCACTCTCGCGGCGGGGCCGAGCGGGACTTCGGGACAGCCTCGTAAGAAGTCGTACTTTTTCTTCTCTGAATCCCATCGCAGGAAATATTCGATGCGCTTGTCCTTAAGCTCTCTCCGGATATCGACCTCGCCCCCCTGAAACCAGGGGACGCCAAAGTAGCGGAATTTTCTATAATAGGCCAGGATGAGACTTCTCTCGTAGTGGACATCGGAGGCGATCCTAATCCTGCGGCCGGATGACCGGTCCGGATCATGCCCCGCCAGGGCGACAACCATCCGGCGGCTGATCGCCGACAAGACCGGGCCAGGACCGTTTTTCCGGATCACGCTCGTGAAGGCCGCCTTGAAATCTTTGGACAGGGTGTAGGGTGTCAGCACCAAGCCGACGGCCAAGACCGCAGCCAGGCTCGACTTGAACAGCTTTCGCCCGGGCCCCATCCGTTTGAAGACAAGGTTCAGGACATATCCTGAGAGGAGGAAGATGAGGATTTCATTGATATAAAGATAGCGGGGGTTGACTCCTAGGACCATGTATCCCGCGTCATAAATCAGCAGGGAGACCAAGGTCAAAAAGACGGGGCCGTGCCGTCCCGGCCAAAACGACAGGATGATCGCCAATAGAAGGAGCGCAACCGGCCAGCCAGAATATCGCCAGAGCAGCGACAGGATATCGACGAAGCGCGATTTTAATCCCGACAGCAAACGCTTGGCCTGCGCCTGGGAACTCAGCGGTCTCCAAGAAGAGCGATAGGGATAGACCGAGGGGTCTTCCCAGGCTGAAATCGCGGTCTCATTGGGCGGAGAGAGAAGAGGACCGGAGGCGGTGAAATGACCGATGTTCCCGGGCGCCAGAAAGTTCAGGGCGATCCGGCCGGCCGTGGAAATTGTGAACTTGCGGTATTTCAGGCTGAGGGCGGCGATCCAAATTCCGGACAGGGCCAAGACCGCAGCGATTGTCCGAATGGACTTGCGCAGGATGGCCTTGCGATTTTCCGCTCCGGTTGAGCGAAGGAGATGGTAAGCCGACAAGGCGATCACCAGAGCCAGGACGAAAAACAGAGTGTAGCTTTTTGCGAAATAGGCCGTGGCCCCCGCCAGCCCGCATCCGAGCCACCCGGCTTTTTTCTGAAAATAATCCGGGTCGAAAATGATATAAAAAAAATAGACCAGAACCGTCGCCACTAAAAGGTCCGGTGAGATGATGAGGAGCGTATAGCGTATAAAAATGACGGGCAAGGCCAGGGCTGCCAGGAAAAAACGGATTCCCCGAGGAAGCCCGAATCTTCCGCCCAGGAGAAAGACGCCCAGCGCCAAGGCCAGCCCGGTCAACAGGCTGAGGACCTTGGCCGCGACCGCGGGGTCGGCGCCCAGCCGAATCGCGGGTGCGATCATCCAGCTCAGGAGGGGCGACCAATAGCCGTTCACCGCGTGAGCGAACTCGCCGCGGGCGTATTTTTGGGCGATGGAGATGTAGGAGACGGCGTCCGCGTTGGGGACATAAGGCGTCAGGAGGACGCACCCCGCGGCCAGGGTGGCCGCGGCCAAGAATGCGGCCCATAGAGTCAAGGCCCTGTTCCGTTTGGTTTCGACAGATGCCGGAGAGAGTTCCACTGGATTTCGAACTTAACATTCAACCTCCGGACTGTCAAGCGCCCTAACCGCAAGCCGTTTCGAGAGAACCCCGAACCGAGTTGAGAGTAAACTTTCAGCCAACCCTCACTGCGGTCAGAAGCTGTGCGATGGGCGTTGGCTCCGCGCCCCCGATCGCGGGCGTCGCTTAGGCTTTCGAAACGAACAATCCCGACCGGGTGTCCACGCGGATGACTTCTCCCTCGGACATGTACTCGGGCACCTGAACCACCAAACCTGTGGATAAAACGGCCGGCTTGTTCCGGGCCGTCACCGAACCGCCCTTGACCGAGGGGCTGGTCTCCACGATTTTCAGGGATACGAGCAGGGGCAATTCGATGCCGAGCACGCGGCCTTCGGAGACGAGGGCCACCAGCCCTTCCAGGCCTTCGGTCAGGTAGGGCCATTCAGCCTCCAGGTCGTCCTTGGTCAAGGTGAACTGGCTGTAATCCCGCAGGTCCATGAACGCCCAGCCCGAGGAATCCCCGTACAGGAGCTGAACCGGCCGGCGTTCAAAGTCCCCCTCGGGCAGGACATCGTCGCCCCGGAATGCTTGATCGGTCTTCCGCTTCGATTGAAGGCTGCGAAACCGGACCTTGTACAAGGTCGCCGCCCCGCGCGCCCCCGGAGTCTGGACCGTGATGGTTTCAACGATATGAGGCTCGTTGTCGATTTTGACCACTGCGCCCTTTTTCAGGTCGGATGCTCGAATCATGGCCGCACCTCATCCATTGACATCGGCCTTAATAAGATAGCCGGTCCCTTCGCCCTTATCAAGCCCGGTCGCATTGACCCCCGGCGAGAGTCCGTGTTATAAGCTCAAAAGAAAAGGATTCCGGCGTTATGGACTTCGCGATTCTTCATCAACTGGTCATCCTCCTGGCGGTCGCCGTCCTGATCATTTACGTTTCCCATAAGATCAAGCTCCCGCCCGTCGTAGGCTTCCTCCTGACCGGCATCCTGATCGGCCCGGGCGGCCTGGCCCTAGTGAAGGACACGGAGACCATCGCCGTCCTGGCCGAGATCGGCGTGGTCATGCTCCTGTTCATGATCGGTCTCGAATTCACCCTGGACAGGCTGAAGCGAATCCAGAGGAATTTCTGGCTGGGGGGCGGACTCCAGGTTCTGCTGACGACATCGGCCGCGGTCCTTATCCTGACTCTCCTCAAAGTGCCCCTCAAGGAGGCGGTCTTTTTCGGCTTCCTCGTGTCGCTGAGCAGCACGGCCGTCGTCCTCAAAATCCTGGCCGACCGCGGCGAGACGGATGCTCCCCAGGGCCAGCTGTCTCTCGGCATCCTGATTTTCCAGGACATGGCCATCGTGCCGATGATCGCCCTGGTGCCCATCCTGTCCGGCCTCCGGTCCGCGTCGCCGACGGCCATCCTGACCCGCTTCCTGGCGGGCGGCGCGGCCATGGCCGCGGTGTTCATCGTCGCCCGCTATCTCATGCCCCGCCTTCTTCACCTCATCGTCGGGACCCGGATCCGGGAGGTCTTCCTGCTCACCTCGCTGGTCATTTGCCTGGGGATGGCCTGGCTGACCTCGTCGCTCGGGCTCTCTCTGGCCTTAGGGGCGTTTCTGGCCGGAGTGATCATTTCCGAATCCCAGTACAGCCACCAGGTCGTTTCCGACATCCTGCCGTTTAAAGACGTTTTCAACAGCCTTTTTTTCATCTCCATCGGAATGCTGCTCAACACCGCCATCGTCTGGCGCTTCCGGCTCTTCATCGCCGCCATCCTGATTTCGGTCCTGGTCGTGAAAGCGGCCATCGTCGTCCTGACCGTGAGGCTCCTCGGCCACAGCCCCCGGATCGCCATGGTCACGGGTTTGGCCCTGGCTCAAATCGGAGAATTCTCCTTTGTCCTGGCGGGCGTCGGTCGGGCCAATGGTCTGCTCTCGGGCGATGTCTTTCAGCTCTTCCTGGCATCGTCCATTATGACCATCCTGGCGACACCGCTCCTCATCCAGGTCTCACCGGCCCTGGCGGCCGGGCCGGAGCGGACGTTTAAATGGAAGGTCCGCGCCTCGGAAACCGGAAGGGACACCGCGGGAAAGCTCCGGGACCATATGATCGTGGCGGGCTTCGGTCTCAACGGCAAGAACCTCGCCCATGTGCTCAAGGAGGCGGGGGTTCCCTATGTCATCCTCGAGCTCAACCCGGAGACCGTGGGACAGGCGGCGGAGGAGGGGGAACCCATTATCTTCGGCGACGTGTCGAGCCGGACGATCCTCAGGGAAGCGGGGGTCGAGCGCGCCCGGGGAATGGTCATCGCCATTTCGGACCCGGCCATCACCCGCCGGGCGGTTCGAGCGGCGAGGGACATGAGCCGCACCGTTTTTCTCATCGTTCGGACGCGATACGCCGCCGAGATCGACGAGCTGTTCAAACTGGGCGCCGACGACGTCATCCCCGAAGAGTTCGAAACATCGATCGAAATCTTCACCCGCGTCCTGGACAAATACCATATCCCCAGAAATATTATCGATGCCGAGGTCAAGGTCCTCCGGGGCGAATGCTACGGAATCCTGCGCGGCTCGTGCGAGGCCGTCAGGCCTACCCAGGAGAGGATCGCCGACCTTCTGGCCGCCGGGACGGCCGAGACGTTCTATATCGTCAAAGGCGCCTGGCCGGCGGGGAAAACGCTCAGGACCATCGACCTCAGAAAAAAAACGGGTGCGACCGTGATCGCCGTCGTCCGGGGAGACCAGTCGTTCGCCGGCCCCGGCGCCGATTTTTCGATCGAAGAGAAAGACACCCTGGTCCTCGTGGCCAGCCACAGGGATATGAACCGAGCCTTCCAGCTCCTCACCGCCGGCCGGGCGGACTAGCCCCACCGCCGGCCGTCCGATCGCACGGCTAAAAAAGGGGGCGAATCATAGGATTTTTATCGGAATAATCGCCTCGGCCCGATGGCTCCCCGAGGGATCGACCAGCCGGATCTTCAGGCTGTACTCTCCCGAGGCAAAATCGCCCAGGACAAAGGCGTACGCCATGTTCCACAGAGACGCTTTCTTGTTCCAGACGGAACTGACCGCTTTCGACGACAAGGGGCTGACCAGCGTGTCGCCCTCATAAAGAGAAAAGTCCGCCTGATACGTCGTGCTTTGACCGGGGGCATACACTTGAAGCATAGCGGACACGACCTTCGTCCGGTCCAGGTCGTTGACCGCCATGGGATAAAACTTATACCCGGGCAGGTCGAGCGTCCCGTCCTGGGAGGATATCGAAAAAGAAGAGCCCGATGATTCCTCGTTTTTCGTGAGACTCCCCAGGAGGGCGTTGACCACCCGGCTTTCCTGATCGCTCCGGCTTCCGGGAACATTCAGGACTCGCTCCACCGTGCCGATTTGTCCCAAGCTCTCGTTGTACAAGGCGATATTAACCCGGTATGGCTTGAGGCCCAATTCCAGCTCCTGAGAGCAGCAGCTGAACCCGACGTACTGGGCGTTCTCGTTTTTCTTAAGAAAAGCCGGGCTCAAAACCAGGGGGAGGGCGACCTCGCTCAGGAAGCCCTTGTCCTGGCTCATGTCGTCCACCACGATCTTAAACTTGAGCGGAATCGGCTTGTCCTTTTCCGTGTTTTCCCCCACGATGCTCTTCAGCGGCAAGGCCGTCTGGATCCACAAAGAATACCTATCGCGGGCCTGGACGAAGGGAATGACCCGGGCCTCGAAGGGGATGTCCTTGAACAGGGAGGGGTTGTAGGCCGCCGAGGCGAAGATCAAAGACTCTTTTTGCGCGTCGTTGTAGTCCATGTAGCCCGGACGGAAGCGGATGTCGATCGACGGCTTCGCGAGGCGGACCTTGATCGAATGGTATTTGCCGTCCGCCTTCTTTCGCGGCGGGACATAACTCAGCTCGTAGTAAGAGCCGAGGTCCCGTTCGACCACCCTCTGGAATTCCTCGAACTTGCTCCCCCCCAGGAAGGAGACGCCGCCCGTATTGCCCGTGAGATTCTTGAGCGTCGACAGCTCGGTCTTTTTGATTTCCGCGACCTCGTCTTCGCGGTAAAGCCCGTCGGCTCTTTGACCGCTCAGAGTCGAAGCCGACCGGGCCCAGGTCTCGTAGGCGATGTCGCCCAGGACGTAGCGGAGATAGTTGTCCGGGTCCAAAGCATAGAAGCTGATATTGTTGCTGTTGGCAAACTGGGCCAGGTCCTCCAGGATATCCTGTCCCGAGCGAAAACCCTGTTTCTTCAGCGATTTGAAAGGGTCCAGGATTTTGGCCGCGGCCACCTGGGTTTGAATCACCGTCGTGTCCTGGATCGTCCCGCCCTGTCCGCTGAGAAAGCTCCCGAAAGAAACGGAAGGGATTCCGCCGCTGACATACAGGATCGATTTTCTCCCGGTGTAGTCTTTGACCATGTTGAGGACGACCAGCAGGCTGTTGATCGTCTTCTCGAACCGCCGCCGGGTTTCGTCCTGGTAGATATCGCGGTTGGTTTTCTCGAACTTGTTGCCTCCGATCGGCACCCCGAAGGGGCCATAGTCCGCTTGGCCCTGAGCCACGATCCTGGGGACGGCCAGCGTGTCGGCCGCCCGCTCGACCCAGATGCTGCCGGCGGCCTGGCCGACCGCCCGGGCGATGAGATCCTTGTCTTGAGTCAGGGGCTGGAGAACCTTGACCTCTCCCCTTTCGGCCATCTCCAGGACCATGATCTGCTCCCCGATTTCAATCAGGGACACGAGTTTTTGAATAATCTCGGACTTCTCCCTGTCGAGCATTCTCTTGATGGTATTGATGGAATCGAAGACGACAAAAAAACGGTTGTCCCGGGCCGAGCGGGAGGAGGACGTGGGATCGCTCACAGCCTCTCCGGCTTGGGACTTGCTCAGGCGCACCAGGTTTGCGGATTTAATCGCCACTTTTTTCCCGTCTTCAAAGATTTCGAAATCGTCCCCGGTCAAGCCGGGCACAAAACGGCCGTCTCTATCCACAGCGGCGAGATCGACCAGGACCAGCCGGACGGAGACCTCGTGCCGCAGGGGAGGTTGAACTATTTCTTGACGAGCGGCCAAGGCCGGAACAACTAATAAAGCCAGAGCAAGGACAAGAAGGATTTGTCGAGTTTTCATGTTTTTCACCTATCCGGATAGTATTCGCCTCTTTCAATTCACTTGACCGGACCCAAGTATTTATCCAGCCAGCGGAGTGTTTCCTTGATGAACTCGATTCTGGGAATAAAATGGTCCGTCTCATAAAGCTTCAATTCTTTGTGTTCCGGGGATGTCCCCAGCAGGTCAAACATCGGTTTGACTTTCGTCTCATAGGGAAAGCGCATATCAAATTTTCCGTTGAGCATCAGGGTTGGGATTTTTACCCGGCTGATATAGCTGATTTGACTGGCTTCAGGACGTCGGCCCCCGTCCATTCCCCCGACCGCGAGGATTCCGGCTTTAAACCGGCCCTCGACGGCCAAAGCCATTGGCCCTAAACCTCCTCCCCAACTGAACCCGAAGTAGGCAAGCTTGTTGCTGTCGATATCCGGGCGGGTCTCCAGGTAGTCGATGCATCGCCTGCAATCCTTTACTATTTTGATCAACCATTCAGTGTAGAGATGGGAGTTTGGGGCGGCAGAGGTCAGAGCCTCATCTCCGCGTTCGAAAGTTCCCTTATAGACCGGATAAAGAACGGCCCGGCCGTTTTTGACTATGACGGATAAACGATCATCAAATTCCCAATACTTATCAATATCCTCACTCGATTTTTGAGAAATGGAACCGCTCCCGGGAAAATAGACGACTGTTTGATAAGGCCGTTGTCTTTTTTTAGGAAGAAAAAGATAAGCGATCACCCGCTCATTTTCATAGGCCGCCCGAAACGTAATCTTCTCTTGAATCCAGTCCGGAGAGTTTTCGTTCTTCCATTCCACGCGGGCGTTGAGGTCGCTCTTATCGTAAGAGAATTGCTCCTTATAAACCTGATAAACCGAATCAGATACCGGCTTTTCCTTATAGAAATCCGGGACTTCGCTCACTTTCACTAAGTCAAACGCAGGTTTAGGAATTTTGTCGGGATGAATATAGACAACGCATCGAAAGCCGTTTTTGGGAGATCGATCAAATGGAACAGCCTGGCTGATATTGTTGAACATATAAGGGGCATCGTTCCAGGCGCCGCCCCTCAGAACCCTCCCGTCCGGCGACTCGTTCCAGCACCATTCCCGCACATTGCCCGCCAGGTCATAGAGGCCGGAAACGGTCAGGCCGGGATATCTGCCGACCGGCGCGGGCCCCTCGCCCGCAAAATTGCTCATGGAAACGAGCAGCGTGCTTAAGCCCCGGGTGAATAAAGCCGCAGAGACTCCTCGGCTGGCGATATCCCAATGATATCGCGTCGGCAGGCTTTTTCCAGCAAACTCTGCAAAGGCCGCGGCCTCATACCAACTGATTCCCGAAACCGGAAAATCCCCCTGCCCCGCTGGAAAATCTCCCCCTTGCCAAGCGGCCGGGCCGGGCCGGCCCGTTTGGTCGACACACTCGGCGACGGCTTTTTCCCACTCCAGGACCTTTCCATCCTTAAGGAATTCATTCTTCCAATATTCCTTTCTAAGGTAGCCGCCCTTGTCGATAAATTCCTTGAATTTTTTATTGGTGACTTCATATTGATCCATAAAAAAGTCTCCCAGCTCCCCCAGGCCCGCAAGGCGTTCGCCTTTAATCCGCATCATCCCGGCCGGAATGCTCCCTTTTTTATCCAGGTATTTCCATAAGGAGTTGGGAATAAATCGCCGCTTCCCTACAAAAACCATTTCGAAAGTGGGGGAAGCGGCCAAGACTTTTTCATAGCCGTCCTTGTCCACCAGCCATCTAAAAAATCCGATGGGCATTCTGGTGTTTTCGATGGGTGAAACACCCAAATATTTCCAGCCGCTTTCGGGCGCTTTATATTCTTTATAAAATATTTTTGCGCCGGAAGGTTCCGTACGGATGGAGATGTGGAGCGATATTTCTGCGAGAAACTCGGCGAGCTTCGGGGCACGGGGCAAATATTTTTCTGCCTGGACCGCCAATTGGTAAGCGTCGATAAAATTCTCGCGCCCGGCATAGATCAGCTGCTCAACCTTGGGGAGAAGCTCATGTTGTGCCCAGCGTATTTTTGCCTGGCGACTGAAGTACCAAACACCGAGGAAGCCCAGAGCCAGAATGGCGGCTAGGGCAGGAACAGCGACCCGCGGTCTTCGGAGGCGGCGCCACAGCGACCTTAGACTTAATACTCCGGCTTCCGAGGCGTGAAGGCTGTGCTGATATTCTTTTAAGTCTTTCAGCATCTCGCCCGCAGAGGGATAACGTGATTCCGGCTTTTTTTCCAAAGCCCTGCCGATGATTTTTATTATTTCTGAAGGAATACCCGGTTCCAGAGTTTTAGGGCGCTTGGGCTCTTCATGGACAATGGCATAGAGAAGAGAAGCCTCGCGCTCCCCCCGAAACGGCAGTTCGCCCGTGAGCATTTCGTAAAAAACAACCCCCAGTGACCAAATATCCGTGCGGTGGTCGACCTTTTCCCCACGAGCCTGCTCGGGCGACATGTAAGCCGCTGTTCCAAGCGTCGCGCCTTCTTTGGTCAGCGGATTCTCTCCTCGGAGCTTGGCCAGGCCGAAATCCATGATCTTGGCCAGTCCCTTGTCCGTCACCATCAGGTTGGCGCTCTTGATGTCTCTGTGAATGATGCCCTTTTTATGGGCTTCCTCAAGGCCCGCGGCCAACTGAATGACCAGATCCAGCGCGTCTTCAAGGCCGAAGGGGCTTATTTTAATTTTTTCTCTTAAGCTCCGGCCTTCAATAAATTCCATGGCGATATAGGATTTTCCCTCGGCTTCCCCCACCTCATGGATGGTGCAGATGTTGGGGTGGGACAGCGCGGCCGCGGCCTGGGCTTCGAGGATAAACCTCTCCCTGGCCTCTGTGTCGCGGGTCAGTTCAGGAGGCAAAAACTTGAGGGCGACGGCGCGCTTGAGCCTCGAATCCTCGGCCTTGTAAACGATCCCCATGCCCCCTCTCCCAACTTCTTCTATGATCCTGTACTTTCCCGCCAGCATCGTTCCGACGAAAAGCTCTTTCATCGGCGCCCGCATGGTCTTGGTGTAGAACATTTGGTCTTTATCCGAAGAATGGATCGGCGCGCCGCATTTGCTGCAAAACCTGGAGTCATCGAGGATTTCGGAACGACAGGCGGGGCATTGCATCGCTTCCTCCTCATTCTTTGATGGAATGAAAGTAAAATATCACTCTACAAAATATGTGTCAAACCGCCCCCCGGATGCCGCGATTGACTTCCTCTCAATTTTTAATTTATTATTAGCCGCCAAAGGAGAAGCCCCAATGAACATAAAAAAATTAAACGAAGCGATCGAGGTCCAGAAAGAGAACATGGGAGACGGCTTGATGGCCACGGATATTTTCTCGAGTTCCGACGGCCAGCCTTTGGTGGGCTGGAATTCAAACCCCCAGGCCTGCGCCCTCTTTAATCGCATCACCCAGATGCTCATGAAAACGCTCGACGGCAGCGCTTTTCCCAAGCTGTCCGGATACTATCTTATGAATCTCGAGGGCGGACACATGGTGGTCGTTCTCCCCATGGGCGACTACCAATGGGGAATGCTGATCGACACAAAAAAAACGCAGCTTGGACTCCTTCTCAATATCGCCATTCCCAAGATGATCGAGAGCTTTGAGGCCGCGAGAAAGGGCTGATAACGCTCCCCCCGCTGAATAAGGGCGGGGCCCCGGGCCGCATCCGGTGAACCGAGAGGTCCGGCCAGGATCAAGGAGACCGCCGGCCTCGTTATCCGCGGCGAAAAAAGCAAAGACCGCATCAGTTTTCGGTGTTCGCCTCGCCACGCGGCACGAGCGAGACGACGGGCCGGATCTTGCCCGAGGCTTCGCGCGGGATCGAAAACACAAAGGAAACGTCAATCCGGGTCGATTCGCCGAAGGCCGTCTTGAACTTGGAGATGATCCGGGCCTCCAGGTCGGCCCGGTTAGCGTTTTCCCGCGCGACCAGTGACACACCAAACCGCTCGGGGGAGCTCTGGACGACTTGAAATTGATAGACCGATTCCTCTTCCCGCAGGAGATGGTTGATGATCTGACCGTGGATGATCCCTCCATCCGGCAGGCGGAGCCAGCCCCCCCTGCGTCCTAGGGGAAAGGACATCAAGGCCAGGGACCTCCCGCACGGGCAAGCCGCGGGGAGCAGCGCAGCCGTATCTCCCAACCGGTAATTAAGAACGACCATGGTCCGGTTGACCAGGTTTGAGACGACCACCTCGCCGTTTTCTCCAGTCGGCAGAGTCCGGCCTTCCGCGTCAACAATCCGGAGAGGATAGATGTCCTCGTTGATATGAATCCCCGAATGGCGCTCGCACTCGAACCCTATCCTCTGGACTTCCACGGCGGCATAGCTGCTGGCCACCTCGACGCCGAAGCGGTCCTGGATCAGGCGGCGCGCCTGCTCGGACAGGCCGTCCGCACCGTAGGCCGCAACTTTGGGCAGGGCGTAGGGCCCGGTCCAGGATTCCATCCGGGCGAATAAGGCCTCCAGGTATGACCCGAAGCTGAGCACGACATCCGGCCGGTAGGACGTGATTAGGGGGATGTTCTTTTCGGGCGGGTCAAACACCGACAGAATCTGCTTCGGCGGGAGGAAGCGCTTTAAAAACAGCGTCGAACCTAGCCAGAAGCGGCGGTGCTTGACGCTCGAGGACTCGGGGATCATGATGATCGTCTCCCGATAGCCGCGCCTCTTGCCGATCAGGCCGGCGATGACGGAGCGGTAGCGTTCATTATGAGCGGCAGTAAGCAGGGCGGCTTTCTTCCCATGGAAGAACTTAATCGGAGCCCCGGAGCTCCCGCTTGAAACCAGACATAAGCATTTGTCCAGCCGCGACCCTGCGGCCAAAAAGCGCTCGGGGTCCTTCTGAATGTCATGACGCTCCAGGATCGGAAGCCGGGCCAAGTCCTCGGCCGCATGAAAATCCGAGGGCCGGAGGCCCAGGCGGTCCAAGGTTTCTCGATAATAGGGCACGCGGCGGTAGGCATGGGACATCATTCGCCTGATGTTCCGGGATTGGTCCCGAAGGATAGCCGCCCTGGGCTTGAAGGGATACCGGGCCTGGCCCCGGATATGCCGCGCCAAAAAAATGGTCCAATACAATCGATCGGCGAACATCACCTGACTTCAGTCAAACAAGCTCGTCCCGCGCGGCGTTGAGGGATCGGCCGCGCGACATTGTTAGCATAGCCCGGAGAGGAATTGAATGTCCAGGCCGGAACGCCAATAGACAACCGGCGGCGCTCTGCTATAGACTAATGATAAGCATCCTGAAGGGAGAAGATCATGATCCATCGTCGGGCCATTCTCATTTCTGCGGTCGTCTGCGTCGTGCTGGGATGCGGCTTTTTCCAGCCGGCGCGGCCTGTCGTCTCAAACCCGGCGGAGATGCGCGTGCAGATCAAGAGCCCGTTGCCGGGCGCGCGCCTCTCCGACCCAGTCGTCCAGGTCCGATTCGAGGCCACAGGCGGGCCGTTCGTGGACGTCGTATTATATGCAGACTCGAATTTTGTGGATCGCCTCGCCCCGGACAAGAACGCCCGGTTCAGCGGCACCCTCGTCTGGAAAGGCGCGCCGCTCGGCGTGCATCGGCTCAAAGTCATGGCCATGGACGCCAACAAGAATATCGCCCAGGCGGAAACGGATATCGAAGTCGTCGCCGGCTCGGCCGTCCGCCTTCCGGCAAGCGCCGCGCCCTCGGATCGCCTTCAAATCCGATTTTTGAACGTCGCTGACGGCGGTACGATCACCGCCCAGACCGGCTCACAGGGATTGCCCCTGGCGAGCCTCAGGGTGGAGGCCGACGCGGTCCCTCCCCGGGACACGTTTCCTATTCAAGTCTATGTGGACGCGGATGGACTCGACATCGGTTTCGCCGTCAACACCAACAAGGAGCTTCCGTTCCGGGCCGATTTCAAGTGGTCGCCCCTGCGCGGCAACGGGAAGTATGTGTTGATCGCCAAAGCGTTGTCGTTTGACAGGCTGACCGAAGTTTCGCAGCGAATCACCGTCGAGGTCGCCGGTATTCCGCCTTCAGTTCCCTCGCCCTTGGCCAGAATCATCCAGGTGTACCAGAAGGAATTCGGCCTGGCCCTCGCCGCGCCGGCCGTCGCGCGATTCGACTGCTTCTCCTGTCCCTCCGATTCGAAATGGGTGAGCACCGCTTACATCGGCCCCACGCTGTACGAGGTTTGCGTCTGGGACACGGGCCGGACTTGGGGAGGAACCCGCCCCGTAAACAATCCTCAACCATGGCCCGCCTGCCGCCCGGCGGGGCGACTGCGGCTGCTGGTCGTTTTCGTCGATTATCGCAACACGGACCTCACCCAAGGCGCGGCGCTCAATGCCTTGAAAGCCGCCGCCGCCCGGGCCAACGGGGAGTATGCCCAATACGCGACCGATCATGGTTGGAAGGCGCCGATTCTTCAGCTGGATGTCACGGGCGCGTACGTCTCCCCTCCACCTTCCCCGGGCAAACTCATCACCGCCGCTCAGGTCAAGTCGCTCGCCGGGTTTGACCCGGCGCGGTTCGACCTGCTTCTCCAGGTTGACCTCGACTCGTCCCGATCCTTTCAGCAATCCGACCCGAAGAAACCGGCCGGGGGAATTATGTTCAAGGGGTGCGACGGGTCGGGCGCACACGAGGTCAATATCTGGATCGAATTGAAAGGCGGTCCCAAACCCGACGCCGAACTCTACTATACGCTGCTCAGCCATGAGTTGGCCCATGCCCTGGGTTGGCAGCACGTCTGGCCGCTCGGCCTCGGGAGCGGAGGCGCGACCCGCGACTGGAATAGCGAAAACCCGACATGGCCGACGCTGCTTTTTGGCTGGACGGATACCGATGGAGACGGCGTCCCGGAAATTCTCGACCCGACGCCCTACGGCCTAAAAAAATAATCCGAGACCGGAGCGACGTCACAGAAGGGGCCGAACCGAGGTCAAAGCCATGACATTCCTCAGCTACAGCTTCATACTTTTTTTCCTGGCCTCGGCCGCCGTATATTTCGCGGCGCCCCGCAAGTTCAAACCCGGGGTTCTGCTGGCGGCCAGCCTGATTTTTTACGGCTCGCTGCAGCTCGGTTTCCTGGCGCTTCTCGCCGCCGAAGCATTGGCCGCTTACGGCTGCGGCCTGTGGCTCGAAAAACGCGACCGGTCCGGCCGCCGGGCGGCCTTGATCGCCTCGCTCGCGGTTCTCCTCGGGCCCCTTCTTGTTTTCAAGTATTCCGATTTCTTCATCCAAACCCTGGCCGACGCGGCGCGCGGGCTTACCCATGGCCGTCCCTGGGCTTTGTTGGGTCTGGCCCTGCCGGCCGGCATCTCTTTCTACACCTTCAAATCCCTAAGTTACGTCATCGACGTGTACCGGGGCCGAATCGCCGCGGAAAGGAACCCGGTTCTTGTCGGCCTTTATATTTCATTTTTTCCCCAGATTTTAGCCGGACCCATAGAACGAGCCGGAAATTTTTTAGCCCAGTTCCGGGGGGATTATCATTTCGACCTAGGGCGGGCCGCCGGCGGGGTCAGGCTTGTGCTCTGGGGGCTTTTTAAGAAGATCGTCGTAGCCGACCGGCTGGCCCAATACGTGAACATCGTCTTCGACAAGCCTCAGGATTATGCGGGCCTGAGCCTCCTTATCGGGCTGGTCTTCTATTCCTTCCAGATCTATTGCGATTTTTCGGGGTATTCGGACATGGCCATCGGCCTGGCCCGGATGTTGGGCCTGGAGACCATGGACAACTTCAATTTTCCCTACTTCAGCCGGAGCATCACCGAGTTCTGGGGCCGGTGGCACATTTCCCTGTCCTCCTGGCTGAGGGATTACCTCTTCCTGCCGATCTCCTACGGGCTCTCCCGAAAAATCAAAGCCGAGCGTTTTCTGCTCATGAAGACCGATTTTTTCCTCTACCTGGGAGGGATGTCGGTCACGATGCTGCTGTGCGGGCTGTGGCACGGCGCCAATTGGACTTTCATCGTCTGGGGGGCGGTCCACGGGGTGTATCTCGTTTCGTCCCGCGCCACGCATACGCTCAGGATGAGGTTCGCCCGGCGATTCCGCCTGCGCCGGAGCGGAGGAGTCTGGAATCTGCTCCGGACGGTTTTCGTCTTTTGCCTGGTCAGCCTGGCCTGGGTCTTCTTCCGCTCGCCGTCCCTGGCCTCGGCCTGGAACTACCTGGGGAGCGTGTCATTCAAGCTTCCCCGAAGGGGCGTCGGCGTTCTCCTATTCCTGGCGTCGCTGCTGGTTGTCTTTATCCTCAGCGAATGGCTGATAAAGAACCGGAAATCCTTGTGGGGAGAACGGCGGATCCCGGCTCCGGTCCAGGCCGTGGCCTACGCCCTATTCCTTTGCCTCATCATTATCCTGGCCGCCGATACGAGCAACGAGTTTCTCTATTTTCAATTCTAGTCCGGACCGGCGCGGCGGCGCTTGAGACGATTAATGCCAATCCGGAAAGACGTCGCGGGCGCCGCTCGAGAAAAGCGGCTTGATTTTTTTTGAGGCGACATCCACGACAGAAAGCGACCATTGTCCCTGGGTGGGGTAATGCTCGGTGCCCGAGGCGAAAACAATGGACTTCCCGTCGGCCGACCAAGAAGGGTAGTAATCGAAGGTGTCGGGCAGGTCGGTCAGCTTGTCCTGGCCGCTCCCGTCAGGGTTCATGATCCAAATATCACCTTTTCCGTCGACCTGCGATGAGACAAAGGCGATTTTTCGACCGTCGGGCGAAAAATGGGGCCGACAGACGTTCCCGCCCCGGGTGAGTTGTGCCACGGTCTTGGACTCGAGGTTATAGACAAACGCGTCCCAACCGAGAAGCTTTTTCCCGGTAAAGGCCAGGAGGGGGGCCGTGGGAGAAAACTCGGGGAGCGCGCTGGAGTCACGAAACTCCGGCACAAGCCGTTCGAGCCCCCCTGTCCCCAGGTCGATACACCACAGAGAGTAGCTTCGGCCCAGGCCCGTGCGGCGCTGTTCGGTAAAGGCGATCTTTTTCCCGTCGGGAAACCAGGCCTGCTCGATGGCGTCATGAGCGGAGCGCGTGACCTGCCGGACATCGGAGCCGTCCGCGTTCATGACAAAAATCTGAAAGCGTCCGCCCGGGTTGGCCGAGAAGGCGATGCGCTTCCCGTCGGGAGACCACTTCGGAAATTCGCTGCTCCAGGTCGTATCCGTGAGTTTTCGCAGCCGGTCCGAGGTGAGGACGTAGATTTCGTTGTTGCCGTCCATGTCGGATTGAAAAGCGATTTCCCCGCGGAACTCGGTCGCGGCCCGAAGGCCCGTGAGGTCGACGTTTGGGGACGTTTGTTCTTGTGAGGAGGATTTCCGGCCGCAGGCCAGACCCAGGAGGATGACGAGGCCGACCAGCCCCAGCAAGGGTTTTGATCTCATGTTATTATAATATCATGATGAAGGGCTTGAGACATAATAATAGCAGTCCCTCAAAAGACAGCCGGCCCAAGCCCGGGCGCGCGGCTCCCCCGACGCCGGACGGCCGGCCGAGTTCGTTCCGGATGAAAAAACGGATCATCCGAATCGCTCTGGCCCTGCTCGTGACGGGGACGATCCTCTTCTTTTTCTTTCGAAAAACCGGCTGGGGAGAAGTCCGGGAGGCGTTCGCCTCCATCCCCCTGGGAGCGGTCGGCCTGTACATGGCCATTTCTCTCTTGGGGGCGGCCGTGCGATCCGTCCGTTACCGCGTTCTTCTTTCCGGACGCATCGGCCGGGGCGAGCTCTTCTTGATTACTTTAGTCCAGAATTTTTCGGTCGACCTTCTGCCGGCCCGCTCGGCTTCTCTCGTTTTCTACACTTATCTTACCCGCCGACGAGGCATCCTTCTCGAAGAGGGCGCCTCGAGCTTCGTGATCGCCGTCTTTTACGACGCCCTGGCCTTAGGCTTGATGCTGGGAGCCGCCGCTTTCGTCCTCATCAAATCGCTGGGCGCGGATGTCCCCTCGGCGTCGATCGCCTGGGGGTTGGCCGTGATCGTGGCCGTTTCCCTGCTGGTCATCATCCTGGCCAAGCCCCTGGCGGGCTGGGCCAGGAAAATTTCCCGGAGATTGAGGCTCGTTAAAATCGAGGCCGTGTTCGCGGCCGTCGAGGATTATTTTTCAAGGCACGGGGCCGCCGGGGAACGGGTCAAATTGCTCGGCCTGAGCTTTATAATCAAGCTGGTCAAATACGTTTCTCTGTATGTCCTCTTCGTCGGGGTTTCGGGCGCGGTCATCTCCCCGCGGTCGCTGTCTCTGTTCAGTTTCGGCGTCGCCGGAGCCGAACTCTCGTCCTTCCTGCCGATCCAGGGATTGGCCGGGCTGGGAACTTGGGAAGCGGCCTTCGCCCTGGTCGCGGGAAAAATCGGCCTGGCGCTCAAAAGCCCGTTCCTGACGGCGCTGGTCATACACCTGATCACCCAGGTCTGGGAGTACGGGCTGGGCCTCGGCGCCCTGTGGATTCTATCGGTCCGGGCCCGCGGCCAAGAATAACCGGCGGAGCGCTTATTTTAATACAACGGTCGCCAGCATCGCCTTGATGTCGGGGTTGTCCTTGGCGCCCATGCCCTCGATCGTTATCGTGATCTTAGTGCCGTTTCGATAAGCCACGTACATGGTCTGCTGCATTCCGCTGTAAGGGTAGGTCGTGGTCTTGAACTCGATGCCCGCCACGGTCGCGCTCTCCATCGGCGATCCGCCGTAGTTTTGGATCATCGTATTGATGGACTCTTCGGCAGTTCCCGCCGCGTTTCCCTCGCCCTCAAACTTGAAATAAAGGCCGGGGCTGATCTGGCCCTTGGGCAAAACCATGGCCATCCCGAATTTTTCGGCCGTAGCGTCCCAGCCGGAGGCCAGGGTCAGGCCGAAATACTTGCAGTCATAGGCCGCGCCCGCGGGCGCCGCGCTTTCTTTTTTTGCAGCCGCGCCGGTGTCGGAAGAGTCGGTCGCATGTGTCGCTTTTTGGCCGCCGCAGGAAAACAAGGCCAAGGTCACTGTCAGGCCTAAAAAAATCGTAACCGGCATTCTCATGGGTCCTCCTTACCAGGTATGCATTATAAAGCAACCACAAGGCCGGTCAAGCGAAGGACGTTGACCGGGCGGCCAACGACAAGCGCTTTCATGACGTCCCTTTCTATCCCTTCTTCAACACATCGGCAATATATCGCCCGGCGAGCGGCGATGTCAATATGGGCCTGTCGCCTTGACTGCCGGCGGGAACGGGGCGGAACAGGCCGCCCGCCTGTAAACATTTTTTACACGTGGGAGGCCCATCCACGATAAAAATTTATCGATCAGGCCTTCCTGCGCTGTTAATATCCCAGTGCGGCGTTCTTGGCATGTTGCTTGCTAGCTCTGTGTTGAGGAGATACCCCATGAGAAACGACATGTCATTCAAGGCCCGAATAATCGCGGCTATGACCTTGGCCATTTTCCTGGCAATTTCCCTCGGGGCACAGCCGGCCCAGACGGTCTATAGGGAAAATGAATTGTCCGAGGCTCTTTCGAAGTTCCAGTCCGCCAAGGCCCTTTTCGCCAAGGGGAGAGAGCTGTTCGCATCGGGGGATCTGGCCAAGGCGCTCCGCGACCTCGAGGCCTGCCTCGAGGTCCTTCCCGAGCATGTTTACGCCTCCTACTATCTGGCCAACATTCATTATGTCAGCAAGGATTATGCCCGGTCCCTGGCGGCTATCGAGAACGCGGAGCGGCACCTGGACTTCATGACGGCCGTGGACGCCTATGCCCGGGAAAAGAAAATCAATGAATTCGATGAGGCCAAAAGGCTCCTGGAGGCAGAGAATGAGGTGAACTTTTCCTGCCGGGAAAGCCGGGAGCTGGAGCAGATGGTCTTGGACGTGAACACGGAAGAAGATAAAACCCGGGAGCAAGCGGACCGGGACAAGCTGTTCCGGCAGAAGCAGGCCTCCCATTACGCCTATTTCCACGGCAATGTCCTTTTCCAGCTGAGAAAGTTCGACGAGGCCTTCCAGCACTACAATCGGGCCATCCAGGCCGACCCGCAGAATGGAGATGCGTACAATAACGCGGCCTCGATCCTGTTCCTGGCCGGCCATCCCCAGGAGGCCGACCGGTACATCCAAAAGGCCGGCGCGGCCGGGGTGGAGGACCGGATCAACCTCAAGCTGAAGAAGCTTGTCACCGAAGGCTTGGGCAAATCCTCGGCGGGCATCCTGGAGCAGGAGTTCGGCGCCGGCGGCATCGGGGTGATGCGTTTCTCCATCAACGCTTACGAGGGCCGGCCCAACGAGGCTCCCTTCTTCGTCAACTGCTATGTCGCGTACGACAGCCGATCCCTGGACGCGGTGATCATCGATCCCGGAGCGGCCGACCCGCGACTCGAGGCTTTCATCAAGGAGAAAAAGCTCAACCCCCGCCTGATCCTCAACACGCACGGCCACTATGACCACCGCCACGGCAACGCCCATTATGCAGGGCTCTACGGCCTCAAGATCGCCGTGCCCAAGGAAGATGTCGCTTCCTACAAGCCGGAGGCGGGGAATACGGGTGAAAAGGCCGACTTGGCCTTCCTGTCGCCGGACCTTCAGGCCGGAACCATCCTCATAAAGACTTTCCCGACGCCGGGGCACACTCCCGGCGGCGTTTGCTTCTTGATCGGAGATTATCTTTTGAGCGGCGACTCGCTGTTCGAGGACAGCGTGGGACGGGTCAGCGCCGACAGTCAGTCCGAGGAACAGAAAGTCCGCAAAAAAATGATCGGCAAGCTCAACGACTTGCTGGCCCTCTTGCCGGCGGAGACACTGCTGCTGCCGGGCCACGGCAAGGCCGCGACCCTGGCCCGGGTCAAAGAAGTCAACCCTTTCTTGAAGGCCGGGAGGTCGATCTGAGACCGCATCCTCGTCTAATTTTCGGCCGGGCGCAATCGCGATTGAGTGCGGAGAATCTTTTTCACCCGAAGAAGGATTTCCGTAGCCAATAGCCTTGAGAAAAGGCGGGCACCCTCATCGACCATGTGACAATTGGATATGCCCCAGCCGAGCGGGTTGCCGAAATAATCCGGGTTTTTAAGGTCAAATTTATCGAGCCTGTCGAAATCCAGGACCGCGACGAATCCATACGGCAAGGCCAGTTGTTGGATATCGTCTATGAACTTATCATGCTCATAGTTGGTTTCGAACGCGCCGATATACTCCGGAATAAAGACCAGAAAGGTAGGGACGGAGTCGAGGTCGAGTTCCCTAAGCAATCGGGCGAAATAAATTCCTTCCTTGCCGGGAGATGGGGCGTACCGCGTTTTGTGCCAGGTGGCGGGTTTTCGAGGAATAACGCGGTTTTTCGAGTATTGCCCGGGCTCCTGTATCAGACCGGGACTGACCTGGGGCGAGCGCTGGTCGGGCTCAGGACCGTTCGACTCGCGATCGACGGCGGTCAGGTCGACAATAAACTTGTCGATCTCCGGCTTCATCCGGAACAGCCAGGAGGCTCGGCTCAGCCAGGGGGAATTCGGGTTGACGGCGCCCCGGGGATTCATTTTCTTGACGGTCAGGTTCGAGTCCAGGCGCACCAGGTTCAAGCTGTCCGACTCACTATTGAACATAAAGTAATCCAGCCCGTAGATGACCAAGTCCGGCTTGCCGAATTTCTTTTTATACTTCAAATAAAAATAATAATTGTACTGGGGGAAATGCCCCGGCGCGGCTTCCTTGTAGATCATTTTGCCCAAGGCCTTGGACAGGACGAAATTGGTCAGGGCGTTTTGCGACCTCGAGGTCCCCAGGATCAGAGTCTGCCCATTGCCCAGGCCGTAGGGAGTCTTCCAAGGCATAGGATCGGCTTTGGCGGAGCTGTAATAGCGCGCCATGCCCTCGCGCAGGGCGAGGAAGAGGAGGCGGTCCGAGATCAGAAACGATGCGGCCAGGAGCAGGCCCAGGCCGATGACCCGAATGATCTTCCGCGGGACCGACCGACGTTCCGGTTCCATGATGAATAATAATATTCAAAATGGGCTCAAAATGAAATCCCCGTGAAGCCGGTACTGTCCTGACCGGCCAAGACCATTCGAATAATGGCACATCGCTATAGCAGAAATACGCCGAACGAATCCCCTTAAACAAATCATCCCCAAGCCTAATCTTTGGGACGGAGAATTTGCTGGAAAGGTATGAGCGCGGTGGGGCAGCCCAGCTGATCCTAGGATAAACGAATATGGTAAGATACTAAATATTTTCTTTTAGGAGCTCACGGCCATGTCCATTCTCGTCCATGCCCCTCGATTCTCGGCCCAAGAGGTTCTCGGCCTGCTGACAGAGTTCTACGGTCTCACGGGGACAGTCACTGCCCTGCCCAGCGAGCGCGATCAAAACTTCCTGGTCAAGGCTGCGGACGGCAAGTCCTACGTTTTGAAAATTGCCAATGCCCTCGAAGAGTCCGGTTTGCTCGACGCCCAGCAGCAAGCGATGATGCTGGTCGCCGAAAAGACCGGGCTCTGCCCCCGGGTGGTCCCCGGAGCTCAGGGAAAAACACTGTTCACCGGCTTCGCCCGCACCGGACAGCGGCACTCTATATGGCTGATCGACTGGCTGCCGGGAATACTCCTCGCCCGGGTCAAACACCGGTCAAAGACACTGCTCGAAGACCTCGGCCGCGGTTTGGCCGAGCTGGATAAAGCCCTGGCCGGATTCAACAACCCGGCCCTGCAACGAGAGTTCTACTGGGATCTGGCCGCGGCCGAGCCCTTCGTCCGCCAAAACCTTGAGCTCGTCGAGGACCCTGGGCTGCGTCAAGCCGTCTCGATCCTTGTGGAGAACTATGCCGTTCACGCCAAGGCCCTTCAGCCGCAATTGCGGCGCGGCACCATCTATAACGACGCCAATGATTTCAATATCCTGGTCGAAGCCGGCGGCGGCGGCGATAGCCGCTTTCAAAAAATCGCCGGCTTTATCGACTTCGGCGACATGGTCGCCGGGCCTATGGTGACCGACCTGGCCATCGCCGGCGCTTATGCGCTGCTCGAGGCCGAGGATCCGTTGGCCGCCGCCGGCGCCATCGTGGCCGGGTATCACCTTCACAATCCGCTGAGCGAGACTGAAATCACGGCACTCTACGGCCTCCTCGGGTTGAGATTGTGCTTAAGCCTTATCAATGCCGCCCGGCAGCGTCAGGCTGATCCTAGCAACGATTACCTGCTCGTCAGCCAGCGCTCGGTTCAAGCGGCCATACCGAAACTGGCGGCTGTGCCTTACAAATTCGCCGAGGCCGGTTTCCGCCGGGCCTGCGGCCTGAATCCCTGCCGGCAGGAAGCGGCGGTCACAGCCTGGCTCAGGGAACACCGGAGCGGTTTCCAGCCGGTCTTGCCCAAGGAGATGATGTCCGGGAAGCCTCTGGTCATCGATTTGAGTATCTCCAGCCCCCTGGTTCATGGCGATGAGAAGGACAATATCGAGCCGCTGTTGAGTCAACGTATCGCCTCCTCGCTGTGCGCCGCCGGCGCCGATTTCGGCCTGGGGCGCTACTTGGAAGCACGCGGGCTTTACACGACGCCGCTCTTCGCCGACGAGGCCCATCCTCTGGCCGAGGCCCGGACGATTCACCTGGGTATCGACCTCTTCGCGCCGCCGGGCACACCCGTGCACGCGCCGCTGGCTGGAACCGTACAGGCCAAGGACAATCGCCCCGGCAATCTTGATTACGGCGGTGTGGTCATGCTCAAGCATGGGTTGGCTGACGGCTCGTGTTTCTTCTCGCTTTATGGGCATTTGCGCTACGCTTCCATGGCCGCTCTTGCGGTCGGGACCCCGGTCGCAGCCGGACAAGTCTTGGGCTGCCTGGGAGCGGCCTCGGACAATGGCGGCTGGACACCCCATCTGCACGTGCAGCTGATCCTCGACGATCTCGGATGGGGAACCGCCTTCCCCGGCGTGGGAAGAGCAGCAGAACGCGCCTTATGGAGCCGTTTCTGCCCGGACCCCAATCTGTTATTGGGAATTCCTCCGGATGTTTTCCCCGGCCCGCAACCGGATAAAGCCACAACCCTGGCTCGCCGCAAAAAATGGATCGGTCCCAGCCTGAGCCTTGCCTACCGCGACCCGGTCAAGCTGGTGCGCGGCTGGAAGCAATACCTGTTCGACGAGGATGGCCGGCGTTATCTCGATGTCTACAACAACGTGCCCCATGTCGGGCATTGCCACCCGAAAGTCGTCAAAGCCGCCCAGGATCAACTCCAGGTGCTCAACACCAACACGCGCTATCTTCATGACAATATCAACCGCTATGCCGAGCGTCTCTGTTCGCTCCTTCCCGAGCCTTTGCGAGTCTGCTTCTTCCTCAACTCGGCGAGTGAAGCCAACGAACTCGCTCTGCGCTTGGCCCGCACCTATACCGGACAAAAAGATATGATCGTCCTCGAAGCCGCCTATCACGGCCATACCTCATCCCTGATCGATATCAGCCCCTACAAACACAACGGGCCCGGAGGCCAAGGCACACCCGACTGGGTGCACGTGGCGCCCCTGGCCGACGGTTATCGCGGCCCGTATAAATACGATGATTCCCGGGCCGGTGAGAAGTACGCCGCCCCTATCGCCGATCTCATCGCCAAACTCAGGCAAAAAGGAAAAGCCCCGGCCGGGTTCATTGCCGAATCATGTCCGAGTGTCGGCGGCCAGATCATTTTCCCGCCCCACTATTTGGAAAATGTCTATCGCGCCGTACGGGAGGCAGGGGGCGTATGCATCGCCGACGAAGTCCAGACCGGGCTGGGACGCCTAGGAAACCACTTCTGGGGCTTTGAGGCGCAGGGGGTGCGTCCGGACATCGTGGTCTTGGGCAAACCCATCGGCAACGGCTTTCCCTTGGCGGCTGTCGTCACCGCGCCGGCGATCGCCCGGGCGTTCGCCAACGGCATGGAGTTTTTCAGCACCTTTGGCGGCAACCCGGTGGCCTGTGCGGCGGGATTGGCTGTCTTGGACGTGCTGGAGGAGGAAGGGCTGCCAACGCACGCCGCGCGGGTGGGCGAGTGCCTCCTGGCGGGTTTGCGGCCCTTGGTCGAGCGCTATCCCCTCGTGGGCGATGTTCGAGGCAGCGGCCTGTTCCTGGGCATGGAACTGGTGCGCGACCGCCGGACTTTGGAGCCGGCCGCCCTGGAAGCCGCGCATATCGTCAACCGCTTGCGTGAACGGGGCATCCTTCTGGGGACGGATGGCCCGCTGCACAATGTCATCAAAATCCGACCGCCGATGCCCTTTGACTTCGACAACGCCGAGCTGCTGATCGGCGAAATCAATAAAATTTTGGAGGCGGATTTCTATTGATTGGGGTCGCGTCTACACTTTCCACTTTTAATATAAGAACCCGATCCTCCTCGCGGATGACGGCTTAGACCGCGCTTACTTCTTCGCCGCTTCCCCTTTGACGGTCTGGGTTTGGTGCGCGCCCTTGGTGGTATGAATCAGGAATCCTCCGTCGCCGGGCAGCCAGACTTCCGCCAATATATAGACCGTGAAATATTCCGTATAGGACGGCTCGAAATTCCCCACCGCGTCGAAGACAAGCTGGGGCTCCTCGGTGGGCGGTGTCGGCGGATTCAATTTTTCGAGAAAAGGCGCTTGGACTTCCTTGCCGCTCGACACGAGGCGAAAGGTGATTTTTCCGTCGCCCGCCAAGGCCACCCAGTAATCACCCGAGGGAAACTTCTGGTTTCCCGATTCGAATTTGAACGGGACCTTAAACGTTCCCTGGGCATAAGCCGAGGCACTGCCCGTTATGAGAGCCAGGACGAGTGCCGCCAGAACCCAAAAAAATTGACGCTTCATCGAATTTCCCCCTTTTACCGGATGCTCGCCCACGGCACGCCCGCCACCGGCCCGTCGTCGGCCGAGGCAAGGCTCGTCGGAACGCCGTTCTTGAGCGCGTCTTCCATGGCCATGATGAACGTATCGATCTCCTCGAGCGTCGTGTAGACGTTGGGCGACACTCGGAGAGCCTGGTAATCGAAGACCTGGTTGGGCGGGGCGCCCCCGACCAGCGGGACGGCGATGATCCGGTACTTGTCCATCAGGAACTTGGCCAAGTCCCTGACGTCCATTCCCTCGATGTTGACCGCGCACACGCCCCACGTTTCCGGCGGCTCGCCGAGGTTCGACAGGACTTTGACCCGCGGGTTTTTCTTGAGGGCGTTCGCCCAGCGAAGCGTCAGATAGCGCAGACGCGCCGCCTTGCGCTCGCCCCCGAGGGCCTGATGGAAGGCCAGCGCTTCACCCAGGGCCGCCCGGATGCCCCAGGGGTGCGTCCCGATGGACTCGAACTTGCGGATATCACCGTCCTGTTGTTCTGGGGCCGCCTGCAGCGGCCAAAACTTCGGGATCATCTCCCGGCGCACGTACAAACAGCCGTTGCCGATGGGCGCCAGCAGCCATTTATGAAGGCTGACGCCGTAGGCATCGCACTCCAGGTCCCGAAGCTTGAAGGGGAACTGACCCAGGGCATGGGCTCCATCGACGATCGTGACGATCCCCTTCGAGCGGGCCAGCCGGGAGAGCCGCTGCACCGGGAACATCTGGGCCGTCAGGTTGGTCACATGGCAAAAATGGAAGACTTTCGTCCGCGGACTAATGGCCCGCTCGAACCGCCGGAAGAGATCATCCCCCGTCGTCGGCACCGGGAACTGAAGGCGGGTGACCTTGATTCCCTCGCGCCGCAGGCGTTGGTCCCAGGTCGTCAGCATGCGCGGGTAGTCCTGCTCGGTGGTGATGACCTCGTCGCCGGCCTTGAGGTCGATCCCGTTTTGGGCGATCTGCAGCGACTCGCTGGCACCGCGCGTCAGGGCCAGCTCTTCAGGCTCGCATCCGAACTCGGCCGCCATCCGGAGGCGGATCGTCTCCACGTTCTTGGCGACCATGCCCTGGTAATGGACGGGCAGCATGTTGATCATTTCCATATAGCGAAACTCGGATTCGAGCACGACCCTCGGGCACGGGGCGGTGAAACCGTTGTTCAAGTTGATCAAGGTGCGGTCCAGCTTGAAGGCCAACTGGACCTCTCGCCAGTAGAACTCGTCCCCGGCCACGTCTTCGGGCGACCGGCCCGCGATCGATTGCGAAGCGGCCTCGACTCCCTCGAGTCCGCCGGGCTTGAGCGCATAGCCGGCCGCCCCCAGGGCGCCGCACATACGGAGAAACGATCGTCGACTCCACATCTCAGACCTCATTCTTGACCTCCTCGAACTCCGGTTCACGAGGATTGTAGTCCAGGACCTAAAAAAACGTCAAGAAAGTTGGGAGAAAATAATTTCCTACGCACTTCCATCATTGAGCCGTTGCAGCGTCTGCAGGGGGCAATTGCATCTCAGATGGAAACTGATGAACGCGTGGACTTAAACCCTATCTGGCAATCTTTTCTTGACATCGGGTCGAGGACGCATATATAGTCCGGTCATAACGGGAGCGGGCGTCTTCGAGGGAATGGGCTTGGGCTCCCGGATCTTCCAAGGAGGAGAAAGAGGATATGCGCAAAACATTTATCTTGGGCCTGGCGGTGTGTCTCGTCGTCGGAATCGCAGCCTGCAAGAAAGGCGGAGTAGCCGACTCCTATGCGGCGCTGGGAAAATATGCCGAAGTCGGTCCGGTGATCGATAAATTCATCGGCATCAATGAGGATTTTATCGCGGCCCTCGAAAAGGCCGCTTCGGCCGACGCTGTGGCCGCGGCGATGAACGTCGTGACCGAGCACATGGCGGAATTGGCTCCGAAGATGAAAGCCATCGGGGAGAAATTTCCAGAATTCAAGAACATGGACAATCCTCCGGCCGAGCTGAAGCCCTTCAATACCCGGCTCGAGGCCGTGATGGGAAAAATGATGGGCGCCATAGGAAAGGTCGCCCAGTTCATGCAGGACCCCAAAGTCCTCGAGGCCCAGGAAAAATACAACAAAGTCATGGGCGATATGAAGTAAGGCTCATCGGGAGAGATAACCGAGCGCTTCTTACCGAGCACCTCGAAGTTCGGGCTGCCTGGATTCGGCCCCATTTTGATCAGATCGGGTCGGATCCAGGCCAATCATAGAAACTAAAAAAAGATAAAGCAGAAATGCGCCGATTTATCGGGCGGGGAAGCACATGATCCGAAAGCCGGACTTGCGGGCAGGTTTCTAAGTGTACTTTCGCAGCAAGGCCTTGAAATCCTTGTCATTCCACAGGGGCGCCCATTGGGGGCTGGCTCGCAGCCAGACTGGTGAGATGAAGGACGGAATCGAGAGCATGTGTTCGATTTCACGAAGTGCGGCGGCCTTATCACCGGCCAATACGTAGATGGCCGCGAGATCGTGCAGGTGCGAGAAACCATACAGCGCATCCTTCTCCATGGGAAGCAGCTCCGTGGCACGAATGCCCTCCCTAACGGCCTCGTTCTTGCGGCCGAGGGCCGCGTAGGCAATGCCGAGCGAACTGTGGTAGCGCGGATCATCCGGGTGCTTCACCAGCTCGGCTTCGAGGAGTGCCCTTGCCGAGTCGAAAGCGGCCCGCGCGGCCGCAGGCTCACCCAGGGAAACGTAGGCGTAACCGGCAAAAAGGGCCTTCGGCATCGCCCACATTTTTTGCCGGATCCACTCGCCGGGTGCGGCGTCGAGACGCCGGAGGGCGTCGCGGGATTTCCCCTCGAGCATCTCTTCCCAAAACCAGGACCACAGCCACCACTCGTGCGTGCTCGAAACGAAGCCGAGCGCCGTTCGTGCTTCCTGACACGGACCTTTCCAGCTCCAGTAGCTGTAGGCCTTGCACAAGTACGGCCAAGCTTGGTTTGACGCCAGGGCGATCGCCTGATCGGCGTACTCTAGGGCTTCAGGGTAGCGCCGGAGCCACCAGGCGGTGATTCCGAGCTCTTCCGTGATCCCGGCATCGCCCGGGTTGAGCTCGAGCGCTCTCCGGTACTTCACGAGGGCGTCCGGCCAGCGGCCTCTCATCCGCAGGGCCTCGGCCCTGGCTTCAAGGACTTCGGCGCTGTCAGGAAGTTTCCGGGCCGCTAAATCAAACTCATGCAGCGCGGAATCATAATCTCGCTCGACCCAGAAGTGGAAGAAGCCTGCCGCCAGATGCGCCTCCGGTTCGTCGGGGGCGAGACGCCGGGCCTGGTCCACGGCCTCCTGGGCCAGGGCTCGTCGCTCCGCAGACAGGTCCACGCGGAAGTAGTAAAGTTTCGCATGAACCTTCGCCAGCTCTGCGTAAGCGAGAGCGAAGCGGGGATCGAGGTCGACCGCCAGGGCGAAGCTCTCCAGCGCATTCCGCCAGTTTTCCTCGGAGAAGTGAGGCTGCCCGATGAAATACCGGCCGCGCAGGTAGGCTTGGTACGCGTCGAGGTTGTCGGTCGGCCGGGTGCTCAGTGTCTTCCGCCCCTCCTCGGTGAGCACGACCCCCATTCGTTCGGCGACGCTCTCGGCGATCTCCGACTGGACCGCAAAGACATCTTCGGCGACGCGATCGAACGCCTGCGCCCAGGCTTGAGTATCATCGGAAACCCTGACGAGCTGCGGCGTGATTCTCACGCGACCCGGCCCTCCGGCGCTGCGCTCCCAGCGCACGCTGCCGTCGAGGACGAAATTGACTCCCAGGTCCTTGCCGATGGCCTTGATCGTCTTGCCCGTCCGGTCGTACTGACGGGCGCTCGTCCGGGAGATGACGGCCAGGCCGCGCACGGCGGAGAGCCTGCTTGTGATTTCTTCGGTCATGCCGCCGGCAAAGTAGGCGTCTTCGGGCCGCCCGAGGTTTTCGAAGGGCAACACCACGATCTTCGGCGGGGGAGCCGCCGCGTGCGGCGCGGGCCGGATCACGAGATACGCGGCCAGTCCAGCGACCGCTAGCGCTACGGCTCCCACAGCCAGCCACCTACCGACAGGCCGGGCGCGGGATGCCGCGGCGGTTCGAATTGGCGAGGTCGGGGCTGTCTTAGACACGACCATCCCTCGCAGCTCATCGAGCTCGTTTCTGAGATCGGTCGCGGTCTGAAAGCGGCGTCCGACGTCCTTCTGGAGGCAGCGTGAAACGATTCGGCCCAGATCGCCTGGGAGGTCCGGCCGGCGCTCGGAAAGGGGTGTCGGCAAGTCTCGCAGGATCGAGGACGCCAACGAGGCCCACGTTCCCCCGGAAAACGGACGCTGCCCGGTTGCCATCTCATAGAGGATAATGCCCAACGAGAAGAGGTCGGAACGGGGATCAACGGGCCCGCCTTCGATCTGTTCCGGGGACATGTAGGGGACCGTCCCGAGGATCTGCCTATCGCTGGTCAGCGTTTCGTTCCGGGGTAGAGGCTGCGGCTGCCGGTCGTCCGAGTCGTCCTGGTCGCGCCTCAGCTTGGCGATGCCGAAGTCGAGGATTTTCAAGCGTCCATCGTCGCCGATCATAATATTGGCCGGCTTGAGATCCCGGTGAGTGATGCCCTGCCGGTGGGCCGCCGCCAGGGCGTCGGCCATCTGAACGGCGAGGTCGAGAAGCTTCTCCGGAGCTAGTCCGTCGCCGAGAATCAAGGCGGACAGCGGTTTGCCGCGCACAAGCTCCATGGCGATAAAGTGGACGCCGTCGATCTCCTCGACCGAGTAGACCGTGACGATGTTGGGGTGCGCGATGGCCGCCAGCGCGAGCGCTTCGCGCTCGAAGCGCTGCAAACGGTTGGCGTCTCCGGCCATCTCCGGCGGCAGGACCTTGATGGCAATGTCCCGTTGCAGCCGCGTATCTCTGGCACGGTAAACCTCCCCCATGCCCCCCGCGCCGATCAGGGAAACGATCTCATACTGTCCCAGCCGCGTAGAGGGACCGATGGCCATATTGATGATATCCCTCCAAGAAATTGCTTTTCTGCTGCTCTAGCTGAAGGAGAGTTAATACGCCCGTATTTGCCTCTCCCTGTTGTCAATGATGATAAAACATGATGTTTGACGATGTCAAGTTGAGCTAAAAACAGGGGAAGGCGGGCCAAGGAGCGGCCGGCAACCTCAAAACCGTCCAAACTCGCATAGACCTCTCCCCCGGGGCCATAGGAAGGTCATGAGAAATATTCACCGCCGGGCGAGATTGCGGCTGACCCATTCGGGCTAGAGAGGCCAGACGATACGGCGGGAATTCTTACGGATCCCAGCGGCCGCTTTCTGAGGATTGGGGGGCGGCCCAGGATATTTAATTGATATATTTATAGATATAAAAATGGCGAGATTGGGGGGCGGCCCAGGATATTTAATTGATATATTTATAGATACAAAAATCGTATTGATTGCAATTTTTCTTAGATGAGAGTTTTGGCCCCCCAAAACGTCTATCTAACGAAGGTTCATCAGATGCCTCGGGCCAACAGGTACTTTATCCCCGGCCAGATCTGGCACATCACCCACCGTTGCCACAAAAAAGCGTTCCTTCTGAAATTTGCCAAGGACCGCCGCCGCTGGCTTCAATGGCTCTTTCAGGCCAAGAAAAAATACGGGCTCCGAATTCTCAACTATGCTCTGACATCAAGCCACATCCACCTTCTTGTAATGGATGGCCTTCGCCAGAGCATCATTCCAGCTTCTATGGACCTCGTATCGGGCCGCGTAGCGCAAGAATTCAATTTGAGAAAAAAGAGAAGTGGAGCCTTCTGGCAGGACCGTTACCACGCCACGGCCGTTGAGGACGGCGAGCATCTCAAGAACTGCATGGTCTACATTGACCTGAACATGGTCAGAGCCGGGGTCGTGGGGCATCCCCGGGAGTGGCCGCATTGCGGATACAACGAAATCTGCTCCAGCCGACGGAGATACAGCCTCATTCACTGGTCCTCGTTGCTCAGGGCTGTCGGTGACATGGATCGAGATGACCTAAGGCAAAGTTATCCTGATTGGATTGACGAGCGGCTGAAAAAATGGGGATTGCTACGTGATGGACGTTGGACTGAGAGCGTGGCTGTGGGCAGCAAGGAATTTGTCGAGGCGACGAAGAGGGCCTTGGCTACCCGGGTCAAGCGAAGAAAGATTGAAGAATCGGAGGTTCAAATAGGTCCCATTGAATTCGTGTTACGCGAGGCTACTGGCGCTTACAAGGGCGTTTTTGGCCACAAAAAGTGCATTTTAATGGAAAAAAAGGCAATAAAAAGAGATCTATCTTGCTGATAAATAAAAGAATATTGTGGGTCGCCCCCAATTCCCAATTCGCAATAAATAAAAGAATATTGTGGGTCGCCCCCAATTCGCAGATGAGCAGCCTGTGTAATGCGAAGCCGGGCATTGGCTCAGTGTCCTATGGGGGCTTTTTGCTTTTCAATCATCCGGGATAAGTAATACCCCAAGCCTGCAGTAATAACCCCGGCGATAATATCCTGGATATAATGCTGACCGACTGTAATCGCCGAAACACACACCGCCGCGGCCAGAATCCATGAAAACCAAATGAACAATCGAGGGGTTTCTTTATGCATGCAATGTAATCCTGATAAAACGGCAAAAATCGCGTGAGAACTCGGGAAACAATTGGCCGGGTTATCTACCGATACAACCATACGCATTAACCATAGCCCGATTCCGGCTCCGGAATAATCCGGCCTCAGCATTATTACAGGCCATACGGCGTAGATAATAAAGGCGACCAGGCTTGAAACAGCATAAGATATGATTACGCGCCTGAATAGCGGCCAGCGCCAATTATAAATAAACGGCAGGATACATGTTCCATAGCCCCCAAATACATACACCAAAGCGGTCCATGGCGCGAAAATAAAAGGCCACATAGAAATGGGGCTGGTTATAGAAATCGCTCTTCCCGGCTGGGAGCCCCACATATTTAATACCTTGTATACCTGGAACCAGATAATAAAAAAAACGCATATAATGGCAAACCGTGCAACTGTACCGCCCAATGCTGTATGCAGGAAAGAATATCTTTGAGATTTCACGCTGATAATACTTTTTATGGGAAAATATTTATAGGATATGATTTATAGGATATTCCTTTTTCCGGGGCGTGGTGAATAGCCGCTCCATGCGATGAATATCCTCCCCTGATCCTGATGAAATACTACCGCCGGCCGGGCGGCGATGTCAATGCGGGTCAAAGCGTAAAAAGTGGAAAGTGTAGACGCGACCCCTATCTTTTTTGTCTTAAATATTATCTAGGGCATCGGTCGGTCCGACCCCAAAAGCCCCGAGCGCATGCCTACCGCTCCCGGCTGAATCTGTTTTGGCCGCTTGTTCCGTTGGACCAACGTCCGCTCAGAGTGAAATCGTTCGTGTCCCCGGTGACATTGCCCTCGAAGTAGCCCAGGCCGGGATATTGTCCGGCGCAAGTCCAATCAAACGTGAATTTTCCCGTGGCGCTATCAAACGACCACAAGAAGGGGACATAGCCATTGCGATCCATGGATTGAGTATATTTTACATTCATGGGCACGTTATTCGCCCATTCCTTACCTCTGCCCGTTCCGTTCTCAAAAAAAATGGTGTCGCAATGATACTGGACATAGGTTCGCGTCGGATCAGTGACGATAAAACTGCCGGCAAATTGGGTTGCGTCGGCAACGTTGACCGGGACGCCGTTTTCAATCGGACCCGGCGACGGCTCGGGGGGATTTTCCTGTTCCTCTCTCTGCCCAAGGCCCGGGATACAGTTGGCCTGCAGCAAATTGCCGATGTTGTTCGACGTATCGCTCACGACCCTTAGTTCCTCCCGGTAGTTGTCGAAGCTGGGCGGCCGGCTGGCAATGAACTGGATCAATTTTTTCAGGCTGTCAAGGCCGATATCGGCGCAATTGACGGTGAAAGATCCGCTGCGCTGGATGGCCTCATAGCTCTCGAGAACGGCCAAGGCCTTGGCGAGACGAATGCGGGTCTGGTTCAGTTGGTGCAGTGCCGCCTGCATGTTGCCGGCCAGGTAGGCCTCGTCCGCCTGACGAAACGCCTGGGTCGTATAGGCCAAGTCGAATCCGAGCTTGAAGTAATAGGTGGCGCAGGTCGGCTGCTGTAGGAGGTCGCCATCTAATCTCTGCCGGGAGAGTTCCCTGCCCCAGATTTCATAGGTGCCCGCGATCGCGCTGGCGGCCAACTGCCGCCTGTAAGCGTGCGATTTGACCGGGTCCGATGGCTTCTGCAATTCCGTGATCTGGCCGTCGAGCCAAAGCTGTTGCTGCCGCCATGCCGGCCAGGCCGGCAATCCCGGCGAGCAGGAATTGTTGGCTAGGGCAACGTTTTCGCCGGCAAAGCTCAGGCTTTGCAAGAGTATCCGGTCCGCATCCGCCGGCGCCTCGCGCAACGCGG
>Ga0315297_10000097_pt1 | contig 43046 bp, 29 predicted proteins | sample YL17G15_0_MG_FD_203628 | JGI IMG/M metagenome (GOLD analysis project Ga0315297, IMG submission 203628) | Sediment microbial communities from Yellowstone Lake, YNP, Wyoming, USA - YL17G15_0 | ecosystem: Environmental > Aquatic > Freshwater > Lake > Sediment | place: USA: Wyoming | collected...
TGGTGTTGATATAGCCGGCAATCTCCGGATTGGAGAAAACCTTTTTCTCCAAAACGCCGCAAACCCGGCAGGAGCGCGAATAAAACAGGACCAGGGCCGGACGGTCGGCCTGGGCCGCCCGCGTGATTCCCTCCGGGTAGGAAACCCACCTGATTTCCCCCGCCCCGGCCCGGGCCCAACCAGGGAAAAACATCCCGGCCAGAAGCAGAAAGAAAAATATTTTTTTACTCATCTAGCACATTTTCTTCAATCGTCCAACATCGGTGTCATTCCCGCTTCTCTTTGCTCATTCCCGTCCCGCCAGCGGCGGGATAAACTTCAGTGGGAATCCAGAATTTTTTAATCTGGAAGAGGGTATGAAAAAATTTTCCAGATAGATTCCTGCTTCCGCAGGAATGACGTTATGATTTATCATTCCACAATCGTCGTCTGATTATTAACTCGAAACCTGAAACCAAATCTCCAAAACTCTTTTTTCCCAATCGTCAATCGTCATTCGTCAATCGTAAATTTATTATGTTCCACATTCCGCATTTGCTTTCCAATTATCCCACTTCCCAGCCGTGCTCGCCGACCAGCGGGACGAAAACACAGCCGCCGAAATATTCTTTCCGGGTTCCCCCCCCCTCTTTAACCACCCGATAAAGCTCCTGGTGCCTTTCCTCCCCCACCGGGATGACCAGCCGTCCCCCTTCGGAGAGCTGTTCGACCAGCGGAGCGGGAACATCCGGAGAACCCGCCGTCACGATGATCCCGTCAAAGGGGGCGCGCTCCGGCCAGCCGAGGGTCCCATCCCCGGCCCGGATCTCGAAATTGCGGTATCCCAGTTCCCGGAGCCGGGCCCGGGCCTGGTCGGCCAGAGGCCCAAACCGCTCCACGGAAAAAGCCTCCCGGGCCAGCTCGGCCAGGATCGCGAGCTGATACCCGGATCCGGTGCCGATCTCCAGGACCCTTTCTTCACCCCGCAATCCCAAGAGTTCGGTCATGATCGCCACCATGTAAGGCTGGCTGATCGTCTGCCCTTTCCCGATCGGGAGCGGGTGATCGTCGTAGGCCTCACCCCGCATCCGCTCCGGGACAAACTTATGCCGGGGCACCTTCCGCATCACCTCGAGCACCCTCTGGTCCGTGATATTTCTCCGTTCCAGCTGGGAGTGCACCATTTCCCTCCGGAGGCGTTCGAAATTCTCTTCCTGGATCTTTTCTTTCTGGAAAGGCATGGGGAAATTATTTGCTTTACATAACGTCCTAAAAAATTGCACATTAACCGTCATTCCCGTGAAAACGGGAATCCAGAAAAACAAACTGGATTCCGGGTCAAGCCCGGAATGACAAAAATTATCGGAATCCGTATTTAATTATTTCACTAGGCACAATTAAATTACCACTTCGATCTCCCGGTTGCATTTACGGCAGCGGTTCTTCGCCAGTCCGCTCGAATCGATCCGGTAACCGATCCGGCGAATCAACAGGCTGGAGCACTGCGGGCAGTAAGTATTCTGGCCCTTTTCGGAAGCCAGGTTACCGATATAGACATAATCCAAACGCCGCCGGGCCAGTTCGTAAGCGGTCAGCAAAATATCCGGAGAGGTCGGGGGCTCGTTGAAACGATAGCTGGGATAATAGCGGGAAAAATGAAGAGGGATTTCTTTCCCCAGGGAAGCCACGAAATCAATCAGGTCGCTCAAATCCGAAATCGAATCGTTGTGGCGGGGAATCACCAGGTTGGTGAGCTCCACGTGGCAGCTCCGGACCGCCAGCTCGATGCTTTTCTTCACCGGTTCCAGCCGGGCCTGGCAATTCCGCCGGTAGAATTCCTCCCGGATGGACTTTAAATCAATATTCATGGCGTCGATCCAGGGCAGCAGCTCCTGCCAGGGATCCGGGTTGCAGAAGCCGTTGGTCACGAGCACATTTTTCAATCCTTCCTGGCGAAACCTGCGGGCGGTCTCCAGGATAAACTCGAACCAGATGGTCGGCTCGTTGTAGGTAAAAGCGATCCCGACCGAGCCGCTCTCCCGGGCTTCCCGGACCAGCTCCTCCGGGCTCGTCTCCTGGAGCTCCAGCTTTCCCTCCACCAGTTCCCAGTTCTGGCAGAACCCGCAGCCCAGGTTGCATCCCACCGCCCCGACCGAGAGGATCACACTCCCCGGGTAAAAATGGTAAAGGGGCTTTTTTTCGACCGGGTCAAGGTGGAGCGCTGAAACCCGGTTGTAAATCAGGCTCCGGAGGGTGCCTCCCTCATTCCGCCGAACCCGGCAGACCCCTACCTTCCCTTCGTTAATCCGGCAGAAATGCGGGCAGAGGGTGCAGCGAACCGCCGTTCCTTTTTCCGGGTCCGGGGACGGGGATGCGATTTTTTCGTAATAGCGGGCTTGGGGGAAGCTCATTTTTGCTTTAAATCGTCATTCCGGACCTGATCCGGAATCCAGTATTTCTAAAATGGATTCCCGCTTCCGCGGGAATGACAGCATATTATGATAAAAAACAGCTGGATTTGCTTTGTTAAAAAATCTCGATCTCGGCCCGGTTCCAGAGAATATTCGCCCACTTATTATAAATCTCCTCGAGCTTTTTGCCAGCCGAACCGAAAATCCCGAGTTCCTGACCCACGTATTTGTTCACCAGAAGATCCATCCGGGCCCGGACCCGAAACTCCGAGGGATCCAAATCCAGCCAGCGCGAGAATCGCAACAGGAGTTCCTGGCCGTTCATGATTGAATCCCAGGTCTCGAGCCGGCCCTTGACCTCCCGTTCTTCAATATTGGCCTGAAAATGCTGGGCCTTCTCCATATCATTCAGAATCAGATGTCTCTCGATTACCTTGCGGAGGAGCCCTTCACCGAGAGCGCCCGGCACGTTCCCCGCAAACCCGTTCTGGGAGAGCGCGACCAGCTCGGGCGGTGGGCCTCCCCGGCCCAGGCAGACAAAAAAAAGCTCGAGTTTCAAATCCCGCTCGGTGATCGGCCATTTGTCCACCGCCGCCACTACCCGATCTCCGGAGGGCGCATCGGTATCGGCCTGGGCGTTGCCCGCGGCTGACCGGAACAAGAGCAGGGCGGTGACGACCGAAAAAACCAGCCAACCCATGAAGACAATATCCCGATATTTATTATTTTTTTTCTTGCTCTTTGCTCCCTGCTTCACGCTCTTCACTCCAGGCTCCCTGCTTTTTCGCCGAACTTCGCCCGATGAATCGGGCAACTACATTCTCCTTAAGCTTTTTGCGCTTTGCTCCATGCGCTCTGCGCCTCGCGCCGAGCGATTAAAAGGGATTTCCGATCGCCAAGTAATATTCCGACAATGCTTCGCCCGTCCGGCGATCCAGTTTAAACCCCCAATCGAGTAGAATCGGTCCGATCGGGGTGTAATACCGCAATCCCACGCCGGTGGTCTTACGGATTCCGTTCATTTTTACTTCCTCCGATTTATTCCACAGCCCGCCCCCGTCGGTAAAAACCACGGCTCCGAATCTCTGGCTCCCGGGAAAGGGAAAGCGGATTTCCCCCTGGTAATTAATCTGGATGTTTCCTCCGGTGTGGGTTCCCGGGCTACCAGTCTGAGGGCCAATGGTGTTCTTCAAGAATCCCCGGACCGAATTTACGCCCCCGAGCTGGAATTTTTTGTCAATGGGAATGTCCTCGTTCCGGCCAAACACATATGCGTAGCCGAGCCTTAAAACCAGGGCCCCAATTAATCTTCCCACCAGTTTATGAAAGATTCCGCCTTCCCCAAAAGCCTTGACATACGAACGATCCCAATCCAAAAAGGAATGTGAAAGATCCAGGTTGGAGGTGATAATCAAGCCCCGGCTCGGATAAAAAATATCATCACGGTTATCCCAGAGAATGATCGGAGAAATCTTCTCATCCCAATCCAGCGCCGGGTATTTTATCCCGTTATAATCGGCCAAATAATTGTTCCTTTCGACCCGCTCCACCTGGTATTTCAAGGTCCCCTTAATATTTTTCCCGAATTCCCGCTCCACCCCCACGCTCCCCGACGAGGACCGGTAATCATAAGGGTAGTCGGATTCGGTGCCCCGCTGTATATATTCCGTATTAAGATCCAACCGGCCGAGAAGATTCCGGTGAAAGACCCAAGGTTCGCGGTAGCCGGCATCAAATTTCCAGTGGGTCAATTGGTATAGGCTCGAGTGTACTAAATCCTGGGGCCATTTAATCAAGCCGAATTTAACCTCCCCGCGGGCCAGCGCCCCCCGGCCGGTTCCCCATAAATTCTGGTGCTGAACCCCCGCAAAGGCGCGCAGGCCTTCCTCGGTAGCATAGCCCCCTCCCAACTCGAAAAACCCACCCTTATCCTCGCGGACATGGACCAGGAGGTCCCAGTCTTCATGGCTTGGATCCCGAAGAGATGGCTCGGCTTGAACCTCCCTTAAAAAACCCAGGTTGAAAAGCCTCCGACGTCCCTCTCCGACTTTTTCAAAATCGTAAGTGTCACCCGGCTTCAGGTAAAATTCCCGCTGGATCACGTAATCCCGCGTCCAGCGCGTCCCGCTCACGATAATCCGATCGAGGCGAACCAGCAAACCCTCCTCGATCAGGTAACTCACGGAGGCCTGGCTCCGATCGGCGGAAAAATCCACCCGGGTTTCCGCCCGGGCCAGGGGAAAACCATTCCGAGCGTACCATTCCATTATCTTTTTTCGCCCTTCCTCGACCCGGGCGGGATCCAGATACTCCCCGATCCGGATGGTAACCAGGCGGCCGATCTCCTCGTTGGACAAAGCCTGGTTCCCGGTAAAAACCACTTCCCCCACCCGGGTCCGGACCCCTTCTTCCACCCCGATCTTGAGGACGAGGTCCCCGTTTTCTGCCTTGGTCGCTGGACGCTTGACTTCCTGGTCCACCCCGGTAATCCGGGCGGAGGCATAACCCAACTTATGGTAGAGAAAAAGGATCGCTTTCAAATCCTCATCCAAAACCTCTTCCAGAAAAATCCCGTTGTAATTTTTATAAATATGCCCCAGGAGATCCCGGGTGTTGGTCAGCATCTGTTTCTGGAGCGAATCGGAGCTGACCTTCAGGTTTCCGCTGAATTCGATGCGTCGGACGTAAATGGTGGGACCCTTGTCCACGGAGAAATGATAGACCAGCTCCCGCCGGCTCGGCTCCTCGGGTACGGTCTTGACCTCGATGAAAACCTTGCCCCGCTGGCGGTAAATGTCCTTGATTTCCCTGGCCTTCTCTTCAATCCAGGCCAGGGAAAATTCCTCGTCCTCCGGAAGCTGGGTGATCCGGATGAGATCGCGCATCTCCTCTTCGGGGATATCAGGCCCGGAAAAATCCACGCGGATCCGGCGGCCGGCCTGGATGGGAATCCGGACCGCCGCCAGGAGGGGAATCGGTCCGGGGCGGATCTCGGGCTCGCCGATTTTAATTTCCCATAGGCCCTGGCGCCGGTACCACTGCTCCAGGACCTTGATCCTTTCCCGCAGGAGCCGGAGGTCGAGGCGGTCGCCGTTCTTCAGCCTGAGTTCCCGGCGAATTCTTTCGGGGGGTAAATAGGGGTCTCCGGAAAAATCCACCGCCTGGATCCGGACCGAGGGGCCCTCGTTGACCTCCACCGTCATGGTTACCCCGGGGTCGCCCGGCGCGAACCGGCCCTGGATTTCCACCTCGGCCAGGGGAAAACCGGCCGAGCGGAAATAATTCTCCAGAAGCTTCTTGACCCTGGAGATGGTCCGCTCGGAAAATTCCAGCCCGGAGCGGATGCCTTCCTGGTCCCAAACCTTCTGGATCTCCCCGGACTTGACCGAGTGCAAACCTTTAATTTTAATCTCCCCGATGATCCGGCGGGGAACCAGGTAAAATTCCACCTCGAGACCGGTGGGGCCAGGGTTGATTTCGGCGGTCACCCGGTAAAACCTCCGAGTCAGGTATAAAAGCTTGATCGCCCGATCCAGGCTTCGGGGCGAGAACCGGGCGCCGGAACGGATCCCGGTTAAATCTTCCAGGTCCTTTTCATAAAGGGGAACCGCGCAGAGATACTTAACGGACGAGATCGTTTCACCGCCCCGCTCCGCCGGAAAACCCATCCGGGGGAAGCTCAGCAAAAACAAGAGCAGGAGCGGGAAAAGAAATATATTTTGGGGCTTGCGAATCTCCAAAACGTGGTTATCCGGCTCTTATTGAAAGGGTATCCTGATCCTCAAATCCGTCCCGATATTACCGTAACGGTTCTGGCTTTCTTCATTATCCCACTTTAACCCCCAGGAAAACCAATTCGCCAGGTGATAATTGGCCGTGAATTTCCGGTTCAACGAGCCCCCGATCTCGGTGGTGTAAACCAGGTCCAGGTCCTCCCCCAGCCTTTTCCGCATCAGGAGCCGGGGCAAGGTGGTATTGGTCGACTCGGAAAAAGCCGGTTCGATCCTGACCTGATCGATCCGCGTCAGTTGGGCCAGCTTCCCTTCCAGGGTGTTAATGGCCTTTCCCACCACCAAAGACCCGGCCTCCATCGCGATCGTCCCCCCCTGTTTCCCCCGGAGATCCTCGGCAAAAACCCCGTAAGCTAACAAGCTCAGAATCTCGGCTTCATCCCCGACCGTTCCGCTCAGGGTTAACGGTGGCGAAGGATCCGAGCTCAGGCCGATTTTCAGGTCCGAGAGGGGGCCGGATGCCTGCAGGGTGATTTTATAGTTGGTTTTTTCCTCGGTTTTGGTATTCACATATTCCTTGATGGTTTCCGCCGAGACTTCGATCAAGGGATCAATCCCGTTCACGGTCTTGGAGGACTCTAAAAAATCAATTCGGGCCGAGTTCAGGGTAAAAACCGTGTCCCGGAAAAAAATCTTGCCGGAAGTCGCCTCCAGGGCCCCGTGGAGTTCCGGGTTCCAGACATTGCCCCGGAGATCAACCTCTCCCCCCAGGCTCGCCTCGGCGTAGTTGTTGGAAACGGCGATCCCCTTTTCCGACCGGATATGAACATTGAAGGAAAGCGGCGGTTTGCCCTCCCTCCCCGCGGTCGGCTGGTATTTCCGGGTATGAAAGCTCTGGGCGATCAAGCCAAAATTAATCTCGCGGGTCACCACCGCCTGGACCACTTCCACGTTCCCGGAAAGGGTCAGGGCCTGGGCCTCCCCGGAAAGGCGGAGGTCGCCGAGCACCCTCATCGGCAGCCAGGAAACCGTCTCCAATTGCACCCCCCGGAGCCGGAAGCTCAAATCCAGCAAAACCGGGTTGGACAAAAACACGCTGCCCGCCGATTCAAAGTTCCCCCCGCCCAGTTTTCCGGCCAGGTTTTCCCACTTGAATTCGTTCTGATTGAAGGTGAGCGGGCCGCTGACCTCTTCGAATTTTTGTTTGAAATAGGAAAGCAGGATCGTGGCTTTTTCCAGGTCGGCCTGCCCGCCCCATCCCGCTTTTCCCACTTTCATCTGAAAGGTCACCGGGCCGGACCCGCTTTTCAATCCGGACCAGAAAGGCACGATCCAATAGAGGTCCAGGTTCCCGGCGATTTCCAGATCTTCCCCCCGCGGAATTACGGTCAGGCTGCCGGTTTTCCCCGCCTCCCCCTTCTGGACGGGGGAAACCGCGGCAAAATTAAGCCCGCTGAGCTCCCAGCCGGACTCCGCGCGGGAGATCCGGATCGGCTCCCGGTTTTCGAGGTAATAATCCGCCCTTCCGATGCTCAGGGAGGAAATCTCCGCGGAAATGATCGGGCTCCCCGGAACTGAGAGCCGGGTCGAGAGTGAAACCGTGCCCTGGATTTTTCCCTTCATCCCCTCCGTCCGCAAGGCGCGGGAGAGCCACGGGCCCAGGTCCAACCCGGAGAATTCCAGGGTTCCGTTCAGGGGAAAACCCTCCCCGAGTACCACCCGGCCCCGGCTGCTCATCCCAGGGATTTGTCCCTGCCATTCCACCTCCCGGCCCCGGAAGATAAAATCCAGGGTGAGATCCTCTCCCGTGGTTGAACCCAGGAAAACCTGCTGGACCTTGAATCCGACCTCTCCCTGCAGGTCCGGATCGGCCCCGGCCAGCCCCTTGATCCGACCCTGGATCTCGAGGGGACCCGAGGCGGAGATGCCCCACTTTTTCAGCTGTTTAAACCAGAAGGGAAAACGCTCGGGATCCAGCGACTCACCCTGAATCGCCAGATCCACCCCCCGGCTCTCTGGATTAAACCGGCCCTGAATGCTGACCCGGCCTCCTCCCTGGGACACGGTCAGGTTTTCCAGCGCGATTTCTCCCCTTTCCACCGTGAAGGAGGCCTCCAGAGCCTCAAAACCCACCTTGGTCCCGGCGACCAGACCGGTCCCATCCTGGATCTTGATCCTTCCCCCCCCGGAAAGTTCCGGCAATTTTCCCGACAAATAAATCTTCCCCGAGGCCAGCCCCGTAACCTCTTTCTCCCCCTGGAAAACCGTCCCCAGGGCTACCCGATCCCCCCAGAGGGAAAGGTCAAAAACCTCCGGGCCCACGCGGCCGACCAGGATCACCTCCCCGCTCGAGCCCGGCGGCCGGACTTCGAGGCGCGTCGCATTCAATCCTTTCCCTTTCTCCCAGGAAAGTTCCCCGTTCACCGCCCCGAGATTGATTCCCCCGACCCGGACCTGGGCCAGGTTGACCTGGCCGGAAAAAACCGGTTCCTGGAGAGTCCCGGTGAGCTGTCCCTTTACCTGTCCGGTTCCCGCCATTTCCCATCCGAGCAGCTGCTCCAGCCCGGCCAGGTCGAAGGGCTCCGCGGTGAACTCGAGGTCGGTTTTCTCCCGGGCCGAAAGCGTTCCCCGGCCCTCGATCCGGTTCGAGGATGATACGATGGTGATCCTCTTCAGGTTGAAAACCTGGCCTTTCCAGGAGAATCCGGACTGGAGGCTGACCAGTTCCCAGCCTTTCACCCCGGAAAGGATGTTCATATCATTATCTCCCTGCAGCGAAAGCGAGCTCAGCCGGATTATCCCCCCCGGGAAGGAACCGCGAATCCTGATCACCCCCTGCATGGCCCCGACACTTTCCAGATAACGTCTGGCAACCTCCGTCTTCCGCCCCGGGAGGGAGGCGATTATTTCCGAAACGTTCAGATCCGCAAGCTTTATTTCCCCGGAAAAGACGTGTGAATCCCCGAGCTGAAAATTACCGCTCACCCCCAGTTCACCTAGGGGAATCCTTTCCTCCGGGGCCAAGGCCGATGACGCCGGGGAAACGTCGGCGGGGTAGACCCCCAGGCGCAGATCGGAGAGGGAAATCTTCCCCGGCCGGAGCTCGACTTCCCCGCCCCGGAAAACCAGGCCCAGGCCGGACCACTCCAGGCGGGTGCCGGGGAAAGTGAAATTGATCCGCCACTTCTCCCCTTCCCAGTTCCCCCGTCCCTGGAAACCGAGGTACCCGCCGAGATCGTTCCCGTGATTATTCCCGTGGAAAAGCGCGGCCGGGATCTGGCCCCGGAAATCACCCTCGGCCAGAACCGACCCGCTGCGGTTGTTCCATTTCCCGGATCCGGTCAGTTCACCCAGGCCCGTCACCAGGGAAACGGTCTCCAGCCGGAGGCTGGTCCGGGAAAAACCCGCCTCCAGGTCGAGGGCGTCCAGGGAGGAAGTCTTCCCGAAAAGCTCGATTTTTCCTCCCCGGTTGGAGAGGTAAATCTTGCCGTCCCGCGAGAGTCCGGGGAAAGAAAGATCGAGATCCAGGGCGTCGGTTTGCAGGAAAAACTCTTTTTCCGGCCAGGAAACCTGGATTCTCCCCGCTTTCACCAGAACCCGCCCGACCCAGGATTGCCGGGGTATCCGAACCTTTCCCCAATCCACCTTTTTCCGCTCGGCCGGGGCGGGGCCTTCGACTTTCAGCCAGAGCCGCGGACCGGTAAAGGTGACCCGTCCGAAACTCAATTTTCCCCAGAACACCTGCAGGGGTTCGGGTTCGAAAACCGCCTCTTCCACCTCCAGCCAGCCCCGGGCCGGAAGGGAACTGATCCTGATTTCCGGAATTTCAAGCCCTTGGACGATAATCCGGGGATGAAAAAGGCTGACCTTCACTTGTTTCAACACCACCGGGGTGCCCAAAGTCCGGGTTAAGACCGCTTCCCCCAGCCGGACCAGCCGATCGGGAATTTTAAGGGGGGTGAAATATAAATAGACGAGGGCGATGATCACCGTCCCCGTCAGAATCGCCCAGCCGATGTATCTGGCTTTCGATCCGATTTTTTTCCCTTTTTCTGGCATCGTCCTTTTTTAAATTTTAATGCCAAAACCCAAAATCCTGAACTGCCAGTTTAGTGCGTCTAACGCTTCCTTACATTCCATTATATGGATTTATTGAACGTCATTCCCGCGAAAGCGGGAATCCAGTCCGCTTTCGTCATCCCCGCGAAATCGGGGATCCAGTCCGCTTTCGTCATCCCCGCGAAAGCGGGGATCCAGAAGAAGAGGATGGATTCCCCCGGATCAAGTCCGGGGCAGGCTTGGTCAAGCCCGGAATGACACCCACTCGAAAGGAATTTACGACGCACTACACCAGGAATGAAAAAGCTGGGGAAAAAATGGAGCGGGCGATGGGGATCGAACCCACGACGTCCAGCTTGGGAAGCTGGCATTCTACCGCTGAATTACGCCCGCATTAATTCCGACACGGATCACACGGATAGACGCGGATTTGAAAAGGTCAGGGTCCGGTTTTTTAAAGAAGAAAATCCATTGAATCCGTGCGAATCCGTGTCTATAACTTATTTATCTTCTAGACGTTCCAGAAGCTTGTCGATATCGTCAATAATCTCGGGTTCTTCCTTCTTCTTGGGCTCGGGCTTTTTGGCTTCGGGGGCGGCGGGTTTGGACTGGGCCGGAGGATAGATCGAAGTTGGACCGGCGGCGGGCCGGGGCGGGACCGGAGCCTTGCCCGTAACCGGGGGTTCCTTCAACGGAGGAGGCGGCGGAGCAGCCTCCTGGACCTTGGGCTCGGGCGGGAAGGGGATTTCCACCATTTCCTGCTGGGCCCCCTTGGATTCCGCCTCCAGTTCCCGGATTAAATCCTCAACATCTTCCTTTTCCTCCGGAACCACCTTCGGGGCCGGGGGTTCCTCATCGATCAGGGTTTGGACTTCCTCGAGGGGCTCCTCCCCCGCCGCTTCCGGCGGTTCGGGCGCCGGAGCCGCGGCCCGGGATTTGGGTTCCGAATCCTTGGCCTTCTCCATTTCGAAAAGGCCCAGGTCCCGGGCCACGCTTTCGATAATCTCCTGGCTGACCGACCGGTTCTTCATCAGGTAAGCCTCAAACAGGGAATTGTCGCAGATGGTATTGATCATCCGGGGAATCCCCCGGGAAAATATATGAACGGCGCTGATCGCCTCCGGGGTAAAGAAGCAGCCGTTGCTCCCCGAAATCCGCAACCGGTGGCGGATATAGGCGTCGGTGGAATCCTCGTTCAGGGGCTCGAGCCGGTATTTCAAGGCCACCCGCTGCAGGAGGGGCGGATCCAGCTTGAGATTTTCCTCGATTTCCGGGAGTCCGAAGAAGACAAAGGTGATCAGCTTGCGCCCCGGAACCTCCAGGTTGGAAAGGCCCCGGAATTCCTCCATCAACTCCCGGGATTTCAGCATCTGGGCCTCGTCCACCAGGACCACGGCCTTTTTCCCCTGCTGATCGAGCTCCATCAGGCGGTTGTAAATCTGGCTCAGGACCTTGATCTTTTCATCGGAGGGGTCCTCTACCCCCAGTTGGAGGGCGATCTTTTTCAGGAGCCAGTCCGCGGTAATCCCCGAATGAATGATCACCAGGAGGGCGGACTCATAGGCTTCCTCCGGCAGGTTGTCCAGCATCATCCGGGCCAGGGTGGTTTTGCCGGTGCCGATGTCCCCGATCAGAATGGCGAAGCCCTTCATGGAATCCACCGCGTAAGTCAGGCGGAGCATGGCTTTCTGATGTTGCGCGCTGTTGTAGTAAAAGCGAACATCCGGCGCGTTCGAGAACGGCTCTTTATTCAACCCAAAAAATTCCAGATAATCCATACCCCCCCCTAATTCCTGGTTCTCCCCGGCTGTTTATCTTCCCAGCCGAAGAAGATTATACGAAACTAATCTTTTTTTGTCGAACCTTCGCCGGGGCCTTTTCGCCCGGCCCCGCCTCCGCCTGCCCCTTCGCGGCGGCCGCTCCCGCCGGAGAAGCCGGGGCGGGAGAACTCATCTGGGCCGGGGCTTCCGCCGGGGCTTCCGCCGCTTCTTCCGGAGCGGCGGGTTCTCCCTCCGGCACCTCTTCCGGAGCCTCGACTTCCCCGCTGACTTCTCCCCCGGGTTCCGCGGAGGGCGATTTTCCTTTCAGCTCCGCGATCCTTTGCTTGACTTCTCGGAATTCCGAATCGTTGCGGGCAATCCGCTCAAAAACCCGCATGGCCTCCTGAACCTTCCCGACGGTCTGGTAGGCCACCCCCAGCTCATAGGACAGCTCGATCGCCCCGGTCTTTGAAATCGAAGGGGATTTGAGCCCCTTGATATAAAACTCGATGGCTTTTTCCATCATTTCCTTCTGGGAGTAGATAATCCCGATCAGGTTGTAGCAGTCGGCTTCCTTATCCGGATCGGATTTGGCCACCATCAATTCCTGGATGGCGTCATCCAGAAGCCCCATTTCCTTGTAGGCGATCCCCAGATCGTAATGGGTCTGGGTATCATCCAGGCTGATTTCCTTCTCCACCCCCTTTTTAAACTCGCTGAAGATATCGTCGAAGCTGGGGCCGTCCTCGGGAGCGGCCTCCTCCCCCACCTCGGTCTCTAGTTCTTCCTCCAGTTCGTGGGCCAGGTCAAAACCCTCTTCCGCGCTTTCCGGCGCGGCGGTCTCCGGGCTGAAGAACGAGTCATCCTGCCGGCGCAGGAGTTTCTCCGGAGAGGAAGCGGCCGTCTCCGGTCTTTCCAATCCTTCTTCCGGCGGGATCACCAGTTCTTCCGGGCCTTCCTCCGGGGAAACCGCGCCGCCGCCGGAAATCTCCCGCAGGTGGTCCAAGGCCCGCTTCTCGTTCGGGTTGATTTTCAGGACCCGGTTATAAATCTTGACCGCTTCATCCTGCAATCCCTGCTGGAGGTAGAACTCGGCCTCATCCAGATCTTCCTCGACCTCGGCGGCCCCGCCTTTTTTTCCCTCTTCCTCGGGGGGAGCTTCGATCTCTCCGATTTTATCCCCGATTTCCAGGGTGGGGGCGGAGAAATCCGGGAGCGAAAGGGAAATTTCGGGCCCGGGAGAGGGCGCCGTGGGTTTTTCCTCCGAGTCGAAATCGACCTCTTCCTCGATGGCGGGAGCCGGTTCCGGGGTCAGCTTAATCGAGGGAGCCTCCGCCGGGAGTTCCACCTCCGGGCCCTTGATAAACCCTTCCTCGGGAAACTCGATCTCAATCCCCTCGGAGATTCCCGACTTCGCGGGCGCTGGCGGAACCGCTTCCTCGGAAGGCAGTTGAAACTCAACGGCCGGCCGGACCTCGGGTTCGACTTTTTCCGGGGCTCGGGGAGGGGCGGCGGGCGTTTCCCTGGGCCGCTCCGCCTGGGCCGCGGGGCCGGCGATTTCGGCCAGTTTTTTCTGAATTATTTCGTTGCCGGGATCGCGCTTCAATACCTCGCGGAGAGCGTCCGCGGCTTTTTCTTTCAGGCCATATTTGAGGTAAATATCCGCCTCGGTTAAAAAGCGGCTGGCGGCCCCGGCCCCGGTCGCGGCGGCGGGGGCCGGCCGGGCCGGGCCGGGAGCGGCCGGGGTCACGGGAGCGATCCGCGGCGGGGCGGCCTTCGGGGCCGGAGCCGGCCGGGGCGCGAGCGGCGGCGCGGCCGCTTTCTTCCCGAGAATCTCCAGGGCCTCGGCGTCCTTGGGATCAAGCTTGAGAATGGCTTCAGCGGTTTCCTTTAAATTTTGCTGTTTCTCCTCGTCTTTGAAGATCCGGAGCATCTCCTTGTAGACCGACTTGACCCGGTCCATCTTGCCCTGGAGCCGGTAGGCCGCCGCCAGGCAGGAGAGAACCTCCTCGTCCCTCCGGCCGCCCTCGATCAGGATCTTGACCTTGGCCAGGGCTTTCTCCGGTTCCTGGCGTTCGACGTAAATCTTGGCCAGCTCCTGCACCTCGGCATGGCTGTTGGGAATGATGCTCACCACGCGTTCCAGGAAATGAACCAGGTCATCCTGCCGCCCTTCGGCCCGGATCTCATTGGCGATCTTTTTGAATTCCTCCCGCGCTTCCGCTTCCTGACCCTCTTTAAAATTAAGCTCGGCGATCTTGGCCCGCGTCCCCAAGCCGGCGGGTTCGATCACCGCCATCTTCTTCAAGATTTTCAGGGCGGACTGGCTGTCCCCTTCTTTCTCGTAGTGATTGATCGCGATCCGGAACTGGCTGGTCGCCTCGCGGGAAAGCTGAAGTTTCTGGTAAAGGTCCCCCAGGCTGACAAAAAGGTCGGCCCGGGATTCGTCGATCTTCAGGGCCTGCTTATAAACCGCCACCGCCCGGGAATAAAACCCGGTCTTGGCATAACTTTCGGCCACCCGGACGAGTTCTTCGATCGCGGCGTCTTTCTGCCCCATCCGGGAATAAAGTTCCCCGATCTTGAGCCGGACGGCCTGATCACCGGGAAAGGCCTCCGCCAGGGTCTTGTATTCCTTCAGCGCCTTATCCCACTGCTGCTTTTGGATCAGCTTCTGGGCGTTCTGGAGAATCTTGTTTTTATCTATCGCCATTTTCCTGTGAATTTAAGCCTAAAAATTCGATTCCAGGTCTAATTTATAATTTTACCATTCCGATCACACCGAGGTAAGTACCTCCACCCCTTCCTCGGTTACCAGGACCATGTCCTCAATCCGGACCCCTCCCAGTTCGGGTATATATACACCCGGTTCAATGGTAAAAACCATCCCCTCTTCCAGGATCACCTCGGAATCCTCCGAAATCGCGGGCGCCTCGTGCACGGAAAGGCCGACCCCGTGCCCGGTTGAGTGGCGTAAAAATTCCCCCCAGCCGGCGGCGGCGATGCGGCTCCGGGCCGCGCGATCCACGGTTTTAGCCGCCACCCCGGGGCGGACCGCGGCGATGGCTTCCTCCTGGGCGGCCCGGACCGTCTGGTAGATCCGGTCCTCTTCCCGCTCCCCTTTCCCCTCCCCGAGCCAGGTGGTGCGGGTCTGGTCGGAGGCATATCCCTCCGCCCGGGCCCCAAAATCCATAAGAACAAGTTCCCCGTCTGAGAGAAGCCTGGCCGAGGGGATGGCGTGGGGGAGAGCCGAGCGCGGGCCGGAAGCCACAATCGGGTCAAAAGGCAGTGTTTCCGAGCCCAGGCGGCGGGCGGCGTATTCAAATTCCAGGGCGATGTCCCGTTCCCGGCCCCCCGAACGGATCCGGGGCCGGATCTCAAGAAAAGCCTTTTCGGCGATCTCGATGGCCCGGCGGATTCTCTCGATTTCGCCGGGCTCCTTTATCATGCGCAGGGTTTTCAGTTCGTCCCCCAGGGGAAAAAGCTCCCACCCGGGGGAAAGTTCCCGAAGCCGCTGGAAACCGATATAGGGAATCCCTTCGGCTTCAAAACCCACCTTCTCGAAGCCCTGATTTTTGATCACTTCCGCCGTCCCGGAGAGCCAGCTCCGGGAAAGCCGGAAATCGAACTCCGGGGCCTCTTCCCGGGCCTGGGTCAGGTATCTTCCGTCGGAAACCAGGAACCCCCTTTCCAACCCGAAGACCAGGATGCCTTCTCCCCGGAAACCGGAAAGGTAGCGAACAAACTCCGGGCTGAAAAAAAGCAGGGCATCCAGTTTTTGGGCCCGGGCCAGTTTAAAAGCCCGGTTGATTCTTTCTTCCGGCCAACCCATCTCCGGTTTTCCTTCCCGGGAAAAACCTACTTTCCTATCTTTTCGGGCGGCAATAGAATGCCGCCCCGACAAAACAATGTTTTTATCATGCTTTCGTAGGGGAGCCCTTCATGGTAAAACTTTTCAGGGTAAACCATTCCATTGGCTCCCTCTTCGGGCGGCAATAGAATGCCGCCCCGACAAAACAATGTTTTTATCATGCTTTCGTAGGGGAGCCCTTCATGGTAAAACTTTTCAGGGTAAACCATTCCATTGGCTCCCTTCCGGGTGGCTGAATCAGAGCCCCAGCTAAAGAGGGTGTCCAACGGATGATTTTGCGGTCCATCTACAACTCCTGCCGCAGACGGGGCAGTTCCCGGCGCATCAGGTAACGGACCTTCCCGAAATTACCCTCCCGGCCGAGCACCACCACCAGGAAATACTCCGGGGTGATCATCCTCATCACCGCGATGTTGCCGGGCAAGACCAGGGACAGTTCCTCGAAGCTCTCCGAGCCCAGGGCCTGGGTGACGCGGCCAATCTCCCCGGTCAGGGTGATCAGTTCCACCCCCAGCGCCTGGATATCCATCCCCCCGTCGGAATCGGGCCGGATGAAGGTCTCCAGGGCGATCCCGTCCCGGCCGATGACGAGCCCGGCCAGGCCGCCTTCCACCCCCTGGACGATATCCTGTAAAATCTTCTCAAAAACCATGTTCTCCTCCGCGTCTTTCCCCCGGGGAAAATCCCCCCTCAGTGAGTTTCCCCGCGGATTTTCTGAATATTTTCCAACCAGTTTTTTAAAATCCGGATTTTCCTCTCGGTCAGGGTCGTTTCCCCGGTCGTTATCTCCGCATCCGGCGGCGCGGCGGCCCCTCCGGGGACCAGCCGGGAGAGTTCCACCACCCGCTGGATTATATCCCGCGCTCCGGGATTTTCTTTCAGAATCTCCCGGTAAACGTTCAGGGCCTTATCCAGGAGGCCCTGCTTCACGTAAATCTCGGCAATGGTGGGGGTGGCAATTTCAGATTCAGAAACCGGTTGATCCTTTTGAACCTTGAACTCTGAACCTTTGAACCTTTCTGTTTCTGGTTCAGGCTCTAATGCAGGTTCAGGCCCGGGAACCAAGTCTGACAGGTCCGACTGGTCAGACAGGTCCGACGGTTTTCCCGGCTCTGTCTCAACCGCGGGCTGGGCATCATCTTCTATTTCCAGTTCATCCGTTTTTTCCGGCTCGGGACGGCTCGGGGCTTCGGAAGGCTCGGGCTCAAGCTCAGGCTCGGGCCGGGGCACCGATTCAGGTTTCGCTTCGATTTCTTCAGCTTGCGCCCGGGAAAACGCTTCGGAAACCAAATCTTCCGGTTCGGCAATCATTTCAGTTTTCGGTTCCGCCCGGGAAGACTCGGATTCGGGGATAGGGACGGGTTTAGTCTCTGGTTCTGGTTCAGAAACCGGTTGATCCTTTTGAACCTTGAACTCTGAACCTTTGAACCTTTCTGTTTCTGGTTCAGATTCAGAAACCGGTTGATCCTTTTGAACCTTGAACTCTGAACCTTTGAACCTTTCTGTTTCTGGTTCAGGTTCAGGCAAAGGGTGAGGTTCGGGAACGGGTTGAGACTCAGGCTGGGCCAGGGCTTTTAATTTTTCTTCCGCCTCCTTATCCCCAGGAGAAAGGGTTAAAACCAGGGAAAACAGGCGCTTGGCCTTTTCTTTTTCCCCCCGGCGGAAATAGATCTCCCCCAAGACCTTCTGGGCGACGATGTTATCCGGGCTGACCTTGGTAACGTTTTCCAGCTCCTGGAGGGCCTCGGAAAGCATCCCCTTTTCAAAATAAGCCCGGCCCAGGGCCACCCTGCCGCTGTGATAAGCGGGATGGATTTTCAGGCCGTCCTGGGCCACCATGACGGCCTCGTCCAGCATCCCGGCCCGGCGGTAGGCCTCGGCCAGGGGGGCGAAGGCCCGGGATTTCGGATCCTTGGCCAGGGCCGTGGCATACTTTTCGATCTCCGCGGATATCCTGATTTCTTTTACCCCGGTTTTTTCTTCGGGTTTGCCGGTTTCGGGCATAATTTTTCTTCCCCCAGAATCTCCCCTCTCCCCCGGGTAGCCCCCGAGTCTTGCTCGGGGGAGAGGATAAAGAAGAGGCGGTCTGAACAAGTTTACCTTAGAATTTAATCATATAGCCCGTCTTCCCGTCAAACAAAGAGGCGGGGTTACCCCCGCCTCCAAAGAAATCACCAACACTTTTAAACCCGCAAATCATAGACTCATAAAACCTACCCCAGATTCAAAAACCTTTTCTTTAATTGGCCAGCCCCGTCAGGGGGGGCATGACTACCTTAAAACTGCCGCACTTATTGCTCCAGGTCGCGGCGATATCCACTTCACAGGGTCCGGCGGCCTTGCCTTGTTACGGTAAATTCGAAATGGGTCCAGGATTGCCCGTTTGGATCAGCATTGCTGTAGGCCGTCGTGGGGGAAACCGCGCAAGCCGTGGTGGTGGTAGAGGCTAAGGTCAGGCTGATGTTATCCAAGGGATTAAAGTTTTCATCCGAGAGATCGAGAACAAAATTATTTGTTCCCGTGCCAGTGATGTCAATTGTAGCCGGGGGTGAGTCGCATCCGGCGGAGTCAACTTTATATATGGAGAATCTTGCATTTGAACTGGTAAATAACTTGGAAATGGTTGTCCAGATCATTATTTGAGCGTCCCATATCCCGTTGGGTCCGTCAAAACGGCCGTTCTGATTGTAATCGATGTAAAACTCGGCCTCGATCGCCGTAACCAGGATGGTGTTCACCCCGTCCCGCGGATTATAGGTATGATGGGGCCCGTAGAATAAATCGGTTGCCCAACGCTCCGGCGTGCAGGGATGGAGGCAGGTATTGAATCCGCATTGATAATAAGCGCCCGGTCCCACATCCTGAGGGGCCGGTCCCTGGGTTTGCAGGGAGGCAACCGCCAGCCCCTGGGCATCTATCCGGGCGGTAGGTGAAATCGTGCCCCCTTCGGTAAAGAAATTCACCGAGGTGCCTGGAGCGACAAAGTTGAAATATCGGTCGGCCAGAAAAGCGGTAATCCCGACATTGATCCCGTAACAATCAATCCCGGCCACGTTTAAACCGGCATTGGCGATGGCGATGGAAAAATTTCTCAAGGAGGGAAGACCCGCGCCGATGGAGATACCGATCGAAGCGGAAGTCAGGGTAAAATCATCCGGCAGAATGGCGGGGGTCCCGTTGTCGCTGAGGGTCGAGGTTTCATTAATCCTGATGGTAGAGGGGGGGGGCCGTAGCTGGAATATCCTCCACGGTCAGGTTGACGGAGGCAACGGCGTGAAGTCCCACCCGGGCCGTGATGATCGCCGTCCCCGAGTAATCCCCGGCGGTAAATTTGGCTGGCGCCAGTCCGCCGGTCGTCTCGACCGAAGGGGTAATCGCCGCTCCCAGCAGGTTGGTGGTGAAAGTAACCGGGGTGTGATCCCAGGCCAGGTTTCCCTGGGTGTCCAGAACCTGCGCGGTAACCGTCGCGCTCCCCTTGACCCGGATCATCGCAGCCGAAAGGCTGAGACTGGGAATGACCAGATCCAAAACCTTGATTTTCAAGCTCTTATCGGTCGAGCTGCCCGCCATGACCGTGATCGTCACTCCCGACGACCAGCCGGGAGTGGAAGCGGCGGTCAAGGTGGCCGTCGCCACTCCCCCCACGGTGTAAACCGGACTGTCAATGGAGGCTCCGGGAAGGGCCGAGGAGAATGTGACCTCGGTTCCGTCCGGGGCCAGTTCGCCCTCACCGTCCTTGATTTCGGCGGAGATCGAAGAAGCCCCGAAAATCGGGATCTGGGCGGGAGAAGCCGAGGCGATGATGGTGTAGGGTTGATCCGCGGAGGTGGCCTCGGTGAATTCCACCCTCAGGGTTTTCGAAAAGATATCGCTTTGCGCCTTAAGGGTAACCGTGCCGGCCGTGGTCCCGCTGGTCAGGGTGGTCCGGGCGATCCCGCTGGTGGTGGTAGTGGAAGCGGGGTAGACCGTTCCGCCCACCGCGGTTTCCAGGGAAAGGGTCACCGTCGTTCCATCCGCTACCAAACTCGAATCCCGGGTATTCACCAACTTGGCGGTAATGGTTGAGGTGGACAACCCGTTCGCCGGGATCGAGGTCGGATCGGCGCTCAGGGTAATGGTCACCCTGCCGGTGGACGTTCCGGGTGTGTTGTTATCGCTCCCGCCGCAGGCTGAAAAAACCAGCAAGAGCACCAGGCCGATAATTAAGCCGGAGCCCTTTATCTTTTTCATTTTGAAGCCATCCTTACCTTTCATTTTACCCCCCCGGTGCTTCCCCGGCAAACCCGGCCTTACGTTGCCGGAACCGCTTTCGTGATCTTGGTTTGAGCACTTACGGTCCCGATGTCGGCGGATATGGTTATATCACCTTCAAAACTCCCGTAAACCAGGATGTTGGCGGTGGCCACCCCGGCGTTGTCGGTCTTGATCGTGACATCGTTGCCCAGGGACCCGCCGAGGTCATCGATAATTTCCACCCCGTCGCAGCAGACCATGAATTCCACATCCACATTGTTCAGGGGGTTGTTGTCCTTGTCCACCACCACCGCCTTGGTGATGAAAACCATGTCCCCGGCCGAGGTATAGGTGGTATTTTCAGGCATGGTTATCGTGGAGCCGAATGGAGCCTGGTTGATGTCGCCGCAGCTCAGGGTCAGCAGCAAAACCCCGAGGATAAATACCCAGCCCTTACCCAGAAAAGCCTTGTCTTTTTTCATTATTATTACCTCCTTATTTTCGAAAATTTTCCCCGATTAACCGGGGCTCGATTTTTTCCAACCTGACTTTGCCGATTTCCTCCACGATTACGAAATTTATCCGGCCCGCGGTTACTTTCTTGTCCACCAAAATGATCGGAAACAGGTCCTCTTCGTTCAGCGGGGGGACCTGAGTCGGCAACCCCGCCCGCTGGATGAGGGAGACGATCCGCTCCACGGTTTGACCTTTGCAGTAGCCCAATTTTTCCGAAAGCCGGGCGGCGAAAACCATCCCGATGGCCACCGCTTCCCCGTGCCGGTATTCCCGGTACCGGGACGAGGCCTCCAAGGCGTGCCCGATGGTGTGGCCGAAATTTAAAATCGTGCGCTTTCCGGTCTGCTCCCGCTCATCCTCTTCCACCACCATGGCTTTATCGCAGGTCGAGCGCCGCACGATATAAAGAAGCGCCTCTTCCTCTTTGCGCAAAACCCGGTCGAGATTGCTTTCCAGGTAAAGGAAAAGCTTCTCATCCATTATTATCCCGTATTTTATCACCTCGGCCAATCCGGCGACGAATTCTTTCTGCTCCAGGGTTTTCAGGACCTCGACATCGCAGAAAACCATCCGGGGATGCCAGAAAGACCCGACCAGGTTCTTGCCCTGGGGGAGATTGACCCCGGTTTTTCCCCCGATCGCGGAATCCACCTGGGCGATTACCGTGGTGGGAATCTGGATGTAGTCAATCCCCCGGAGGTAGGTGGCCGCCACGAAACCGGTGACATCCCCGACCACCCCTCCGCCCAGGGCCGCCAGTCCGCCCTTGCGGTTGACCCCGAGTTCCAGGAGTCGATCGTAAATTTTCGTCACCTGTTCCAGGCTCTTGCTTTCCTCCCCGGCCGGGATCACCAGGCTGTCCACCTGGTACCCCGCCACCCGGAATCCTTTCTCCACTATCTCAAGGTACTTCTTTCCCACCTCCGAATCGGTAATCACGGTCACCCTTTCCAATCGGTCCATCCGGCGGAGCACGGAGCCGATATCCTCCAGCCCCTCCCGGGTCAGGAAGATTGGGTAACTCTCGCTTTTCAGCCTGACTAAAATCTTTTCCATTTCAAAAAATCCTAGACACGGATATTCACGGATATAATCTGGTTTTTATTAATCATAAATTTTTTTACCTGTCTTTGATCCATCAAATCCGTATAATCGGTCTGAATCTGTTATTTGCTTTTCATTCGTCAATCGTCAATCTAATCATTCTGCATTAATCTTCAATCTTCAATTGGTGTATTTGTCATTCGTTATTCCCCTTGAACCCTGGATTCCCGTTTTCACGGGAATGACGTCTTATGTTGTCATTCCTGCGAAAGCAGGAATCCATCCCCTCCCGTCATTCCGCGCTCCGCAATTCTTTTTCATCATTCGTCAATCGTCAATCCCTCCGGGCCAGAGGCTAAAATCGCCATTTCTTTGTGCGCTTTGCTTTTTTGCTTCTTCTTCACTGTTGGACTGTTGGTCTTTCTGTTTTTCGACCTTTCACCTTTGACCTTTATTCTTTGCTCTTTGCTCTCTGTTCCTGCCGGGCAGGATGCCCGGCTTCCTGTGCGATTATCCGCAAGGCTAAAGCCTTGCCCTACGTCCTTTGACCTTTCTCCTTTGACCTTTGACCTTCTTCAATACGCTTCCACCTCGCGGAGGTAGCTTAAAAAATTCCGCCTGACCTCGCGGATGGAATCCCCCCCGAATTTCTCGAGAAAGGCGCGGGCCAGCTCCAGGGCCGTCATGCCCTCCCCGACCACCGCCGCCGCCGGGACCGCGCAGACATCCGATCTCTCCACCGTGGCCGGGACGGCCTCCTTGGTGTCGATCTGGACCGAATTCTTGGGCTTGAGCAGGGTGGAGATCGGCTTCATCGCCGCCCGGATCACCAGCTCCTCCCCGTTCGTCACTCCCCCTTCCAGGCCGCCGGCGCGGTTGGTCTTTCGATAAAAATTGACCGCCGACCGCTGACCGCCGACCGCCGATTTATAAAAGATTTCGTCGTGGACCTGGGAGCCGGGTTTCCGGCCCGCCAGGAAACCCATCCCGATCTCCACCCCCTTGATCGCCGGGATCGACATCATGGCCCCGGCCAGGCGGCCGTCCAGCCGCAAGTCCCACTGGGTATAACTGCCCAGGCCGGGCGGCAGTCCGAAAGCCCGGACCTCGAAAACACCGCCCACGGTATCACCCTTGCTCCGGGCTTGATCGATCAATTTTTTCATCCGCTTTTCCGCCCCCGGGTCGCCGCAGCGAAGCTCGGATTTCTCCACCTTCTCCCAATAATCATTTTCTTTGACTTTTGACCCTTCACCTTTGACCTTTGCTCCCCCGATTTCGATCACCTGGCTCTTGATGACCGTGCCGAATTCCGCGAGCAAGCGGCGGCAGACCGCCCCGGCCGCGGTCCGGGCGGCGGTTTCCCGGGCGGAAGCCCGCTCCAGGACGTTGCGCAGGTCCCGATGCCCGAATTTTATCCCCCCGGCCAGGTCGGCGTGCCCGGGCCGGGGCACCTTGAGGGCCTGCGCGGCGGGAAGCGCCGAGATGTTGTTCTCCACCTTCATCAATTCCTTCCAGTTTTCCCAGTCGCGGTTCCGGATCAGGATCCCCACCGGCGAGCCCAGGGTCTTGCCCCGGCGCACCCCGGAAAAAATCTCCGCCCGGTCGCTCTCGATCTTCATCCGGCCCCCGCGGCCGTATCCCCTCTGCCGGCGGGCCAGGTCCAGGTTGAGCTCTTCTTCCGCCAGGGGCAGGTCGGCGGGGATCCCTTCCAGGATCACCAGCAGACCTTTTCCGTGAGATTCCCCGGCCGTGAGAAACCTGAGCATACGTTTATCCGATCCGGTTATTCATCCCCCAGAGACCTGCCTGGCCCCGGGGAAAAATGCCTCCATCCGCTTTAGCCTCGCTAAACATCCCTTTTTTCCACTATCCGCGGCGTGATGAAAATCAACAGCTCCGTCCGGTTGTTGACCGTCTGGTCCCGGCGAAACAGCCAGCCCAGGATTGGGATCGAGGAGAAAAAGGGTATCCGGGAATGGCTTTCGGTCTTCTCAATCGTATAGATTCCCCCGATGACCACGGTCTCGCCGTCCTTCACCAGGATGTCCGACTTGGCTTCTTTCTTGGAAACGCTCGGGACGCCGGAGGCGCTGCGGATGGTGGTGTCCGGGGCGTTTTTCTCGGCCTTGATCTTCATGATCACGCTCCGGTCGGAGGTGATGTGCGGGGTGACCGTCAGGCTCAGCACGGCGTCAATGAACTGGGTCTGGGTACCCGTGGTGGAAACCGATTCGTAGGGGATGGAAAGGCCTTGTTTGATCTGGGCCTCCTGGTTATCCATGGTCACGATCCGGGGCGAGGAGATCACCCGGCCTTCCCCCGAACCCTCCATCGCGGAAAGCCGGAGGTCCAGGGAGGCAATGCTGTTGATCGAACCGAAGGTGAAACCCATCGCGCCGCCGCCGCTGGTGAGGCTGACCGCCGCGGGCAGGTTCACCGCGTAGAAGGGATCGGCGCTGATCCCGTATTGGGTGCCGTCTCCGAGGCTGGGGATCCCGCCCCCAATCCCGATGGAATTCGGGAAAGGCAGGCCGGTGGGATTTCCGCTCGCGGCCGAAGCGTTGAAGCGCCCCCCCCACTGCACGCCCAGGTCCCGCGACAGATTGGTGCTGGCCTCCACGATCCGGGCCTCAATCAAAACCTGGGGGGTCTGGGTGTCGAGATTCTTGATCAGCATGGCGACGGACTGCACGTTCCGGACGATGTCCTTGACGATCAGGACATTGGTCCGCCTGTCCACGTCCACCGTCCCGCGGGTGGAAAGCAATCCCTTGATCTGGCCGCTGTACCCATCGGCCGGCCCGTAGTTGACCGGGATGATCTTGGTGATTAGGGACTCGATTTCTTCCTTGGTTTTCTCCGCCTTCATCATCTCCTGCATTTCGTTCCGGAGTTTTTCCGCGGGGGCGATCCGGATGACGTTGCCCACCCGTTCCATCCCCAGCATGTTCGACTTGAGAATCAGGTCGAGGGCCTGATCCCAGGGAACATTGACGAGTTTCAGGGTCACCCGGCCCTTGACGTCTTCCCCGGCCACGATGTTCAGCTTGGCCACGTCCGCGATCACCCGGAGGGCGTCGATGATTTCTCCCTCGCGGAACTCGATATCCATTTTCCGGCCCGTGAACCGGGGCTGGGTGGATTCTTCCATGATTACTCCCACCCGGGCAACCGGGGCCGCGGCCGGTTTGGGCCGCGCCACGGGCGCGGGGGCCACCGGGGTTAGAGGAGCCTCAACCAGAGGCGGAACCTCCGCCGGGGCTTCCGGGGCGGGAGCCAGGGAGGTTTCATAAGGAGGAATTTCCGGGGGCGCGGGGGCCACTTCCGCCACTATCACTCCCTCCGGAGCGGGGGTAACCGCCTGCCCCATTCTGATCACCAGGCGGTTCTCCTGCCGTTTGACCTGATAAGGGGGAATCCCCCCGTTGGCCGGCTCGAAAACCAGGCGCAGCTTGTCCGGATGCTGGCCGATCCGGATCATTTTGAGTTCCGGGGTCGAGACCGGTATCTCGGTGGCCGGATAAAGGTTGCCGACATCCATGATATCCACGACAAACCGGGGCGGGTTTTCCAGTTTGAAGGCGCTGTAATCCTTAATCTCTCCGTTTCCGACAATCTGGATCTCGGTGGCCCCGGCCTGGGGACTGACCCTGAAATCCAGGATCTTGGTGGCTTTTCCACCCGCGGCGACTTCCTCCGCGGCGGGAGCCGGGGCGGCGGGGCTTTCCGCCGGCGGCGGCACCTCAGCTAAAGGCGGGATCGGGGCGGCCTCCGGGAAGGCCGGCGCGGGGCCGATCTCGGGAGCCGGCGCTCCGCTCGGGCCCAGGTCACCGGGAACCTCCGCCAGGGGAGGGATCTCCCCTCCTTCCAGGGGCGGCAGTTCCAGGTTTTCCCCCGGAAGAGGCGCGGCCGGCGCCGGGGCTATCGGTGCCGCTTTGAAGACCTGGATCACCATGTCGTTGCCCTCGGAGCGCGCGTCGTATTCCAGGGGTTTCAGGAGCCCGATCTCGATCCTCCCGATGTCCTTGTTCTGCTCGGTGATCTGCGCGGCGGACACCTGGCCCACGAAGCCGTTGTCCACCTTGGCCGGGGTTGAAACCGCCGAGACATCGGTATTAGCCAGGTCGATGACGATCCGGGCGGGATCGTTCAGCTTGAAGGCCGTGTAGGTAGGACGACCCTGGCCTTTAAGCGTGATCACCACCGCGTTCTCGGAATCGCTGACCGAGATATTGGTGATAGTGTTGTCCCAGTTCTTCTTGGCCCCGCCTTCCCCGCTGAGGGCGAAAAAGAACCCGATCGCCACCGCCACCGCCAGCCAACCCTTAGCCTTTAAATTCATAATTTTCCTCCTTGTTTCCACGGCCGATTGAAATATATCTCAAGGCTTCCCTTACTTTACTACTTCGGTAAAACAGAGGTTGGACTTGCGCTCCTGGGCTTTTCCGTAAAAATCCTTGAATTTCTCCAGGATCACGATGCAGGTCCGGTTGATCTCGGTCACCCTGCCGCTGTGCCTTCCGATCGCGGTCCCGGTCCGGACGATGTAAACCTGGCCGTCCGGGGCTCCCACCATCGCCCGGCTGTCGCTGGTCGAACCGGAGAGGATCCCGTTGATCTTCAGCTGGTAAATGTCGAATCTTTCCAGCGGGGTGGAGGCTTTCTGGTTTTCCTCTTCCTCCACCGATACGAAGGGATAGAAAGGATCCCTTTTCCCCTCGGAATGAAATTCGTAGCTCGCCACTATTTCCGAAATCGCCTCGGGAGCCGCTTCCTCGGCGGTCGCTTTTTTCTCGGCGGCCGGACCCGGCGCCGGTTTACCCTTCCCCTTTCCGCCGCAGCCGGCCGGGGAACTCGGGCCCCCGATCAGGATCAGGCCCAGGACAATGATTAGGAATTTTTTCATCCTCGAACCTCCCTCTTTCACTGGGTTAAACCGGCATCTTCCAGGAACCGGTAGGTGGTAATGATGATCGAGGCGTCCAGGATCACCTCCCGTCCCGGCTGTTTGCCGCCCTGCGGTTTCAGGTTGATATTGTTCACCTGCACAATGCGGGGCATGTTGGCCAGCCGGTCAAAAAAGCTGGCCGTGTCCATATACCTTCCCTGCAAAGTGATGCTGATGGGAACCTCGGCGTAAAAGCTTTTCCGGACCTCGCCCGCCGGCTTGAAGCTCAATATCTCCAGCCCGGACTCGCTGGCCTTGACCGGGATCTCGATGAGCAACTGGTCGATCTCGGCCCGGCTGGGAAGCTTGACCAGGGCCCGATTGAGTTTTTCGTTCAGGCGCTTGATCTCCTTCTGAAAGATCGGCAGGTTGTCGGCGGTGGCTTTCTTGGTGATCCGCTCGGATTCGAGCTTGGAGAGCTCGTCCTTGCGGGCCGAGAGTTCCTTGGCCTTGGGCACGTAGAAAAAGTAGAAATACAACCCGGAGATCAAGATCAGCAGCCCGCCCAGAATCAAAAGCTTCTGGGTCAGGGGCAGCTTGGCGATTTTTTCAACGTTCAGGCTTTGCAGGTCTGCTAGGGTCATTCTGATCCTCCTTGTAACTGTATCTAATTATTTTCTTTATCGGTCTTCGCCTTCCTGCCCTTTTTCTCGGCGGCGGAGGCGGGAGGCGCGATTTCGATCCCCATCCCCGGGAGGCCGGCCTTGAGCGAGAGGTTGAAATTCACCATCTTGTATTTCTCGTACATGATCTGGTTACTGGAGCCGAAAATCACCTCGCGGAAAACGCCGGATTTCTCCAGGTTGTCAATGAACTTGGCGACGGTCTGGTTGTCGATGGCGTTCCCGTTGAGGTTGACCTGGCCCTGGTTTTCGGTGAGGAAGGTCAGCCATAACTTTTCCGGGGTCATCTGGGACATCTTGTCCATGAACATCACCGCCCCCACCCGGCCCTTTTCCAGGTTTTCGATCACGGCGAGCTTGTCTTCCAGGTTCTTCCTCTTCACCTCGATGTCCTTGACCTCCTTGATCAGGTCGTCCAGCCGGGCGCTTTCCGCCTTGGTTTCGGCGATCTTCTTCTGGGCGGAGGTAATCTGGCCTTTGATCCGGGAGTGTAAAACCCCAATCAGCAAGAACAGGATCACCACCGCGGCCACGAGCACCACGATCTGCTCCCGCATCCCTTCTTTCTTTTTCGCCTCCCTCCCCTTGGGGAGAAGATTAATCTTGATCACTGGCTTTCCTCCTCTTTATCGGCTTTCCGGCTTTCCTGGTTTTTCATTCCGCATTCCGAAATCCGCAATCCGCATTTCACTTCCTAGCGATCGCCCGCCATCCGTAAAGCCAGGCCCACTGCCACCCCGGAAGCGGAGGACAGGTTGGCGATATATTTCGGGTCAAATATCTTCGGGTCACATTCAACCTTCTTGAAAGGATCGACCAGCTCCGAGGGAATCCCCAGGCGCGCGGAGATCACCCCGGCCAGTCCGTGGGTCCGGGAGGCCCCCCCGCACAGGCAGATCCGGTTGACCGAGACCCCCGGGTTGGTGGTGCCGAAGAAATCCATGGAGCGCTGGACCTCGGCGCTGATGGAATCCGAAACCACCCCGATAATATCCAAAACCTCCTTGGGGGTGTTTTCCCCCTCCACCCCGGCGCTCTTCTTGATCGCCTCCGCCTCGTTATAGGAAAGGCTCAACTGCCGCTGGATCTCCTCGGTGTAGCTGGCCCCCCCGGAAGAGATGTCGCGGGTGAAGATCGAGATCCCGTCCCGGCAGACATTAATATTGATGAAGCTCGACCCGATGTTGACCAGGGCCAGCACCTCGCCTTCCGCCAGCGGGTAATTGATCTCGTACATGTTGCCTACCGCGAAGGCGTCAATGTCCACCACCACGGGGTTCAGGCCGGCCTCGGTCAGAACCCCGGTATAGTCGTTGATCATGTCCTTCTTAACCGCCACCAGCAGAACCGACATCTGGCCTTCATCGGAAGGTCCGAGGATCTGGAAATCCACGTTCACGTCGTTGATGTCAAAGGGGATGTACTGTTCCGCTTCCCACTGGATCTGGGTGATCAGTTCGTCCTCGGTCATCATCGGCACGTTGACCTTCTTGATGATCACCGAGGTTCCCGACACCGAGGTGACCACGTCCCGGGTCTTGACCTTGAGCTCGGCCAGGAGCCCCTTGATCCCGTCGAGAACGGCGGGAGAGTTCATGATCGCGCCGTCCACGATGGTCTCGGGGGAAAGGGGCGCCAGCCCCAGGTTGATCAGCCGGTATCCCTTCTTGGTCTGCTTCAACTCGACCAGTTTGATCGAGCTGGACCCGATGTCCAGCCCCACGGACGACTTGGCTTTTCCAAAACTTAACTTCATGGGGTTCCCTTCCCTTCCTTGGTTATATCCCCTGCTTTGAGCCTGTTGCACAAATCAGAAAAGTGTCACTCCTGCGGAAGCAGGAGTCCAGGAACTTATTGATTACTGGATTCCGGCTTTCGCCGGAATGACGGTTTGTCCGGTTTTCACCGTTTGTGCAACAGGCTCCTTTCTGATCTTTTCCCATTTTATTCTTTGTTCTCTTGATTGAGCCCGATCCCTCCTTTGTCGGATAAATGAATCGGGCAACTACATTTCCGCTTTGCGCTTTGCTTTTTACCTTTCACCCTTCACCTTTGACCTATCACCTCTTTGCTCTTATTGCTCTTTGCGCTATGCGCTTCGCTCTTTGCTCTTATTGCCCTTGGTCTCCCCGGCCACCAGGCTCGCGTGCCTTCTCACCGTATCCTCGTCGTCGGGGAAAACCTTCTTCCGCTCGGCGAGGTCGTAACCGAGGGCCAGGATGATTTTCCGCTTGGTATCAATCCGGCAGTCCATCCCTTCCTCGATTCGATCAATGGTGTGGGCGGAGACCCGGGCCTTGCGGGCCAGTTCCGCCTTGCTCATTAAAAGCTCTTCCCGGAGTTTTTCTACTAGGTTCTTTGCCACCGCTTCTCCTCGCTTTTTGGTATTAATTCCTTATTTCTCGTCTTTAAACCCGGAACGCGGAATCGCTTCAATATTTATTTCTCTCCCTAATCTCCATTTTCTGCTAATGGACATGCCCTGTCAATCATTTTTATCAAATTGCACTAAATTTACATTAATTAACAGCATATTTAGTAGATTGATCCGAAGCCAACACAATATATAGAAGTGGCAAAGCGCAATAAGCGCAAAGCGCAAAGGGCAAAGCGCAAAGCGTTTATCCCAAACAAAGATGAGGCGCAAAGCGCTATGCGCTTTGCTCTTTGCTCTTATTGCCCTCCCTGCAAGGACAACGAAAACCGCTGGGTCGTCGATCCCCCATCCGGATCCTCCACCTTGACCTCTACCGTAAAGTTTCCGGCTTGCCCCGGCGCCGGGGTCCACTCGATCAGCCCCGAGGGACTGATCTTCATCCCGGGGGGCGCGGAACCCAGGGAAAATTTAAGTACCTGGTTGTCGGGATCCTCGGCCTTGACCTGATAGCGATAAACGCCGTCCTCCAGGGCCGTCGGGGGGTCGCTGGAAATCAAGGGGAAGACGTTCACGATCCGGATGGAGTTGGAGGATACTACCGCCTCTCCCTGGCCGAAACGATCCGACGGGGTCACCCTCACCTGGAAGATCTTCCTTTTCTCGAATAAACTCGAATCCAGGATCGGGCCGGTGGCTTCGGGGATTTCCTCCCGGTCTTTGAGCCATTGGTAGGAAAGGGTGATCTGGTCATTATCCGCGTCCGTCGCTTCCACCTCGGCCTTAAGCGGAGAGAGAACCTGGTCCGACACCGGAACGATCTTTACCGAGGCGACTACCGGCAGAGCGTTGTGGACCTGGAACGGATCGGAAACCGCGGGCTGGCCTTCCTCTTTACCATCGGAAGGAGTAATTCTGACCGTGATTTTGTCTTCGGGGGATATCCCCCGGGGGCTGAAGTCCGCCCGGGTTTCCCCGGAGGCGTTGTTCCCGTTCACCATCCATTGATAGGAATAGCTGACCTGGTCCCCATCGGGGTCCTCCGCCTGCGCCAGGGCTCGGAGGGTATCCGGCTGGGATTCGATCTTCGCCGACTTCATCACCGGGGGCCGGTTCTTCCCGGCCTCCTCCCCGGCGGCGGGCTGTTTCTTTCCACAGGCGGACGGCAGGAAAAATATCCCCAGACTGAGAATGGCAACCGTTTTAATTAATATTGATAGCCGCATTTTTGTTCCTCCTCTTCTTCATTATATATTGCGGGGGGCAAAGGGCCAAGCGCAAATAACTGGTAGCCGCAGGCTTTAGCCTGCGTGTAGTGGTCGAGCTTGCTCGACAAAATCTTATCACGCCTGGTAGCCGCAGGCTTTAGCCTGCGTGTAGTGGTCGAGCTTGCTCGACAAAATCTTATCACGCCTGGTAGCCGCAGGCTTTAGCCTGCGTGTAGTGGTCGAGCTTGCTCGACAAAATCATCACGCCGACCAAGGTCGGCCACTACAAAATCCGTTGCGCAAACAAATCCAGGCAAAACAAGGGCGGCCTTTCGACCGCCCTTTCCGCAAGGCTAAAGCCTTGCCCTACATCCTCTGCGCTTTGCCCTTTGCGCTTTGCGCTTACCTGACTTCCTTCCAGTACAGGAACTTCGCGTCCCCGACCGAGGTGCTGACGCTTCCCTGCTCGATGGTGCCGATCTGGGTTATATGGGCCTCTTGACTCCCGTGACCGCTCTCGGTGACCACCAGGGCTCCTTTGATGATGAAAGGCGGTTGGGGAAGGGAGTGGGCAACATTTCGCGCGTAAGTCGCGGTCACCGAAGCGCCTGACGGCCCGCTAACGGAAAGTCCGGTGATCGTTAGAATCAGAAGATAGCCTTCCCCATAACTGCAGGGATGGCTCGAATCGGGAGGAACAAACAGGGTTAAAATCACCGCGACAAAATCATCAGCGGCATTACCCGGGGTGCCGGCGTCATCGATCACGATCAACGGGGAACCGGTCGGCCTGGCATTGCTGGGGGGAGTGTAGAAAGTCCCGGTATTCCCTGAACTGTCGTATAAGGGGAAGGACAAGGAACTGATTTCCTTAGGGTAGTCAGTAAAGTTTTCCAGCGACAAGACCGTGCCCGTATACATCTCATAAAGGAGGAAAAGTTTGGGGACCGAACCCGAATCCATGTCCGGGTCAAAATACGTGCTTGAAATCGCCGCCAGGATATTGGCCTCCCCGGTATTTGTCTGGACCGTGGCCATGGCCGGGGAATAATAGAAGGGGTAGTTGTTCCCGCCGCCGGTGATGGTTAAATTCGTCGCCGTCCAGGCGGTCGGGACGTTGCTGTTGACGGTGGTGACGTTCCAAATCTTGCCGTTCAGGTCCACCTGCATCAAATCCGAGAGCTTCCATGTATCAGTGGCCGCCGAGGTGTCGTTCCAACCGAACATGCTTCCGTAACCGTAGGAAACCGTGTTCGCCAGGAGCGAAAATTCGGTAGATAGCGTGCCCGAGGCATCGCCCACATTGAAGGTTGTAATGATCGACCCATCTGTAACGCGGATGACATAGATCGTAGTCCCGATCCCAACGTGGGGGACGTAACCTGGGTGAATATCGTCGTAACCCGAACCGGTGAAAAGGACGTCGTCGGTCTTCTCGGTACCATCAAGGTACCTGATCTTGCCGAAGGCCGGGTTCGACCAGGTCTCGCCTAGATATTCGTAGCCCGTTTTATGCGCCGCGGGGTTCGTCGGGTGGTGAGGGTCGGCGGTGGTCCAAAGAACTTGGAAGGGAACCTTGGGGGTCTGGCCGAAACCGAAATTAGGGTCGTTCGGGCTGGGGTGGGTAACATCCAGGGTGAACAGGTGAGATCCCCCCGGCCCCTCGCCGCAGGTCAGCACGGTTTTCCAGGTACTGGTATCGTCCACATACACGTCCTCGATCTTGGGAGAGGCGGCCACGTAATAAATATGATTTGCTGGTTCGGCAATCTGCCCGCCGGCCATATATAAATCCTTAAGCCGGGGGATCAAGTCGGGCGGGATGAAGGCCCAGACCTCCTCCCCGGCACGGAATGTTTCATTGGTCCATTTATCGACAAACCCCTCCATGGTAAAGGCATGAAACATCCCGTCGTTAGCCCCCGAGAACACCACGATATTCCGCCGGGGAACCCAGATGCCATATCCGGATGAAGAATCGTAAGCGTAACCATAGAGGTCTAAGAAATCCGAGTAGTTAAAAGCGCCCAGTTCTTTCCAGGGAGGAGGAACCAGCGTGGACGGGGCCGAGTTGACAATGTCCCCCAAATAATCGTCCCGTCCCACCCCGCGGATGAATAAAATAATGGACCTGGCTTCATCGTCGCTCGAACCCAGCCCCATAGCCCTGAGGGTAGTGAAAGAGGGATTGGTAGTGGTAAAAGGAATGGGATATCCGTTGGTAGCGGTCGAATCGTAGGTGTAAATCCTCCGGCTGTTCGACCTGCGGGAGTTAAGCAACTCCCCGGCATCCCAGAGCTGGGTGTTGGTATGGCCGTCCACCGCCCTTAAATGCCCGCTCCATTCCGGGTACTTAGCCGAGCTGAAGAACACCACCGTCCCGGTCCCGCCCTGGGCGAAGGTGTAAGACGGGGGCGCCGTGGTGTAATCGCCCTTGGCGGCCTCATTGATAATCTCCCGGATTTGCGAGTTCAGCGAGGCCGCGTCATCAGCGAAATACGCATGATCGGTTCCGCCGTGGATCGCAAGCGAATTAAGTGTGGCTTTGGGGCCCGAGGCGAGATTTCCGAACCCAACCACGTAGGTCTTAACCCCCACGTCAACCCGAAGAGTTTCAGCCGCGTTTTCAGAGAGGCCTGGCTCCCCGGATTGCGGGTCGTTGGTAGGTTCCCCATCTGTAACCAGGAGAACGAAATTCTTCCGGCAAGGGGGCGAGGCCTGGCTGGCCGGGTCAGCGGGGATGAGCGTGTTATGGAAATAATGGTAGGCGTCATCCCAGGTCAGACAATCGCCGCACTCGGTCGAGCCTTTCTTGCAAATGGTGGCGTGGACTGATTCGCCCCGGTTCAAGGACCTGGCGATGGGAGTGGCGCCGACGGCGACCACGCCTCCATCGTCCATGGATTGAAGGTACTGGTTGATCTCGTTGACTTTCTGAGCCTGGACGGCCGGGTCGGTGGAGATATCGACCAGACGCACTCCCCGGTCGGTGCAGCCGCCGGTGGATGCCCCTATTGGTTGGCTTCCCCACATCTGGTTGACAGTGGAATCCGATCGATAATTAGCGCAACCATAGGGTTCAGAAGATGAATAGCATGGATACGCGCAACATGTCGATCCGTCCATCCACTGGCAACTCCATTCCGGGTAGACATAAATGTCGGTTGTAAGCCCGCCGCAGAGTCCCGCGGTGTCAACAAACTGTTTTCCTTTGTAGTCGTTAGTGTAGCACCAGGTGGTGGTTGTGGTGTATGGGGTATAAGTATAGTAACTGCCTAAATATGTCCACCAGTATCCGTCTCCCCAGTTGCACCGTACTCTACCGTGGTTAAGTTCACATTCAGAGGGGGTATAATTATGGTAGGTATTATAACGTTCCCAGCCGCGTCGGCCTCTCCGCTCAAAGTAACTGTTATTATTCGTACCGGTTAGTCTACCCAGTGTATAGGTAACCCCATTGTAAGTGAAATTCCGGGGACCTGTGGCTACGCCTCCCCAGGCTGGGTGCGGGGTCCCGGTGGTCGGATTTTCCGATAACCAGTGCAAATCGAAATATCTCTCTTTTGCAGCACCGGCAGTGGTAGTAGTCTTTTGGTAGGCATAAAAACCCTTGGCATCACCCTTGCGGTGGTAGGATTGATAAAAGGTCATTAAGCCGAAATTCACCACATCGGCCATGTCCGCAACGATGGTTCTTAAAACGCCTTTCGCGATGGCCAGCCGAGCGAGGGGATTATCCGCCCCCCGGGTTAACTTGGTGTCGGTCGGAACCTCCCACATCATACTGCCCGAGGTATCGAGGATAATTAACATATTCGGCCTCTTAATCTGGGCCTTGACCTCCCGGAGGGGATCCATCCGGGCCAGCGCCAGGGGAATCGCCGCCCCTAAACCGAGAAGAACCGCGGCCAGAATCCCGATCGTTTTTTTATTTTTCAACATTTGGTTCCACCTCCCCCCAATTCGCTAAGCGTTTACCCCGAGCAAAGGTGAGGGGCTAAGGGCCAAGCGCGTAGCGCAATAGGGTGTTGTAATGCGTACATTTCATTTACCTGTTTTGTTTGTTTCATCTGGTACATCTGGTTTTTCTGGTTTATTTTGTTTCTCAAGTTTTTCTGCTCTATGCGCTTTGCGCTTTACTTACGCAGGCTAAAGCCTGCGGCTACCACCCTTGACCTTTCACCTTTGACCTTTGAGCTTCTTCGACCTTTGAGCTTTGACCTTCTTTTTTGCCCTTCGCAAGGCTAAAGCCTTGCCCTACTTCGCCCGATGAATCGGGCAACTACATTTCTGTCACATTCGTCAATCGTTTTATCCCCTTTGGGGGACAATCTACAATCGTCATTTCTTCTGGCCCTTTCACCTTTGACCTTCTTTTTTGCCCTTCGCCCCTTACTAGGGCGCCAACACATCCAGATGAGCCTTGGCCGCGTTCAAATTCTGGGGCCCCATGGTCATCTGGGGATAATCCGCGATTGACGGATACTCGGCGCCGGTGGTGGTCAGCGCGGCCCAGGAGATGGCGGCCTCGATCGTATCGGTGGCCCCGGTCGAGGAGGTCCCGACCGCGGTTATCACCACGATGTCATCCGTGTCGGTGTTTAAACTGCCGGCCTTCAGGTCTTCCCGGTTGTTCCGGACGTATACCGTGCAGAAGCCGTTTCCGACCGGGTAATTAATAATATTCGTACCGATAATATCCCGGAGAATCACGCCTTTTCTGGGGGTAGTTCTGGGGGACACCACTTTAACGACTCCGGTATTGGTATCCACGTCACTCGCGGTCAAAATCTCGTCGCCGGTGATTCCATGCCCCGCCAGGTCGACGTTCCATTTGGTGACGTCGGAATGGGTATGGGCCAGCACCCCCCGGGCCAGAACCAGACAGCTGTCCGCGGTGTAGAAAACGAATTCGGCGTTGCGGACGTTTCGGGAAACGTCCACGCCCAGGTTGGTGAAGGTAATGGCCGAGAGCCCCAGGAAGGTGATGATCAGCAGGACCGCCAGCGCGATCGGCAGGGCGAAGCCGGATTCCCGCCCGATCACCCGGCGCGGGGCCGGGATTGGGCCGCCCCCATTATTCTTCCCGTTAGGTTCGCGATTTCTCATTTTCTCCGTCCTTTCCTCCCGCCCCCGATCAATTCCCGGCTCGCTAATGGGGGAGATATTTTCCGATCAGCCCGAGATTCCGGACAAAAACGATTTTTTCCATAATTCTCCGCCGGCGGCCGTCGTTGGTCGGCGCGGCTCCGGTGGTGGGATCATTAATACGATCCTCGATCGTCGGGAGGATGAACGGCGGGGTCACCCCGGCCCGGGCCCAGCTTTGATCCTCCCGGGCGGTTCGGGCCACGATGGAGACCCGGACCGCGGCGATCCGGGAAAGATCGCGGGCATCGGTGCCATCCGTAACCCCGTTCCCATCGTTATCTATCCCGTCGCCCAGGGGGTCGTTGACCCAGCTATCGACGATTCCATCGGGGACCGCGGTGGCAACGAGCGGGCTGGAGGTATTATTGTCCATCCCGTAGGCGAACTGGAGGTCCTCGATATTCTCGGCCAGGATGGGGCTGGACTCGGTGCCGGCGGTGTTCACCACCAGCGTCAGGGTCAGGTTGCCGTTGTTGTCGACCGCGTAGGTGTGTTTCTTGATGTCCCTCACCTCGCTGTAGTCCGCGTAAGTGTTGAGCGTTCCCGACGCGATCGTCAGTTGGGCGGCCTGAACGACGGTAATCCGCGCGGCCTCGGTTTTATCCGCGACCGGGTCGCGAATGACCACGTAATCCCCCACCCTGAAATTGGCTGTCAGCGCGGTTTCCCCGGTGGCCGGGTGGGCTCTGACCGGGATGCCGGTTGCGTTCACGGCGATCAGGCCGTTGGTATACAGCTTTTTATCGTCAAAATTGGCCCAGATCTCGATGGAATCGGGGTTGGTGGCACCTCCGCTGGTCGGGTAGATGCCCTGGCGGCGCGTGCCGGTCAGGGTCATCTGCTCGTTCAGGCCGTAAGCCGCCATCCGGAGATCCCGTTCGATCATGCCCATCGCCACCCGGAGGTTTTCCTGGGCCTTGGTGATCTGGTCCTGGACAACATTCGCCTTCTGCTGGTAGTCCATCGCCGAATAGAAGGCCATGACCAGGATCATGGAAATGGCCGAGGCGACCATCACCTCGATCAAGGTCATGCCCCGGGAATTACGCAAAACCGCGGGAAAGCTGGAAAGCTGGAAAGCTGGAAAGCTTACCCATTTCTTTTTATGATTTTTATTCATTTTCTTTTCCCTGATTTCTCTTTACTTTTTTCGCAAGGCTGAAGCCTTGCCCTACTTCGCCCGATGAATCGGGCAACTACATTTACGCTCTGCTCTTTGTCCTTTGCTCTTTGAACCTCGCCCGATGAATCGGGCAACTACATTTTCTCTTTGCGCTTTGCGCTATGCGCTTTGCTCTTACCGGGCATAGGTAAACTCCACCTGCCTTGCCTTTGCCCAGGCATCGGTCCAGGTAACCCTGACGGTAATAAGCCAGGAATTGGAGTTCGCTTTATCGTCGATCACGGTCCACTGCCGGGTATACTTCCCCCCGGCTCCGCCCTGCCCGTCCACAGGATTATTAGGATCGTTATGCGTTCCCGCCGAGAGATCGCAGCAAATATTGGTGGTTGGACAAATAACGGTGGTTGGACAAAAACTCAGCCCCCAGAGTCTCTCGATTTCATCCGAAACCAGGGCGGTGGCCTCGCTCATTTCCTGCCCATACTTGTTGCTGTGCATGGCGGTCATCTGCATCCCCAGGAGGGCGAGCATGCCGATCATGAAAATCACCGCGGCCATCATCACCTCGATCAGGGTGGTGCCGCGGGAACCGCGAAAAGCCGCATAGATTGACGATTGACGATTGACGATTGACGATTGAAAACCAAGCAAAGTTTCTGGTTTTATACATTTATTCATTTTCTTTTCCCTGGCTTTTGCGCTTTGCTCTTTGCCTTTTTCCTTTGACCCTTCACCTTTCGCCTTTTTCCTTTGACCCTTGACCTTTCACCTTTGACCTATCACTTCTTTGCTCTTTGCTTACGCAGGCTAAAGCCTGCGTCTACCACCCTTGACCTTTCAGCTTTGACCTTTGAGCTTCTTCGACCCTTCACCTTTGACCTTTATTTCCTGTTCTTTGCTCTTTTCTTACGCAGGCTAAAGCCTGCGGCTACCTCTTTGCGCTATGCGCTATGCGCTATGCTCTTTGCTCTTTGCGCTTATTGCTCTTTGCTCTTATGGGGTTGACCGTCCGTCTACCAGCCGGACCATTCCGGTATACTGGCTCACCTCGATCGTAATCTTATCCACGTTGTTTTTCGTATCGACCAGGTAAATCTTGCCGACGCTGTTGGTCAGGGAAGAGAGGTTGTTTTCCAGCGTCCCGTCAGGTTTGAAGGTGATGGAATCGACGTCGGCGCCGGCGCTGGTTTTAAACTGGATCGGGTCGCCGCTCGAGTCTTCGAATGCGATCCCATGATATCCTTTGTTGGCAAAACTTCCGGTCCCCTTCCCCGGAATCGTCCAGGTCCCATTCGCTGGATCGAAAGTAATTGTCTGAGAGAGACCGGTGCTTATCGAATGAGCCCTAGCCAGGATTAGTTCCATGGTGATTTCCCGGCCGGCGGCTTTCAATCTGCCTTTCTGCATAAGTGCGTTGAAGGAAGGAACCGCGATCGCCGCCATGAGACCGATGATCGCCATCACCACCATCATTTCGATCAGGCTGAATCCGGACTCGTTTTTTATTCTTGGCTTCATTTTCCTTTTCCTTCCGCTATAAATAAAAGCAATTTTCATTCCGCCTTCCGGAAGTCTGGCAACAATATGGAATTGGTTTTTAACTTATTGTAATTCAAGAAATTATTTCCAGCCAATTGATTTTTTCCATGCAAAAAAGGCGGGATAAAAGATCAAAAAACGGGAAATTCATTCCCAACGAGCAATATTTTCTCATGGCGGCTATCTTCCTTATGCGCTTTGCTCTTTACTTACGCAGGCTAAAGCCTGCGGCTACCGATCCTGCCGGGCAGGATGCCCGGCCTCCTGTGCGATTATCCGCAAGGCTAAAGCCTTGCCCTACGTCCTTCGACCTTTCACCTTTGACCTTCGCAGGCTAAAGCCTGCGGCTACCAGCTTTGACCTTTTTCCTTTGACCTTTGAGCTTCTTCGACCTTTCACCTTTGACCTGTTACTTCTTCGCGCCTAGCGAAGAAACATGCTTTCTTTCATCACGAACCGCAGGGTTTTCACCTCGCGGTCGGCAAGATTGATTTTGTATCTGACCGTTTCATAACCGGAGGCCAGCAGGGTGATTTTGTATTCCTCGGGCGGCACCTTAATCTCAAAACGGCCTTCCTTGGCTTCGCCCCTGACGGGATAACCCGGGGAGGGATCCAGGTTGACCAGAGCCGGGATCGGGGTTCCGTCCTCCCCCACTACGTATCCAACCAGCCGGGCGGTCGGGTCAGGGTCCGGGCAACCGTCTTTATCCTGCCAGCCATTTAAATTCTCCGGCTCGTTGGGGCATTTGTCGTTCCAATCCTGGATACCATCATTATCATTATCCGGATCCGGACATCCGTCGGTATCCTGGAAGCCGTCCTTGTCCTCGGGAGCCTCCCGGCAGCGGTCGTACTTATCGGGGATCCCGTCCCCGTCCCGGTCCCGGAGCCCGGGATAGGCATACTGCACCCCGGCCATGACCCGGAACAGCGGACTGCCGACCCCGTGGGTGAATCCCCCGGCCCCGGATACCTTGGCCGACCACCCCCGGGCAAAGGCGAAGCGGATCCCGATGTCCCCCTCGATGGGATTTAAAACCTGTTCCCGGAAAGGCTGGGCCGCCCCGGTAGACCCGAACACCTCGGCTTCGACCCCCATCCGCCCGTCATAATAGGAAGAGCGCGACCCGATTCCCCAGGTAATCTGGTCATCAAGCTTCAGGTTCACCGATCGGTTCGCCCCCCGGACCAGGTAACCGAGGTTGACGATCAGCCGGTAATCCCCCACCTTCGCCTCCGACACCGCGCGGAAATCCCCCTCGAAACCGCCGTTGCCGAGATAGTCGTTTTTGTACCCGGCCGGGAAATTGGCCGAGGCGGCCAGGGCCAGCCGGATCGGAACATCCTTTTTATTAAAAAGCGTATCCCGAAAACCGAAGCGGATGTCTCCCAGCCCGGTCCCGGTCTTTCTCGACTCCGAGCCGGTCTCGAGATAATCGTAGACGATTCCATAGGGCACCGAGAGCCCGACATCCAGGCTCGGGGTCAGGCCGAAACCAGCGGTCAGATCGTTATATAAAAGGTGGTCAACCACCCCGAGGTTCCGCCGGCCACCCCGGCCGTACTCCAGGGGGTTGCGGGCGTAGGAAAAAGCGTAATCGAAGCGATACATCAGATGACCGATCTGGGTAGCGTCCAGCAAGACCCCGCCCCCGCTCGCGTCCAGGGCGGGCTTGAAGTTCTGGACGTTCAATCCCGCCGCCGGGCTTTCCTTTGCCCCCGCCAGAAATAAGCAAAGCGCGAAGAGTAAAAAGTATAAAGTCGAAAGACCAACAGACCAACAGTCCAACAGCCTCCGGCCCAGTAGGGCATACGGCCCGGAGGGACCAACAGGAGGCCGGGCATCCTGCCCGGCGGGAACAGAGAGCAGGGGGCGGGGGGCAGGGAGCAGGGAGCAAATCGCATAGCGCCAAGCGCCAAGCGCCAAGCGCACACGGGACCGGGCATCCTGCCCGACAGGAAAGTGGGACCGGCCCGGCCGGGATGATAGGCCAATCACTTTATCTGTCATCGCGAGGAACGAATGATTCAAATTGGGTGCCGGGTTTTTCGGGCGCGGGCCCGGCGCAGGCCGAAACCGGCGAACGCCAATCCGAGTAAAATCCATTCCCCGTAATTCCCCGGGCCCCCTCCGGATCCGGGACCGATGGTCCCGCAGCGGCAGCCGGAGCCCTCGAGACTGAGGCCGTCGTCGTTTCGCCAGAGGGGATCGGTGAAGTTTTCCAGAACCTCCAGCCCATCGTTCACCCCTCCGCCGTCCGTGTCGGATTCGTAGGGATCGGTGCCGTAGGTAAATCTTTCCTCGCGGTCCGAAAGTTCGTCACCATCCGAATCGGTGTCCCGGAAGTTTTCGATCCTGTCCCGATCAACGTCCCCCGCTCCCTCCTCGGCGTCGAGGATCCCGTCTCCGTCGGAATCGGTGTCCAGGGCGTCAATGATCCCGTCGCCGTCGGTATCGGCGGGTGAGTTCGGATCCCGGACCTCGGCCCGGTCGTTGATCCCGTCGCCGTCGCTGTCCGGGTTGCGGGGATCGGTCCCGATCGCGATCTCCACCGTGTTGGTCAGCCCGTCGTAATCGGAATCGTCATCCGCGGGATTCAGCGGGTCGGTCTCGCCGTTTTCCACCATCCCGTCGCGGTTGGAGTCCTCCTCCCCGTCCGTGGCCCCGCCGCCATCGGTATCGGCGAGGAGCATGTTGGTGTGGGTGGCGGGATCGGCGTCGATCACGAAATACCCGGCCATCAGGTTGGTGTCCGGGGAGGGCGCGGTTATCCCCCACTCCGTCCCATCGAAGATCCCGTCCCCGTCGCTGTCGGGGTCGAGGGCGTTGATCAGGCCGTCCCCGTCGCTGTCCTCATTCCACTTCGGCTCCTCCGCATCGATAATCCCGTCGTCGTCCGAGTCGGCGTCGTAGGGGTTGGTCCCGGCGGCGATCTCCACGTCGTTCGGGAGGCCGTCGCCGTCGATGTCCGGATCAGAGGCGTCGCCAATCCCGTCTCCGTCGTGGTCCGCCTGGTTCGGGTTGGCCACCAGGGGGCAATTATCGTTCACGTCCGGAATCCCGTCGTTGTCGTCGTCCGGGTCGCAGATATCCCCCAGGCCATCGTGGTCGTTGTCCTCCTGGCCGGGATTGGCCGCGAGCGGGCAGTTGTCGCTTGTGTCGGGGATCCCGTCGTTGTCGTCGTCCGGGTCGCAGACGTCCCCCAGCCCGTCCTGGTCGTTGTCCTTCTGATCGGCGTTGGCCACCGCCTGGCAGTTGTCGATCTCCCCGCAGACCCCGTCCCCGTCAAGATCGTTCTGGGAATCGTGGGGGCAGGCATCGCAGGCGTCGCCGAGGGCGTCCGCGTCGGAATTGGCCTGGCTCGGGTTGACCACCGCCGGGCAGTTGTCGCAGAGGTCACCCACCCCGTCCTTATCCGTGTCCTTCTGGTCGGTATTGGGGGTGAAGGCGCAATTATCCCGGTAATCGGGGATCCCGTCCTTATCGGTGTCGATGCTTCCGCTCTCGCAGGCGTCGCCCACCCCGTTGTGGTCGCCGTCGGCCTGGCTCGGGTTGGCCACCGCGGGGCAGTTGTCGCAAACGTTCCCGATCCCGTCGCCATCGTAATCTGCCTGGCCGGCATTGGGAATAAGCGGGCAGTTGTCAGTATTTCCGCAGATCCCGTCATGATCAATGTCATTAAGCGAATCACTCGGGCAGGCATCGCAGGCATCCCCGACCCCGTCATGATCGCCGTCAGCCTGGGTGGGGTTAGCAACGGTAGGGCAGTTGTCCGTGTTGCCGCAGACCCCGTCGTGATCGGCATCGTTCAGGGCGTCGTTCGGGCAGGCATCGCAGGCATCCCCGACCCCGTCATGATCGCCGTCAGCCTGGGTGGGGTTAGCAACAGTAGGGCAGTTGTCTACATCCCCGCAGATTCCGTCATGATCAACATCGTTCTGGACATCGTGCGGGCAGGTATCGCAGACATCGCCCAAACCGTCCCCGTCGCTCTCGGCCTGATTGGCGTTGGCCGTGTTCGGGCAGTTGTCGCAGACGTCGCCCCGCCCGTCGTGATCCGCGTCGGCCTGATCTGAATTGGGGGTAAAGGGGCAATTGTCGGACTGGTCCGGGATCCCATCGCCGTCGGTATCGATCACCACCCCTTCGCAGGCGTCCCCGACCCCGTCGTTATCGCTGTCGAGCTGGTTCGGGTTGGCCACCGCCGGGCAGTTATCGCAGGCGTCGCCGACCCCGTCCCCGTCGTGGTCCGCCTGGTTGGCATTGGGAGCCGCGGGGCAGTTATCCACGTTGCCGCAGACCCCGTCGTGATCCGCGTCATTGGACGGATCGACCGGGCAGGCGTCGCAGACGTCCCCGACCCCGTCGTGATCCGCGTCCGCCTGGCTGGGGTTGGCCGCCGCCGGGCAGTTGTCCACGTTGCCGCAGATCCCGTCGTGGTCGATATCGTTATTGGGATCGCTCGGGCAG
>Ga0315297_10000099_pt1 | contig 42719 bp, 36 predicted proteins | sample YL17G15_0_MG_FD_203628 | JGI IMG/M metagenome (GOLD analysis project Ga0315297, IMG submission 203628) | Sediment microbial communities from Yellowstone Lake, YNP, Wyoming, USA - YL17G15_0 | ecosystem: Environmental > Aquatic > Freshwater > Lake > Sediment | place: USA: Wyoming | collected...
GTCTTTCTTACTTACTACCACTATGACCGGCCCCACATGGGCTTGGAAATGCTAACACCCCATCAGTTCGCTATGTCGCATTTGACATGAAACAGAACGGTAACTTGTAATTGGTAATTTTATACTGTTACACTGAATAGAATTACAAATTACTAATTACAAGTTACAAAATACTCAATTGTTAATCAGTAGATTAGTTCAATCTCTCCATCGCTTTTCGGCCAGCACTGGCAGGATAATCTGTGGCCTTCAGGCAGATCCATCATTTTTTCAGTTTCCGTTTTATCTGTAAATTTACCCTTTTTGATTTTAAAAGCACATGTCTGGCAAATCCCGGCTCCGCCGCAGGCGGCAACGATTTCAGCACCCTGAGCGACTAATTGCTGCATCATGTGATCATCGCTTTTTTCATCAATATTATAAGTTTTGCCGTTTAGTTTAATTTTATACATAATTTTGGGTTAAGACTTGATAATTTTAACTAAAACAATATTTTTTATCAACGATATAACGACGTAACAATATTATATAAATAACAAATATCAAATTTTAAATGACAAATTTTAATTTGGATACCAGAAGATAAATTGTAATTTGTTATTTGTAATTTAAAATTTAAAATTCAATAACGAGGTTATCTCGTTACTTCGTTATTTCGTTATGATATATTTAAATTATAGTAAAAAAAGTTATGGCAAAAAAATATAAAATTCTAAGCTGGAACGTAAACGGGATAAGGGCTGTGCTTAACAAGGGATTGCTGAAATGGATGGATAAAGAGAGCCCTGATATTTTGTGTTTACAGGAAACAAAGGCTCATAGGCAGCAGCTTGGGCCAGAGGTAACAGACCATAAAAAATATCATTCTTTCTGGCATTCAGCCACAAATAAAAAAGGGTATAGCGGAGTTGTTACTTTTTCTAAAGAGGAACCTATTCGCGTTGAAACAGGTTTTGGCATAGAGAAATTTGACATGGAGGGAAGGGTTGTAATGACGGAATTTAAAAAATTCATGATTTTTAATGTTTATTTTCCAAATGGCAAACAGGATAGCGAAAGGCTTAATTATAAACTTGAATTTTATGAGGCGTTTTTAAGCCATATCGATAAACTGAAAAGGAAAGGGAAAAAAATAATATTTTGCGGTGATGTGAATACCGCGCACACGGAAATCGATTTAGCCAGACCCGAGGCTAATTCAGATATTTCCGGTTTTTTGCCGATTGAGCGAAAATGGATCGACAGGGTGATAGAGCATGGTTATCTGGATTCACTTCGCGAATTTCATCCTGAACCGGGACTTTATTCATGGTGGGATTTAAAAAGCGGCGCCCGTAAAAGGAACGTGGGCTGGCGCATTGATTATTTTTTTGTACAAAAAGAACTCAAAAAATATCTGAAAGACGCTTTTATAATGGCTGATGTCATGGGATCTGATCATTGTCCTATCGGGATTGATTTACAATTTTAAATTTTTAATTACAAATTTTAAATTACAATTTTTCTGAAGGCGCGATTCCCAAATCGCGCCGGCGCGAATGATGATTCGCGCCTTCAGATATTTAAAATTAAAATTTGTCATTTGTTATTTATAATTTGTAATTTATGCAGTCAGTCTGGATTTACTCTATAGGTAGCGTATTGATAGTCAGCATAATTTCTTTAGTCGGAGTATTGACTATTGCTATCAAGCAAACGTATTTAAAGCAAATACTTTTGTTTTTTATATCATTTGCGGCCGGGTCAATGCTCGGTGATGTATTCATACATCTGTTTCCCGAGTTAATAAGTGAAGGAGAATTCAGTTTGGCCACATCATTATATATTTTAGGCGGTATAATTCTGTTTTTTGTCCTTGAAAAAATACTGCACTGGAGGCACTGCCATATGACAGCAACTAGTGACCACATACATCCGTTGGCACATATGAATTTGATCGGGGACGCGATACATAATTTTACGGACGGTATAGTCATTGCAAGCAGTTTTATTGTAAGTGTTCCGTTAGGCATTGCGACCACGGTGGCGGTTGTCTTGCATGAAATACCTCAGGAAATGGGGGATTTTGGGGTTTTACTTCATTCGGGGATGAAAGTCGGCAAAGCTTTATTTTTTAATTTTATCTCCGCATTGAGCGCAATTATAGGAGCTATCTTAACTCTGACGCTTAATCTTAATGGTGAAACGGTTTTAAAGTATGTAATTCCTTTTGTCATAGGAAGTTTCCTTTATATAGCCAGTTCAGATTTAATCCCGGAACTTCATAAAGATGTAAAACCGATAAATTCAATTATGCAGCTTTTTAGTTTAATGCTGGGAATTGGGATTATGATATTACTTTTGAATTTAGGGTAATTTGTTTTTAATAAATTTTTCAATTATTTACTTTTAAAATTATACCCTGAAAAAAATGACACTTGACATATATGGCACTAAGGATATAAGCTTTAACCCAGTTTTTTCTATACATTATGTCAAATGCCGCATCGAGTAAGCAGCATGGTTTAAAGTCCGTTCGGTTTCAAAGGCCGAAAAGCAAATTACGCTTACGAAAAAATAAGATGAAAGCAAATATCAGGAAGGCAGAAATGAGGGCTTTAAAAACGGTCCTTTAAAAAAGTTATTAAAAATAGTTGACAAATTTTTAGAATCATATATAATAAGTACCTTTTACTAAATTAAACCAAACTTTTAAAGGAGAGGAAGCCGAGAAATTGTATCAATAACCTTGACGTTTCTCAAAAAACTTCATTAAGATAGGATTTGCTAAAAAATTAATTTGTCCTCCACCTAATAATAGTTTTAACCCTTTGATTTTATGGATAGTACATTAAGCAACCAACAAGACCCTAAGGCAAACCCAGCATTAGCTGTACTGCAGGAAAACGACCTCAATCTTAGAGAGGTTATAGATGATATGTTCCTGGTCTTAACTGATAAAGAAAAGGACGTCATCATAAAACGTTTCAGCCTAAATAACAAACCGCGCCAAACGCTTGATAAAATCGGCAAGCATTATTCCGTCACGCGGGAACGTATCAGGCAGATTGAAAATATAGCTTTAAACAAACTCCGCAGAACAGTAAGCAATACAAAATTGCGCCTAGTAAACAGGCTTGCCAAACAGTTTATCGAAGAAGAAGGGGGTGTAATGCTTGAAGCAGAAATAATCAATAAGATGCTTCAGAGCATTTACAGCTCTTCTCAGGTGGACGGAAGCATAATAGTGCTTTCATTAAATTGCGATATTGACCTTCGGAAATCACCACGCACAGCCACTTCCGAAGCATTTTGGATGTTTAAGGAAATTGGTTTAAAAGATATAAGAAAAATAGCAGAAGCCTGCATAGCATCCCTTAAAAAGCATGGCGATGTTATGACGGAAGACCAGATTATATCTGCTGTTAAAAATCTTAATCTGTTTAAAGATAAATCCATTTCCAGCAAGTTAATCATATCCTGCCTTAAGACAGACAAACGCGCCAGGAACGTGGAAGGAAAGTGGGGACTTATGGAATGGCGCCATGTAAACCCAAGAAGTATCCGCGACAAAGCCATCATTGTTCTTGAGAAAGCCAAAAAACCATTGCATTTTGTTGAAATCGCCAATCGCATTGCCGAAACCGGTTTTGATAAGAAAATGGTTACAGTGCAGGCTGTGCATAATGAGCTGATACGCTATGACCAGTTTGTCTTGGTCGGTCGTGGCCTTTACGCACTTGCCTCATGGGGCTATGAACCAGGCACAGTATCGGAAGTGATTGAAAAACTTCTTGAAAAGAATGGCGCATTGCCAAAGAAGAAAATCGTTGAACTGGTCCTTAAGCAAAGGAAAGTGAAAATTGGAACAATTTCTTTAAACCTCCAGAAAAATCCGCATTTCGTACGCGTCGGCCGCGCAGTTTACGATTTGGATATGAGCAAGAAATAAATTACTTTAAAACCGAAACCCATTTCCTGAATAAGGAGGTGGGTTTTTTGATCTTGATTAATGTCGTCGCTCGCGAGCGACGACATTAATCAATTTAACTGATTACAGGATTAATCTGCTTAAAGTAAACAGACAGTAAGTGAAATTATTGTATTTTGAAAATAAACCTGAATTCTTCATACAGACAAACGGTCTAATCCTGTAAATCCGTGGTCAAAATCTTGCCAATCAAGGTCAAATTTGCTATAATAAATAGATTTAAAAACAAAATTTGATCCATCAATGCGGGTCGAAAAAATAACTTACAATAACATGAAAGAATTATTTGAACTATTATCCAATGTTTCCAATTTTTTTAACGAAAAACGCTTTGTTTATCAAGACACGCCAGACCTTTCCCCCAAGAAACCCCCCGAAGGTGCTGAGGCAGAGGAAAAAGCCCCCGATACTAAAAGAGAGGCTAAGGCAGCAGCCGAAAGAGCAGATGAATTAGCACAAAATGCAAAAGGCAAGGTGGTTGAGCGCGGTTTAAAAATAGATAGAAAAAAGGTTAAGCCCGATAAAAAAGATAAAATGCCGAAGCCCAAGGATAACGTCGAACGGGCACGACGGGCTTACTTTGAAGAAATGGAGCGACTCCAAACCCATTTAAGAGATAATCTGAAGAATGCTTTAGATTTAAGAGGGGAATCAGCCGCATTCAAACGAATGAATGACTTTCTCAAACAAGAATTCGTTTACATAACTCTATTAAGGCCAAGTGGTACTGAAGAAGGATTTAATAAATTAATGGGAACTATGGAAAATTTAATAATTGATTTTGAAAAAAAAATTATTCAAACACCCAAAGATTTAGAACGTGCCTTCCACAAAGCAGTGACTGACTGGTTGGATTATAATAAGAGACATGCATGACCTTGAAATTAACTATACGTCTCAATGAAACCAAAATTATTGAAAAGTGCTTGTGGAATCCAATTTGTTTGCCATAAGATATCGTTCTGCCTCATTTAAAAGAGCAAAAGGAAAGATTACATTTGATGAGCGGATATTTTTATGCTTGTCCGCCTAGGTGGGTCGTTTTGTCGTCGTTTTCGTTGTAAAGTATTGCCAATCGGAGTAAAATTTGCTATAATAAATAGATAAATCAGAAGGGTCGAGCTCTCCGATGTGACATCGGAGCCCTGCGCTCCATTCCCCTGAACCAGGCACTACGCTTCGGTTCAGGGTCACTCCACTTCGGGACGCTCTCCTCGCATCTAACAAAAAATAAATAAGAAATGCCAAAAAAAGTTTTCAGCAAAATTATTCTGGTAATCGTACTAACAATAGTCTTTTTGCCTATTAATTTAAGAGCGCAGGATTCCGAGACTACGACGACCCCTATTTTTAACGGCAATGCAGAAGAAGGCTGTAGAGACGAAAATAATAATGAAATCCTTGGGCCAAATGGAGAGTCTTTGTCTGATGTGGAATGCGGAGCAGCAAAAGCAAAATTGGCGATAGGCAGTACAAGCGGAATAACAGGCACGGAGAATATCGGGGACCTTCTTTTAAAATATGTGAATTTTTCTTTGCCGTATCTGGCTTTGGCCGCGTTTTTGGGATTTGTGTATGCCGGCTTTTTATATGTAACGGCTTACGGAGCTGATGACCAAATCCAGAAGTCCAAAAAAATTCTGATTTATTCCGTAGTGGGTTTGATTGTTGTTATTCTTTCTTACAGCATCGTACAACTGCTTACAAAAGAGCTTGTTCAGGGAATACAATAGCAGACAAAATAATTAATTATGAAATTTTTCAAATTAAATCAATGGCTTAAGTTAGTTTGTATAATTTTAATATTATTATCAGCATTTATTCTTTTGGGGCATATTGCGCCTAAAGTTTTTGCGGCACCGACACCGGCAGGAACTCCGACATCAGTAGCGTCACCGGCAGGAACTCCAACACCAACAGCATTACGTTCCGTAGGAACAACGGATCTTGCGTCTGGAGGACAGGGATTGGCCATACCTACAGGAGGCGTTGAAATAAGTCCTTCAATTTCCCATGCAACACTTGGCGATACCGTTCTGGCTATGGTGAATTATTTTCTCGGCTTTTTGGGTTTTCTGGCAACACTTGCTTTTGTTTATGCCGGCGTGCTTTGGATTTTAAGCGGAGGAGCCGAAGAACCCCTTACAAAAGCAAAAAAAATCGTAACTTACGCATCTTTGGGATTGGTGGTGGTTATTTTATCGTTTTCAGCTGTCCGGTTTATAGTAAGTTCTGTTCCAACCGGAGGTCTTGAACCACCTCATACAGATGCTGGTGGAGATTGTAAAAACAACCAAGGTTGTGGTACGGGGGAAGTTTGCTATTACGATAATGATTCAGAATTAAATAAATGCACGATACCCGGCTCTGCAGGAAATGCATGCCGTGACAATAACGATTGTCCCCTAAATTTTACCTGTAAAATAGAAACGTTGCGTTGTATAGCATCAGCAACTCCAGGGGCGGCACAGCGTGGCGCTGATTCGGTTAAAAGTGAAACTTCTGAACCGGCATATGATGATGGTTTAAATAATATTGATGAAACGCTAAAAGGGCTTGGGAGTGATTTGGATATAAGCGGTCTTTCTGATGAAGCGAAAACCAATGTCGATAAAGTCATAGGGCAGGGCGATCTTGATAATAAAATAGATGCTTTAAAAAAGATGCTTGAAAATCCTTCCGCATATGGTTTGACAGATAAAGATATCAGTATTATCGAAAATTTAATTGGCGCTCTGGATAGGCTTAAAATACTGCGCGACCAACTCGATGACCTTAAGAAAACGATGCCTGAATCAAAAACCATAAACCAGGCTTATGATGACACATCGAGCGCTTTGGATGAACTTATCGACGCTCCATCCGATCGTGTAAAATTCAACCGTTTTGACACAAAATATAAAAACCTTAAAGATCTGATAAAAAAATTCCCTTCAGCCAAAGCGGTTATCTGGGCTACGCCAAGCACAGGAAATGTTCCTTTTACAGTTCAGTTTGACGGCCTTGATTCAGTTGACCCTACAGGAGGCACGATAAGCGATTATAAGTGGACATACACGGACAGTTCCGGAAATGAAGTCTCACTTGGTTCCACGCCGATGATTTTACATGATTTTACAGAGGTAAATACATATGCGGTACGTTTAAGGGTTTCGACATCCCAGAAAGATGCGGATGGTTATAAGACAGCTTCAGATGGAGTGGCCATTGTGCGTATTAAAGCATATCCTCCAACATCACAGGTAAAATTCAAAATCAACGGAAGGGATGCCGGCGATCTTTTTAATGTCACTTTAAAGGAAGCTCAGGCTGGACTTTCATTTGATCCAAGCGAAACAACAGCCGCTTTCGGCAGAAAGATTGAAAAATACGAATGGTTTTTTGGCGATAATGTGACTGAGTCACGGAATGTTCCTACTACAGTTGTCCATACTTATGGAAAAGCAGGGGAATATAATGTGAAATTAACCGTTACTGACAATATAGGCACCACGGATAAGCGCATCGTTAAATTATTTGTAAAATCAGTCGCAGCAGATATAGTCATTTCACCTGAAGAGGGAGATGTTAATACAACGTTCACTTTCCAGGGCGTTGGTTCAAGATCAGATGATGGAATCATAAATGCGTACGCCTGGGAGATACGTGATAAAAGCGATAAAGTGATAAAGGAAAATAAAAATAAGTCATTTAGTTATAAATTCAGTAAGCCAGGCGAATACACGATCGCACTAACGGTAACAGATATAACAGGTGCTACGGATAAATTTGCAAAAACACTAATGGTAAGCTCAAGGCCGCCAGTCGCAAATTTCTCCTTTTCTATACCTAGAAAAAACCATCCCAATGATGTTGAATTCAGCGCGAGTGACAGTTATGACCCTGATGAAGGAGATATAATAACGTATTCATGGGATTTTGACGGAGATGGGAATTTTGATGTTATAAATGGAAAAGACGCCCTTATTACACATACCTATGATAAAGTCGGCGAATATCGGGTAAAACTACAGGTCGAAGACGCGTATAGGCAATATAAACAGGTAGAAAAAAAGGTTTCAGTCGATTCGATTCTATCGGGTGATGTAGTTGCTAAACAGAAAGCCTCTAAAGTAGGCGAATCAGTTGATTTTGAAGCAAAAAGCCCTAATGCCGTAGCTTATTTATGGGATTTTGGAGATGGTACAACACAGAGTACGGAAGATACAAAAGCCAGCCATAAATATGATAAAGTCGGTAAATTTATTGTAAGGCTTACATTTTATGATATAGAAGACAACAGCAATACTGCTCTGCAGCATATACTTATTGGAGCCGGCGATAACCCGGTAGCTTCAATTGATTATTCTATTAATGGCCGCGATCCTATATTAATAACAGATTTGTGCAATGGGCAGGAAGGTTCTGTGGTCAGCCGAGCTGATAAAATCCGTTTTGACGGGAGGAATTCAATAAATATCGATGGCTCCGGCAGAATGCTTTCTTACGACTGGGTTCTTCCAGGCGGTGAAAAAAGCAATAACAGAGATACTACGTATAAATTCAGTGAAATCAACCGCGAAGGAGAATGCTTTAGCGCCAACCTGGTAGTCAGGGATGATGCGACAGGGAAATTAAGCCAGAAAGATGAGATATTTTTAAAAGCGATCAATGAATTGCCGACAGTAACTGATTTTGTGATTATACCGCCGACCACGGGAACAGAACTCGTAACACCGATTAAAGTTGGATTAAAAGTAGTAAATCCTAAAGATAATGACGGGACAATTAAAAAATTCAGGTGGTGGTATTACCGCGATGGTTTCCCTGATGAAAAACTGGGCGTTCAAACCACATCAGCTCCACAGACTGAGATGACCATAACGTCGTATGGCGAGCCCGACACCACAAATAAATATTATTTTGTATGCGAGGTCACGGATAACGATAACGGAGTTTACAGCACAATTGAGAGATTCGGAGAAGTAAGTTACCTTGATATAAAAAATGGGCCGAACCTTTCACCTGTTGCGGAATTCATAATGGATAAGACGACAATAAGTGTAGGCGATTCGATAACATTTGTCTCAAAATCATATGATCCGCAAGGCGAAAAATTGCCAAATGATGCTTACATGTGGGATTTTGACGGTGATGGCGAATTTGATGACACGTCTACCGGGCCTCAGGTCAGCCGCCAATACAATACGCCCGGAGAATATACAGTGCGCCTGAAAGTGGTTTATCGCGGTTTGTCATCAAGCGCCACAAAAACAGTTTTTGTGGAAGCCACGCAATCTTTGCCACAAGCGGCGTTTATTTATACAGTTGACGGGACAACAGTAAAATTTGACGCAAGCACCTCACGCTATGATCCGTCATTGACTGATACCACCCTGAGATATGAATGGGATTTCGATATCAATTCTGATGCTAATGGCAACGGCATCAAGGATGATGATGTTGAGTCTACAGATAAGACACCAAGCTTTACATATGCGACAAAAGGAGTATATAAAGTAAAACTGACGGTAAAAGATATGCTTGGCATGCAAGGCGTTGTTGTGCGCGCGATCGACCTGAATATGACTGAAGCTGAAAGAGGAAAAAACACATTCCATTCGCTTAAAGTCAGTTCACAAAAATATGCTCTTACAACCCTTGACCTTGAAATAATCCCGGCAACGCTTAACCAAGGTGAAAGCGCTGACGTCAACGCGCGCATCCTTAACGCAGACGGTTCAAATTATACTGGGCAGGTTTTCTTTGAAGTCATGGAAGGCTCGGGGCAATTCACCCCAAATCCTGTCAATGCTGTTGAATCGAAAGCCTCTTCGATCTTCAGTTCATCCGAAAAAGGAAAAATGCGTATACGCGTACGCGCAACAGGAACGCTTTACGATGAACTGATTGAGGAAGCGACTATAACTGTAAAATAATTTTAAGTGCTTAGTGCACAGTGCTTAGTGCTTAGAAAAAATTGCACTCCCCGCCATAGGCGGGTAAACGCACTCCCCGCCATAGGCGGGTAAACGCACTCCCCGCCATAGGCGGGTAAACGCACTCCCCGCCACAGGCGGGTAAACGCACTAAGCACTCCGCACTAAAAAATAATGTTCAAATTTCTAAGTAAATTAGCGGCGATACTTACAATCACACTTCTGCTCAGTGCGGGCGTAGCTATGGCAAGTGGAAAAATGGAAGCGGTTATCGGTGACACAGTAGATTTATCCGCTGACAGCACGCTTATAGCGGCAGAGTTTAAATGGGTCGTATTAAAAGATAAAAAAATCCTTGACACCCAAACAGGAAAAAATTTCAGTTATAAGTTTGATGAACAAGGTGAATATGTCATCAATTTGACTGCGATAAGCGGGAGCCAGGTTGAGACCACCTCTATTAATGTAAATGTCGGGCAACTTTATCAAAGACCAACAGTAATCGGCGAAGAAGGAACTGTTATCGGCGGTGAAGAAGGCGGAGGTGCAGTTATTCCGTTAAGGGTGAATTTAAGCACATTGCCCGCAATGGATGCTGAGAATAAAATCACGCTTTTGGCGGATGGAAAAGTGGAATTTTCTTTGGAACAGTCTTACGGAGACATAATCGAATACAGGATAGACAAAAATATTTATCAGGACAGCGATGGAAACGGCGTCGCCAATGACGATATTGATAATGCGAATGATAATTCATATTTAACCGGCTTGCCATGGTCAACTGATTACAAACAAGGCGAGACTCCGAAAATTACGGCTGAAATCACCCTTGTGGATAAAAATGGCAATAAGGCCAAAAAACAAGCTGAAATAGTATTTGGTAAGCGTGTGACAACTGGTGAGCCAAAAGCTATTTTAGATGCATTGCCAGCGCCTGACCCAAAAGATGGATTAGTGCATTTATATAATGATCCTCACAAAGTATCTTTTTACGCGATGCGTTCTGAGGGAAAAATCCTTGAATACCGCATAGACAAGAATATTTTTGAGGACAGCAATAATGATGGGGACCCGGCGAATGACATTGATAATATAAATGACATTTCATTTAAAACCGGTGATGTTTTTAGTACTGAATACAAGAAAACAGATTCCCAGATAATCGCTCAGCTCATCGTTGTAGGCGAGGGCGGTAAGGGCAGCCGTGTCCAGAAGGGCTTTGTATTTGGTGAAAAACCTTTGCCTCCGCCTTCTGTGCAAATAGTCGGCGGCATACGTCTGACTGCTGATAAAGATTACGTTGTGAAAGGCGATCCGGTCACATATACAGTCAAAGGCCTTCAGCAAAAACTCGAAAGCTATAAATTCGGATGGGATTTTAACGGAGACGGCACAGTTGAACAGGAAACAGACGGTGTAAATACCGTTACGTATATTTATGATACCCCAGGCGTTGTTAAGCCGAAGGTCATTATTACGGATGATAAAGGCAATACATCGGATAAAACGATGGAGGTAACCGTTAAAGATACTCAGGTCACCAAAGCGGATTTTTCTCCTGAAGTAAATGGCAACACAGTCAAATTCACGGATAATTCAACTGTCGCTTATAATCTTTCAGACAAAACCCTTATTTATAAATGGGATTTTGGCGATACAGATGCTGAGGGCTATCAAAAGCAAATCGATCAGATAGGCGCAAAGAATCCTGTGTATACCTATAATAAAAAAGGTAAATACTTGGTAACCCTAACCATTACTGACGCCGACCAGGTAACTGACAGTAAATCCGCTGAAGTCGAGATCGCTCAGGATTTACCCACTGGAGGTACTGAAGCCGTAACAACCGAAGGCGCTCAGGCAGGCGCTGTAGGCAGTTTGTTTGTAAAAATCCTGAAAGTACTCCTTTATCTGGTTTTGATAGTCATAATTTTGATTTTACTGCTTATCGGAGGGTTTCTCGTATTCCTGAAAGTTCAGCATCCTGACCTTACGTTTGAGGAATTGATAGATGAATTTAAAGTCAAAATTTTAACTATCATCGGCGCGCATGAAATGCCTCCGCCAGGCGAGGTACCGCCAAGACCACCACGTTCCGTTACAGGAGAAAGGGTAGCACCTGAAGAGCAGATTACCGAAGAAAAGGAAGAGCCTGTTACACATGAAGAGGAAGCGCCTCCTCCCCAAGAAGTGGGTCCGATACCGGATTGGCTCAAGGGGACTGAAGTTATAGAGGGGGAGACAGAAGAGGAGAAGCCTGTTGAAGGTCCTGTTGAAGGTCTAGTTGAGGAACCGATTGAGGAAGAAATCCCTCCAGTTGCTGAGGAAGCGCCGGCTGAAGAAGTGCCTGTTGAAGAAGCGCCATCGGAGGAAGCTCCTACTGAAGAAACTACTGAACCGATCGAGGGTCCAATTGAAGGTCCTGTCGAGGGTCAAGTTGAAGGTCCAGTTGAAGAAGAAGTTCCTCCTTCTGAAGAAAAGCCGGCACAAGTCTCAACAACCCAAACAACAGGCGCAGAGGCGATAGCAGCTGCTCAACCATTTAAAAAGAAAAAGAGAAGGAGAAGGCATAAAAAGAAACCTCAGGCAGGCGGCGCGCCAGGGCAGTCTCCGTCAGGCAGTACGCCAGGCAAACCTCAGACAAATGCGCCGAAATTCCCAAAACCACCGGCTCCGGTAGCCTAATTGATTATCATTATTAATATCTTTAAAAGCGTGACTATATAGTTGCGCCTTTTCAGATTATACATTTTACTGATCCCCTTATTTTATCTGTATGTCATTTTATTTGACAATTTATAAATTTTAATATTAAATATACTCCTAATACTTCAATTTTAAATAACATGCCTGACAAATCACAAAAGCTGGCCATTTCTGTACTGGAAGATGCAAAGAAAAGGGGTGATTTAGATCCTTCCATCATAAACAGTTTGGAGAAGCTTATCGGTGCGGAAAAAAGGCCTAAAATAAAGAAAACGCTTAAAACCCCTGAAGTTACCAAAACCACCGAAGGCTCTGAGCGAGCCGAAGAAGAAAAACCCCGCGAGTTGACGCCTGTACAGCAGGTAGAACTTCTTTCAGCGCTTGAAGCCCGCTTTGCCGGAAAGCCAGAACATTATAAACGCCATGAGGGCATCGATTTCACCGAAGTGAAAAAGGCCCTTGAGGCAAACCCCACACTAATGTACAGCCTTTATCAAATGGAACGAACAGGAGGTGCGCCTGATATCATTGAGATTGCAGAAGATGCCTTCATCTTTGGCGACTGCTCACGTGAATCACCAAATCGTCGTAAAATTAATTTTGACCAGGCCGCTTCCATGGCTAAGAAATTCGGTGTCGATATGATGTCTGAAGATGTTTACCGTGCAATGCAGAAATCTGGTAATTTCGATCTGGATACCCGTAGCTGGCTTGCAACATCTGCTGATATCAGAAAAGCCGGTGTCGCAATGGATGGTTACCGTGAGTATGGTGCCGTCAGCGTATACAAGCACTTTGCCAAAAATAAATCTCCGCTCAGGGGATGGCGCGGTATTCTTAGGGTTCCTAAAGCTTAATCTTTAGTCTTTGGTTTTACTTTAAAATTTTTTTTCAGGCCGCTCTACGGGCGGCCTTTATTTTGCGGTTTATGTCTGTATGTCATTTTTGATTTATTTATTGACAAAATATAAAAAATAGTTTAAAATGTAAATCAATTAACAAATTAACCTATATTTATGTCTCATTTTGAACGAAGCGAACAATCACAAAGCAAATTCAATACTTTAGATTTTAATAAAAGTTTGTCTCCTGATGAGGCGATTAGCCAAATAGCTCGATCTATAAGCGCCAGTCCAGACATGCTGTCAGAATATATGCCTAAATTGAGAGATCATAAAAGTAATGTCATAATTATCCGACGTCAACTTTCTGGCGGAGGGGAATCTCTTACAATCAGCCCTTCAGGAATTTCTTGGTCATATACAATATTAGATGACGGAGAGATACTAGAGACCTCCACAAAAAGTGTAAGGCCTAAGTCGCATCCTGAGCAAAATGAAAGCCCGCAATATAAAGAATATTTTGAAGTGAATTCAATTGAACAAGGGCTTTATATGATTTTGTCAGATGTGGCTAATGGCAAACTCCAATCCGCAGATTTAAGGAGAATGAGTGAAATGTATCTTAATAATTTTCCTCCTGTAGAATATTTTTATTTACATTTTGACGAATTTACAGCTGAATCATGCAAGAAAATGCTTGAAGGTGTCGATTCACCAGAAGCATTTAAAGCTACTGAAATATATAAAAAAATAACTACCGATCCATCTGTTATTGAACGATTTAAAAAAGCCGCATCGGCAGGTGGAGATTTTCGTTCTTTTTGGCCTGAGGAATATAAAGTAATCAGAATTTTAACTCCGTCCGATGCCATTTCTGAATTATCAAAGCTTACAGGAAAAGATGCTGAACAGCTTGCGGTTGAAATGCCTAAAGTAAAAGAACAAAAGGGGAATGTTCAGCTTCATAAATTTAGGACAGAATCTGGCCAAAGAGACTGCATTGCAGTACTTCCAGCTGGTATTAAAGGCAAAGAAGAGCCTGCCTGGGAATACTTCATATATTACGTATATTTAGATAACGGTGAAGTAGGGGAATATATACGTAAAGCAGAAAGAGTCAGAGGTTGGAGAAAAACTCTAAAAAGTATTTTCAAATTGCCTTTTAAATTATTGAAGCCTTAACTGGCACTCTATTTTTATAAGTCGAAAGAGCTTTGATTCCGACTTCTTTGGCGATAGCCAAAGCTTCATCTAAATAACGGCCGGCTTCATCTAGGTCGTGCGCGTCTGAGCCCATAGTGTAATTATCGATTCCGATTTCCACACACCATTTTAGGATATCCGGATGCGGGAAAAGTTCTTTGCACCGTTTATGCAGAGAGCCTGTATTCAGTTCAATGCCGATTCCTTTTTTCTTCATTTCCTCCAAAATCCTGAAAATCAGTGGTTTGTATTTTTCAGGTTGGAAAGGGCCGTAATGTTCGATGCCAAATTTTTTTATGACGTCAAAATGCGCGACCACGTCAAAATTTCCTGTTTTGGCCCAATTAAGCAGAGTCTCGAAATATGCTGAATACGCTTTCTCTTCAGTTTTACCTTTAAAAAATTTTTCAGCATTCTTACCCCCGGATATTACATAACCTTCCATCAGATGCACGGAACCCAATATAAAATCAAATTGAACGTCATCGATAAGTTTCCGTATACCATCAATCGCTTCTGGCTGGTACTGTAATTCAAGGCCGAATCCGATATCCATGTCAGGATACTTTGGCCGTAATATTTCGATATCTTTTTTGGCTTTCAGAAAGCGGGGAAACACTTCGTTATAATCAAATACGCCAGCTTCTTCGTTTTCTTCATCAAACCATTCGCCATGATTGGTTATGCAGATATTTTTTATCCCCATATCTCTCATCTTTTCGATGAGCTTTCTAGTATCAGTGTCGCTGTCCGGGGAAAAATGGTTGTGAAGGTGGTAATCAATTAACATTTTACATTTAACATTTTACATTCATTGTATTTGTTTTAAATTTAAATGAAAAATGAAAAATGTAAAATGAATAAATGTTTGCTCGTTGCGTCGTCATAACGTTTATGCTAAAGTTATTTCGTAAATTAAATCAAAATAAAATGGCAAACGAAAAACCTACAAAACCAAATAATAAATCTGCGGGGAAGAATGTCCAGGAAGAAAATTTGACGGAAGGGGTTGCGCCGGAAAGCAAACCCATTTCGCCGGAAGCGGAAATCGTGGCGGCTAACCAGCCAAAAACGGAAACCGCGCCGCAGGAAGCGGCGCCACCTGAGCCTCAAAAAACCGTTAAAACAGTTAAAGCCAAAACAACGGAAACGGCAAAAACCGGTGTTAAAAAACCAGTTCCAACTCAAATAGGAAAAGAGGTCAAACCAAGGGACACTTCGAGATTTTTAATCATAACAGGTTTAAGTTTAGCCGGGCTTTTTGTGCTTTTTGTGATCCTGATGGTGCTTATGATAGCGGGCGGGGGCGGGCAAAGCGCAATACTAAGGGCTTTCGGCCTCGATGAATCCGGGATCAAGTATTTCCTTCTTACCATAATAAACCTTTCATTCGGGTTCCTTGCGCTGATTTTCTTCGTGCTTACTGTAATCGGTGTTTTCAGGCTTCTTTTTGCCAAAAAAAGCGACAAAGAAGCACGTTCGAAAGGCGTAAGGATGTCTATGGTAGGCGTTTTACCGTTAGTTTTTGTGATGTTTATCTGGATGTTTTTGTTTAATTTCATAAACCGTATTGTCGTCAGCGCCGAAAGGGTGAAAGCTGAGATTACGGTTATTGAGCCTGTGGATCTGGCTAATCTTGCGGCGCCTGTTGAAATTACGTTTAGCTCGGAGAATGTTGTTAAATCATTAAGAAACAGCGGTTTTTCGGTTTCAGGCGGCAAATGGGATTTCAACGGAGACGGTGTTTTTGAAACTGAAATAACTACTTCGCACCAAATGTCGTACCTGTATAACAATAAGGGTAATTATAATGTCGGTCTTGAGATCAATGTAGCAGGGGAAGAAACGCCTCGGCGTTATTATTTCCCGTTCACAATCCAGGAAGCCTTGTTTTCCGCTAATCCGATTACCGGCACAGCGCCATTAAAGGTCAGTTTTGACGCAAGTAACATAATACCCAAAGGAACCAAGTTACAGAGTGTGGATTGGGATTTTAATGGTGATGGAACATATGATGTAAGCTCAAAAGACACCACCAGAGCAACTTATGAATTTGAGCGGGTTGGCAAATATAAAGTCCATTTAAGAGTTGTTGATGTTAATAATCTGGTGCAGAATTTTTATCGCGATATCGATGTGACGGCATCAACTGAACCCCTTCTTTTGGCTGACATCGAGGCGACACCAGGATTAACCGGTCCAATACCTTTGCAGATAAATTTTGACGGCGGCAAAAGTTCAAGCTTAAAAGGCGCTATAGTAAGTTATGAGTGGAATTTCGGAGATGGTTCACCGACGCAAAAAGGGCGAACTGTTTCACATGTTTATAACAATCCCGGGACTTACAATGTGACTTTGACCATTACTGAAGACAGCGGTAAAACCGCCACATCCACAGTAGTTGTTGAAGCAAAACAGATATCATCACCTCCTGTCGCAAGCATTTCAACAACACCGCCTACCGATACAACGGGCAAGCTTAGTGGCGAGATTCCGCTTAAGGTCGCATTTGACGCCTCAAAATCAACAGACGCTGATAACGATATTGTGGAATATACGTGGGACTTTGGCATTCCGGGTGCGGGCCAATCAGGACAAAAGGTCGAATATACTTTCGATAAAGTCGGAGCCTATACAGTTGCATTAACTGTCAAAGATTCCCAGAATAATTCAAACACAGCGACTGTAAGCGTAGAAGTTGCCGCCCCAGGCGTAAAAGCAGTGATAACTGCTACACCCGAAGAGGGGACCGCTCCATTGATAGTAAATTTTGACGGTTCAGGCTCAAGCTCATCCAGCGGAAACATAGTCAGTTACCAGTGGGATTTCGGAGATGGCTCTCCAAAATCAATAACTGGCGCTCAGATATCGCATAAATACACCGATATCGGAACATATGAAGTCACGCTTAAGGTGACTTCCAATCAAAATGAAACCGGTGAAACAAAGAAAACCATTTATGTCCGCGAAATCCCGCTAAAAGCGTGCTTTACCCCAAGCCGCCGAAGTGGCGACGCTCCTCTTGCGGTTACATTTGATTCCAAATGTTCAACTGGACCTGTCAGCAAATACAGCTGGGATTTCGGCGATGGAGAAACAAGCACCGACAGGAAACCGTCCCATACTTTTGAAAACACTGGCACATACAATGTTAAACTGGAAGTGGCCGACGACAAAAATAATGTTAATACTTTCAGCGATGTCATTGTGGTGCTTGGTCAAGTGCAATAGTTTTAAACTCGAAATTCGAACTAGAAACTCTAAAAAATCCCAAATTACAAGACCCAAATTACAAGCAAGCTACAAATTCCAAAATACAAATTCCAATGAATAGAATACACAAATTGTAACATGTAATTTTTGTAAGTTGTAGCTTGTATATTGTAATTTACTTGTAATTTGTATCCTGTAAGTTGTAATTTATTTGTAGCTTGTTGCTTGTGATTTGTAATTTTAAATTTATATGCAAAACCGCAAGAAATTTGTAAAAATCATCATTTACATTGCCATAGGAATTTTGCTACTTACATCATTCGCACCTTTTTTATCAGGCCTTAGCTGATAACATTAAGCCATGAAGAAGCGCGAGGTCATCCCTTTAAAACAGAGCCTTGATTTTACTTTGTCTTTACCTGGCTCCAAATCTATAACGAATCGGGCTCTTATTTGTGCGGCTTTGGCGAAAGGTAAATCTCGTCTTTACGGTACGCTTGAGTCGGATGATACTGCCGTAATGCTAAACGCTCTGCGCAAACTCGAAACCATGCCTACCGGCAGGCAGGCTCGAAACTCGAAACTCGAAACTCGAATTGAAATTATGGGTTGCGGAGGTAGGCTGAAAAAAGGGAATTTTAAATTCGATTTGCATAATTCCGGCACAGCGGTCCGTTTTCTGGTGGCGGTTATGGCTGTCCGAAATGGTGAAACGATTATTACTGGCGACAAGCGAATGCGAGAGCGTCCGATTGCAGACCTCGTGGATGCGCTTAGGCAGATTGGATGTGAAATTGAGTATCTGGGGAAGAAAGGATATCCACCTCTTAAAATGACCAATGACCAATGTCCAATGACCAATTACAAATTAAAATCGAAACTCGAAATCCGAAATTCGAAACAATTTGTAGTCAGGATGAAAGGGAATAAATCCAGTCAGTATTTCTCAGCTCTTCTGATGCTCGGGCCGTTACTGCCTAAACCTCTTAGAATCGAGGTTATCGGAGATCTTGTTTCAAAACCGTATATCGATACCACAATCAGTGTTATGAAGGCATTCGGTGTCAGAGTTCAGAATAACGATTACAAGTCATTTGTCGTAAAGCCTCAGAAGTATAGAGCGACTGATTATCAGATTGAAGGTGATGCCAGTGCGGCGAGTTATTGGACGGCGATTGCGTTTTTGCATAATGGCAAAATAAGACTTGAAAACTTGAAGACTAGGTCAATCCAGGGGGATTCCAAGTTTTCATCCGTTTTGCCGAAGCTCGGAAAAGACGTAATCGATATGAACGAAATGCCCGACAGCGCGATGACGTTAGCGGTCACAGCGCCATTTGTTAAAGGGAAAACGAAAATTATCGGGCTTTCAACTTTACGGATAAAGGAAACGGACCGAATTGCAGCTTTGGAGAAGGAATTGAGGAAAATCGGAGTGAAAGTGAGTACAACGAAAGATTCTATAACTATCGGCGCCCCAATGGGCGCTCCAATAGGTGCTCTAATCGGAGCTCCAATAGGAGCACCAACGGGAGCCACAATTGGCACCTATCGGGATCATCGCATGGCCATGTGTTTCGCGGTCATCGGCACGAAGATTCCAGGAGTTGTAATCGAAAATCCTGATTGTGTGGATAAGACATATCCAAATTTTTGGAATGATCTTGAGAAGATGTATCTATCCTCAAAAATCAGACTCGGGCAAAAGAATTTGGTGCTCACAGGCATGCGCGGTTCAGGAAAGACATATCTTGGCAAAAAAATAGCGAAAATACTCGGCCGTAAGTTTGTCGACCTGGATTCGGAAATCGAAAAGGCGGAAGGAATGTCGGTTGCGGAGATTGTAAAAAGAAAAGGATGGGATTATTTCCGAAAAGCTGAAAGTAAAATTTGCTCCAGATTTGCGAACACAAAAAATTTGGTTATCGCAACGGGTGGCGGTGTCATTCTGAACCCAGATAACATGAAAGCTTTGAAGAAAAACGGTGTGAACGTATTTATTTTTGCTGACCCTCAAGTCCTTATCCAGCGCATCTGGAAATCAGACAACAGGCCAGCCCTGAAAACCGATGATCCGATATCTGAACTACCGACAATATGGAATGAGAGGAGGGGATTGTACCTTAAATACGCGGATTTTGTATGGGATAATACGGGTGGAAATGTAGTGAAAAATTTGGACAAAATCTTTACTTGACAAGTATAATAATTTATTATATAATGTCTATCTATTTTAAATTATAACTTTTTGAACATGTCTAAAGAAAAGACTAAACCACTCGCTTATCATCAAGCATCTGAAGAGATGCAGAGTGGTAGACGTACACCTGATTTATTAACAAGGTTATCTGAATTAAGAGCCAGATTCTGGTCTTTATTTTTATCGGCGTCTTTAGAAATAGAATCTTTAATGCATGTTAGAAATAATCCTCCTATCGTTGAGCCAATAAATAATACAATCAGATTTTTTAGACATGATCCTAGTATTACTGAATTAGCTGATAAAAAACCTAAATATAATGAACCTGTGGTCGATTGCCCGCAGGAACACAATATTTGTATGCTCAAGAATTATTCATCTTCAGAGCGATTTGTAATGCCCGTCGGGAGACCGAGAGTGATGGATAAATTGAGGGAAGCGGATTTTGTACAAGAAAATAAATCTTTAAGCCCATCTTTACTGCGTAAATTACATGAATTACAGGAAAGTGGTGTTGATCCATTGTCTTTAGACGATGATGCAATTTTGCGCCTATTTTATGAAGTTGCAGAAGAGGATGAGAAAGCTAGGAAAAAGTCAGAAGGTGATAAATAAATTTCAATTTTAAATTATAATTTTTTATATGTCTAAAAAATTAACCCCTGAAAATGTAATCCCTGTAATAAGGTTACCAGATACTTTATCTATCACACCCGAAGTGAGGCAGAGAATACAGTCTCAGCTTAGAGATACTGTTTTTTCAATGCAAATGGATTTGATACAAAGAGATGAGCCCAAGCTATATAGAGATAGGGAAGAAAAGTGTATGCGAGTGTCTAAAAGAAATCCTGAAAGATTTACACAGGTATGCACTGGCATTGCTCTCAATGACGCTGATTTATCGCGTTTTAAGTCTGAAATTTTCAGTTCTTTGGATGATTCGACTCGAAAAGGAAAACCAGATTACGATAAGAAAAATTAAAGCTAAATTCATTTTATTAAATTTTCTTAATATGTCCACTACACCTAAAAATATCTACGGCAAACCACTAAAAGTCGTAATCAAAACATCTGAATCAAAGAGTAAAATTGAGACAGCTCTGCAAAATCCCGATTTACGGCGCGTCATTTTACTATTAATCGAAAACCAGGATGATAAAGGATTTTTAATGAATGTTGAAGGGCATATTAAAAAGGAACTGGAAAAGGAAGTTAAATGCCATGATTCAAATCGAAGTAATTTTAAGGCCCGAAGAGCATTTTGGGAGGTTTTGAAAACAAAAGTAGCTGAACAACGAAAAGGAATTAAATTCTCACAATTCCATTCATTTGTTAACAGGAATTATCCTCTTTTACATGAATCTGAAAGAGTTCATTTACAACCTATTCCATTAACAGATCAATTGTTAGAATTAATGGAAAATACAGGAATTGAAATTGAGGAATTTTCAAAAGAAGAAATTGAGAAATGGTATGATGGAACTATAAGAATTTTAGGTGATGACATGATTATCTGGCTACAAAAACCAGACGGAACTTTAGTCCAGATGGTTATTGTAGATAAAAAATATTTTAATAACCATTACGGTTTTAATTTGAGGAAAGTAGTAGTTATTGGAGATGGCGAAGAAATTTAATAAATCAGATCTCAAAAAAATCCTTTTATACTTTACTAAAATTGATTATGTCCAATACACCTAATAGCAGCACTGACCAACCACAGGAAATTGTAACTGAAACGCCTGAGACAAGGGCAAAAATCGAAGCAGCCCTCAAGAATCCCGACTTGTTGCGCGTTGTTAAACTTTTGATTGAAAATCAGGGAGATTCAGCTTTTCTGAATAGAATTGGAGATTTTGCTGAGAGTGAACAACGCAACAAAGAAGCCCTTGGGGAGTCTGAACGAACAGAACTAGAAGCCCGAAAAAAATTCTGGGGAGCCATTAAAAGCCAAGGGCTGAATGAACAGAATTGCCAAGTCAAAAATTTTAAAGAATTTTCTCCTTGCATAACTCCACTGGAAAGAGCTGCAATCCAGCCCATCCAATTATCGGATGATTTATTTAATTTGATTGAGGAAAAGGCTCTTATCAGAATACAAAGACTCAAAGATTGCGTTATTGGCGACCCTTTATTGATGAAGATAGTGCCCGACGGAAAAGTTATTTGGCTTCAGAAACAAGATGGAACATTAATCGAAATGTTTTTTGTCGGAAGTATGGATGAGGGTAGCGAGTTTTCTTTGCGAGAATGTGAAGTCCGAGAAAGTGAAGCCCCAATAGGATTTTAACGATTTATATCTCAAAAAAATCTCCCACTTTTAGAATGTTTTTACCGCGGCCATAAAATTGTTTCACATCATACAGTGTGGGCGTTTTAAACTTCTGGCCGAATTTTTTTAGTAAGTAACCTTTTACCTCATTCTTTTTCAGTTTTACCAAAGCTTTTACAAGCAGGTTGGCACCAAGTTTTGCGCTTTTTTTATTTATGCTATAAATAGTGTCGGAAGGATGGACGAAAAAATGTCTTTGAAGAATGACCATGCCTTTGTCGAGTTTTTCAGTCATAAAGTGTACAGTGGAGCCAGACTTGCTCCAGTTTTTTAGTATTGCCCAAAATGAAGTGAATGTTCCGCGGTGTTTTTGCATAAGAGCGGGATGTACATTAATGGAACCTATTTTCGGTATGCCCAAAACTTCCTTATCAACAATCTGAAGAAGAAAACAGGATACAAGATAATCTGGTTTCAGTTTCTGCATAAACTCCTTTGATTTCGGTGAATTTATATGCTGGACCTCAAGAAAAGGTATATTGCTGAATTTGGCCAATTCGTCGATTTCAAAATGTTCTCTCAGCCTATTTGGTATCAACCATTTAGCGAATTTGATTTGAATTTTTTTCCAGATAGTCGTTATTATGCTTTTTAGGGAAAAAGACCAGCCGGCGTGCTTCATAAAACAGCGCATACTTTTCCATGCATAGCCTCCAGCCTTATACGGGGAAGTCGCAATAATTCCTACTACCTCAATTTCGTGTTTTCTTAAATTAGGGTTCCTGAGGAACGTTTTAAGAGCGATATTCGCGCTTAGGTTATAATCTGATGTGAGAAGGATGATTTTCATATTGTTGGGAAAGGGTTATTTTTTGCTGGAAGAAAAATATGTATATCATTTCCAAAATACCGACAGTATTTATTATAAGAATTGCTATGAACCAATGCAACTGGTTATTCCGGCCACATTTCCATAAGGCAATCCCTTTCCAGATTATTGTCCATATCAATAGGGGGATAAACCATTCACTATCGACTATATTTTGTAAATTTTGCATGTCGATTAACAAAGTTAATGCAATTTAATTCTAAACCATAAAATAAGAAAAACAATAGTGGTTTTTTTAAAATAATAACTGTAATTGAATTAAGGGTATAAATGGTAATTTTTTTCCTTGACTTAGACCAAAGCCTTAGATAAAATCCTTGTGCTTATACTGAGAGAGTAAAACATTTCTGATTTGTGATTTTTGATTTCTGATTCAAAAATGATCTCCTAAGTAAGTGTTTTGTTCTTTAACAGCAAAGCGTTTTATTTATTAGGATCCGACTAGGCATCGGGTCTGAAAGATATTACGAAATTTAGAACGGCATTCAAAATTACATTTTGAATGCAGTAAAGATAAACACATCGTTTCCCACGTCACATGCAGCTGACAGTGGTATCCGAACGATGTGTGAACTATTCTTAGAGCTTTGATTGATTGCAAAATTAACCCTGAACCAGACATGCACCAGGCGCAAGCTTCGGTACATGTTTCGGTTCGGGGCTCAAACTTTTTTTGAAGAGTTTGATCCTGGCTCAGGATGAACGCTAGCGGTGCGCCTAACACATGCAAGTCGAGCGATATAGCGGCGAACGGGTGAGTAACACGTTGGAACCTGCCCCGAACTCAGGGATAGCCTACCGAAAGGTGGATTAATACCGGATAGTCCCCTGTACCAGAAACGGTACAGGGGTAAAGATTTTTCGGTTCGGGAGGGGCCTGCGCAGTATCAGTTAGTTGGTAGGGTAACGGCCTACCAAGACTACGACGCTTAGCTGGTCTGAGAGGATGACCAGCCACAATGGAACTGAGACACGGTCCATACTCCTACGGGAGGCAGCAGTGAGGAATCTTCCGCAATGGGCGAAAGCCTGACGGAGCGACACCGCGTGGAGGATGAAGGCCTTTTGGTTGTAAACTCCTTTTCTGGGGGAATAACTGATGAATGTACCCCAGGAATAAGCACCGGCTAACTACGTGCCAGCAGCCGCGGTAATACGTAGGGTGCAAGCGTTATCCGGAATTATTGGGCGTAAAGCGTGCGCAGGCGGTTTGGCAAGTTTGAGGTAAAATCTGATCGCTTAACGATCAAAACGTCTCAAAAACTATCAAACTAGAGAATGATAGAGGCAACTAGAATTCTGCATGTAGGGGTAAAATCCGTTGATATGCAGAGGAATACCAAAAGCGAAGGCAGGTTGCTGGGTCATTTCTGACGCTGTTGCACGAAAGCGTGGGGAGCAAACAGGATTAGATACCCTGGTAGTCCACGCTGTAAACGATGGATACTCGGTTTGAAAGGGACTCGACCCCCTTTTGAGCCTTAGCTAACGCGTTAAGTATCCCGCCTGGGGAGTACGATCGCAAGATTAAAACTCAAAGGAATAGACGGGGACCCACACAAGCGGTGGAGCATGTGGTTCAATTCGACGATAAACGAGGAACCTTACCAAGGCTTGACATCTCCGGAATCCTCTGGAAACAGGGGAGTGCCGCAAGGAACCGGATGACAGGTGCTGCATGGTCGTCGTCAGCTCGTGCCTTGAGGTGTTCGGTTAAGTCCGTAAACGAGCGCAACCCATGTCCTGTGTTGCATTTTTTCACAGGAGACTGCCGGCTCCAAGTCGGAGGAAGATATGGATGACGTCAGATCAGCATGGCCCTTATGCCTTGGGCCACACACGTGCTACAATGGCCGGTACAATGGGCAGCCAACCCGTAAGGGGGAGCAAATCCCACCAAAGCCGGTCACAGTTCGGATTGAGGGCTGAAATTCGTCCTCATGAAGTTGGAATCGCTAGTAACCGTGAATCAGCTACGTCACGGTGAATATGTTCCTGGGTCTTGTACTCACCGCCCGTCACATCATGAAAGGTGGGGGTACCCGAAGTCGCCTTAGCCCTGTACCAAGTTCTCAACCATAGGTTGATGACCTGGTTCAGGGCGGGTGCCTAAGGTAAACTCACTGATTGGGATGAAGTCGTAACAAGGTATCCGTAGGAGAACCTGCGGATGGATTACCTCCTTTAAGGAGAAAAAAATATCCTGAACCATTCAGGCTGAACGCCTTTAGGTTCAGGAGAAGGTCGTGAGCTTTAAGAATTTCTTTACTGCATTTAGAATGTAAACCTGATTGAAGGTCTCCCTGCACCGAAACATGTACCGAAGCTTGCGCCTGGTGCATGTCTGGTACAGGGGAGGGTCTGATCGAGGGTCTAATTGAAGGTCTAATCGGGGAAGCGATTGGGTTTTTTGGCGTATGAAAAAATGGCGGTCCGATGTAGAGTCGGTACCGCCATAGAGAGCCCTCTCTTGGTGTGTTGTAGCCTCGCCTTCACTCAGGCTTGGTCTCCTCGGTCTGAGCTGGCTCGGCGGGCGTCTCGGGCGCTGCTGGCGTCTCGGCTGCGGCGGGCGCAGGCTCTGCTGGGGGAGCAGTGACCTCTTCGATGGGAGGAAGAGGTGCGGGTTCGACGGCGGGCGCTGTGGCGGGAGCATCGGGCGCGGGAGCCTCGGCGGTCGCGTCAGCGGGTGCTGCCTCGACCGGCTCTGCGGGTGCCTCGGGTGCGGCGGGAGCCTCTGGCTCTGCCGGCGTCCCGGTGACCGGTTCCGCGGCGGGTGCCTCTGCGGGCGCAGGTGCGGCCTCCACGACGGGCGTGGTCTCGGGCGGTGTGCTCGTCTCGACGGGTGTCTCGGCGACTGGTCCCGTAGGACCAGTTACGACCAACTCTGTCGTCGTGGTCGGGACTGCCGCATCGTCGCTGGTTGCGGCTTGCTCCTCGGCGGGTGCGGCCTCGGGCGTGGTGTCCGGGGCGGGGGTCGGGGGGTCGGTTGTGCTTCCCATAGCTTTTCCTTTCTGCACATCGCACAAAAGTGGCTGCCGCAGAATTACGACAAGCCGGTTCACTTACACACTACCTGAGAGGGCTTAAGGATCAGGAATTCAGGACTGTATTAGACAACCTGAAATTCACATTTGGAACGCAGGATATCATATAGACCGGAAAATCGAAAATCGAATTGGATTGTAGGGATGTAGGTAACTTAGGGTCGTAGGCGTTAATCAGTGCCTACATCCTACAAACCTACACCCCTACGACCCCTCACGGACGACAAGCGAAATTTAAAACCCCAAACCTTTAAAAATTAGGCGAATTACTATTGACAAAAAATAATTTTATATATAAAATAAACAACCTTTAACAATTTAACCTATATTTATATGATAAAAATACCAGAAGAACTAGACCGCCAACTTGATGAAATATTTAAAAGATCTCAAGAATTAGAAGAACCAGCTTACAAACTAGCGGAAAAGTGTATTAAGGAACGTATAACTGTTGATGATCTTAAAGCTGAAGATCTTAAAATTGAAGATGTTAAAGAAGATCGCATCGAGGAGCTAAGAGAACGTGTTAAGCAAACTCTTCTTTTTACAGCTAATCAACCAATTGAACTTAATTTCCAGCAACAGGAAGAAGTGCTTTCAACGCTTGAAAAGCAATTATCCCAAAAGCCTAAACACTATACCCGCCCGGAAGGTGTAACATATGCTGAGGTTAGAAATGCTCTTATTGAAAACCCTAAAGCAATATTTAGCCTTTATACCATGCAGCGCACAGGAGGCGAACCAGACGTTATAGCAGTTACAGATGATGCCTTTATATTTGGAGAATGTTCAGCTGAATCACCAGACCGTAGAGATTTCAATTATTTAGAAGCTGCAGGATTGGCTAAATTTATGGGTGTTAAATTAATGTCTGAGGAAACTTATCGTAAGTTGCAGGAATCAGGTAAATTTGATCTGCATAGCTGGAGCATGCTTGAAACTCCTCCAGATATCTTAAAATCCAACGAAGCTCTCATGGGCGACCGTATTGAAGGTGAGGTCAGCGTTCATCGGGGCGTTGCCCGCGGTCGTGGCCCAGAGCAGGGACGTGATCCTCGCCAGGGATGGCGCGGCGTAGTAGTTGTTCCAAGGGAATAGGTTTTGACTTTTAATTTTATTCTATGAGCAAAACAGATATCAGAAACGCAAGTGATGCTGACTTGATTTCAGAACTCAGACGCAGGGCATCGGAATCCTGCGACCTGAAGCAAAAGGCATTGGAAGCTTTGGCTGGAGAACAGGTGCGACCTGATCTTATGCACAACCTTGCGCCTGAAGCCACCCAGAAATGCGAGCTCACTTCTGAGCAGGCAGAAGCCCTTCTTTCCGCGCTTAAAGCCCGCTTTGAAGCCCATCCTGAGCGCCATGAAGGCATAGAATGGGATAGGGTCAAGGCTTCGCTTGAAGCTGACCCCGTAAAACTATGGTCACTGCAGAAACTTGAAGAAACAGGCGGCGAGCCGGATGTGTTCATGGCAGATAAAGAAGGTTTTGTTATAGGCGACTGTTCCGCTGAATCGCCTGAAGGCAGAAGAAATGTTGTTTTCGACAGGGAAGCCGAAGAGTTTCTGGAGAAAAATTATCTCGACGTACCATTTAGCGGAAATGCCGCAGATCTGGTCGCCGAGTGGGCCGTGGAATTCATGGATGAGAAACAGTATCGCTATCTACAGACATTAGGCGTTTTTGACCAGAAGACAAACAGCTGGCTTAGAACTCCTGCTGATATTAGAAAATCCGACCACGCACTGCATGGCTACTACACTGACAATGCCGGCGTCCAAGTACGCCAGTTCTATCCCTACGATCCTCACAATGGCAGAGTGGCGTTCCGTTGCGTACTAAGGGTCAATTGGGCTTAGGTTTAAATCTTTTTTTTTCGATTTTCAAGATTCAAAAACTATTTAGCTTTCAGTTCCTTAGCTATCTGATCCTCGACAATATCTTCAACCACTTCCAGTTCTTCTCCATGCTCTTTAAGCTCCTTTTCAGCTTTTTTGATCTTTTTCTGGTGGCCCTCAAGTTCCTGCCCTTGAAGCTCAGACGTCATTTTTTGTTTCTTTAGATCTCTCGTCTGTTTATCCAGCAATTCCTGCTGTTCTTTCAGCAGACGTTTATTTATTTCAAGTTTCCTTTCAGTTTTTTCAAGTTCGCTTTCCTGCTCTTTTTGTTTTTTTTCTATGCCATGAATTTGACGATAGACGCGTTCCACTTCATATTTCGCTATTATCGTAAATCCGTAAAGTATAAAAGGCACAATCGTAAGAGAATAAAAGACCGTGATTATTTTGCTTAATGCATGTGTTGGATGAAAATCCCCGTATCCGACTGTTGTAGCAGTCATGCTCACAAAATAAAAGGAATCAAGAAAACTCCACCCTTCAAGATTATGAAAAATAATAGTGCCGAACAAAAGCAGGCTTACGATTGCCAGCATTAATAGAAATATGTTTCCTTTGAGATCTTTTTCGTGAGCCAATTTAAAAATTTATAATTTATCATTTTACATTTTACATTTTTCCATAACGCACAGCCAGACAAAAGTACTGAATTTTTTTATTTACTATTTGCTATTTGCCATTTAATATTTACTATTTATAAACCGTATAACAAAATAGAAAATAGTAATTAGTAAATAGTAATTCGTTTAAATGACTCAAGAGGGATTGGAACAATTCATAAATAAGCAAGGCTGGTCTATGTTTGGCATAGCCAAATTTGAGGATATTAGAAAAAATTTAATAAAACATGAAAAGATTTTTCAGGAGTGGTTTAAAAAAGGTTATGGCGCGGATATGGATTACCTCAAAAGAATGGAAAATGACCGTTATCATCCTGAGCGTAAACTGGCTGATATTAAGTCGGTTATTGTTTTAGGGGCCAATTACTATAGCGGGGACTATTGTGGGGACAATAGTAGGGACAATCGTTCTATCAATAGTCCCAACGATAGCCCCTTCAATTGTGGAAATGTGGCTCGGTATGCCAGGGGTAAGGATTATCACAAAATCTTAAAAAAACGGCTCATTGTACTCGCCGATTTTTTAAAAACTCGATCCGTCGCGGCGGACGAAACTCGAACTTATATATCTGTTGATAGTGGACCAACTGTTGACAGAGTTCTGGCGGAAAGCGCGGGACTTGGTTTTTTTGGCAAAAACACCTGCATAATCGATCCTTCACGAGGGAGTTTTTTCTTTATAGCATCTGTTTATACAAATATCGAACTCCCTGAAACCGAGAAGCGGAGAATGCCAAATTGCGGTAATTGCCAAAAGTGCATGAAAGCTTGTCCGACTGGCGCCTTAATCGCTCCGGGAAAGCTCGATGCTCGGAAATGCATATCTTATCTTACGATAGAAAATAAGGGTGTGATTCCCAAAAATCTTCGGTCAAAAATCGGAAACCGGATTTTCGGTTGCGACGCATGCCAGGAAGTCTGCCCATTTAATATAGGGCGTGCGCATCATCAGCAGATTGCGATCGACAAACTGAAATCTGAAAATGGGGTGGGGGATTCTTTGGATTTGAAAGAAATATTGTCGATTCAATCGGATGAGGAATTTCAACAGAAGTTTGCCGGAACACCATTGATGAGGGCAAAAAGGAGGGGTCTTCTTAGAAACGCTTGCATTGTGGCAGGCAATAGTGGTATTAAAGAACTAAATGCTAATATAAAAAAAATAATCGAAAGCGAATCGGATGCCATGCTTAAAGAACATGCGGAGTGGGCATTTCGCTTATTAGCGCCAAATAAAAACCAAAATAATGTTACAAGAAATGACTGATACAGGAAATCAGGATGAGGAAGTCATCATACTTAAAGGCCAGCACACTTCTGGGGCTGAGCATAATGTATGGTTAAACAGGACTACGGGGGTGGTGCATAAAATCCCAAGTCCTTTTGGGCAATTTTGGCAAAAAATGCATCCTGATTACGCAAAAAGAGATCTTAACGCTATGAAGGAAACAGGTGTACCAATTGTTCCAACCGAACTCTACCCCAATGCGGAGGTCATATATGTCGGCAAGACACGCGAACATGTGAGCTATGTTTTAAAGCAACCCTTGTATGAATCATCCCATCCGCTCACGTTTTCGGATTTATTTCATAACTGGAAATACAGACAATATTTATTAGATATAATGCGCATGGGTAATGAAATCAGAAAAAAATATAATTTGGGATTAGATTTGGTTGGCGGCAAAGCAGCAAAATTGTTATATCCTACTCTTGATCCGCGCAGGAAAACAATGCCAGTGGAAATTAATAATCTATTAGTGGCAGATGATACTATTGTAACCACCCAAGACTGGCCAGGTTGTGGAGTCACTAAAGACGAACCAATTGCGCAGAAGGGCGAGGTTAGGATGTGTGATTCCCGAATGTATGATTTTGACCGGCAGGGACCTAAAGGTGATGGCATAAAAACGATTTTGCTCGCGGTTCAGGATGCCCAGGACTGTGCTAATTGGTCTATCTTGAAATATTTTGGGTTAAAAGCTGAATTTGATTTTGAAAAAAACCATATCCGCAGGATGATACGATATATAATGAGTCTGGCTCTGCCAAAAATGCAGGCATATGCGGAGGCAATGAGATAATTTTGATTTATCATTTCTGACCACAGATTTACAGGATTAAACTGCTTTTCTGATTACAGAAGTCAGTTTATTAATCATATTTTTTTTGTATTTTAGGTTAAACTGACCACTTTTATACAAATTTATCCTGTTAATCTGTAGCTCAAATCCTGTAAATCTATGGTTAAATCCTGAAAATCAGTAGTGAAAAATCTTGTAAATCGTGGTCAGAAATGATATAATATATAAATATATATAATAAATATGTAACAAATGCCCAAACAATCCTGTCCCATTAAAAAAAGGAAAAAAGCAATTTTTTTTATTTTGTTTCTAGTGATTTTGATTGTGGGCGGCTATGCTTATTACAGCAGGCCAAAGGCTTCTCCCTATGAATATGAAATTGCCAAAAGGACAGATATAAAGCAAATAGTAAGCGTTACCGGAAAGGTCAAGGCCGCAAAAAGTGTCGATCTGGCGTTTGAAACCGGAGGAAAAATTGAGAAGATCTATGTCGATGTAGGAGACAAGGTCAATGCAGGGGATAAGATCATGACACTTAATAGCGATGACCTTAAGGCTCAGCTCAGGCAAGCACAGGCTAGTGTGTCAAGCGCGCAGGCGACCCTTAAACAATTAGAGGCCTCAGTCAGAAGCCAGCAGGCGAGACTCGATGAACTTAAAGCTGGCATAAGACCTGAAGAAATACAGGTAGCCCAGACAATAGTCAATAACGCAAACAATGCCTTAAGAGATGCTAAGGCAACTCTTGAAGATACAAAAGCAAGGGCAGAGTCAGATTTAAACCAAGTTTATAATGATACTATTAATTCCTTACAAAAGGCTGTAAGTACTGCCAAATCCGCTTTACTTACGATGACTGATATACAGTATAACCATTATAATGGAGCTGACACAGACTCAATAAGCCTGTTGAATGCAAAAGCCAATGCGATCTATGCGCTCTTTGACGTTCAGCAGGGGGGTCGTTACACGACACAATATGTAAGCAGTTTAAACAGCGGGCTATTTAATACTATCCAGCAAATGGTTATAAGCCCTGATTACACTAAAACCGAAGAGCTCTTAATCAAGACGAGCTTGGCTCTAAGCACGGTCAATCAGGCTTTATGGGCTGTGCCAATAAAATCTGATTTGACAGCAACTGAAAAAACAGATCTTGATACACAGAAATCCAATGTTGATTCGGAAATAAGGACTTTAAGTTCCAAACAACAGTCGATATCTGCTCAAAAAGTAATCAATAATAATAATATATCATCGGCAGAAATAGCAGTGAATACGGCAAAAAACACATTGGATTCAGCTAATAGTGATTTAAAGCTCAAGAAAGCAGGATATTCTTCTGACCAAATAAAAGCGCAGCAAGCCCAGGTCGAGCAGGCAAAAGCGAACCTCTCGTCCCAAAAAGCTTTAATAGGCCAAGCATACGCCAATGCCCAATATTATGTTACACAAATAGAAAAAACTGTACTTAAGGCCCCAATTCCAGGTGTGATCACCGAGATGAAGTCCAAGGTTGGAGAAATAGTCTTTTCGTCAAGTTTATCTTTGGAGGTTCAAAAGCCGCTAGTGACAATAATGAGCGAAGGTAACTTTGAAATTGAAACAAATATCGCTGAGGTCGACATCGCAAAAGTGAAAATCAACGACCCAGCAACTGTAACTCTGGATGCATACGGCAATAGTATAGAATTCAAGGTCAATGTTATAGAGGTAGATCCCGCCGAGACGCTAATCGAAGGAGTGCCTACATATAAAACAAAGCTCGCATTTTCCGAACAGAGCGAAAAAATTAAATCTGGGATGACTGCCAACATTGATATTTTAACCGCTGAAAGTAAGGGGGCAATAGCGATACCACAAAGAGCAGTTATAAGTTCAGACGGCAATAAAACCGTTAGGATACTTATAGAAACCCCTGACCCAAAAGACCCCAAAAAAATCATTCAAACCCTTAAAGAAGTATCTGTTAAGACAGGTATAATTGGATACGATGGCTGGGTTGAAATCCTCGAAGGCGTTAAAGAAGGCGATAAAATAGTTGTTCGTATTATAGAACAAAAATAGACCTTGATTTGTATGATTTGCCTGATTGCCATGATTGATTTAACAGGATTTAACTTGATTCAAAGCCCAATCCTACATCCCTACTAACCTAAGCGAATGGAAAAACCAATTATTGATGTAAAACATCTATATAAAACTTATCACGCGGGTGAAGTTAAAACACCCGTTCTTCATGACGTGAATTTTTCAATAAATGATGGCGAATTTGTGGCTATAACGGGTACTTCAGGCGCAGGCAAATCAACGCTTCTCAATATTTTAGGTTTTTTGGATAAGGAAACCAGCGGCATATACCGTTTTGAAGGGAAAAGAATGGAAGATTATACGGAAGATGAAATTGCCCATGTGAGAAATAAAGGAATGGGATTTATTTTTCAGGCGTTCAATCTTCTTCCGCACACATCGGTTTTTAAAAATGTCAGGCTTCCTTTGTTTTATTCAGATACCCCGGAAAAAGAATGGAATCACAGAGTTACAGAGGCGATCAAATCAGTCGGTCTTGAGAATAGGATTAATTTTGATCCTTCAAAACTTTCGGGCGGAGAAAAACAACGCGTTGCGATAGCCCGCGCCCTGATCAATGACCCTAAAGTAATTTTTGCAGATGAGCCTACCGGAAACCTTGACTCAAAGTCTGGCCAAAACGTAATGGAAATACTTCAGGATTTAAATAGAAAAAAGGGCCATACAATCATACTTATTACCCATGAAATGTATACTGCAGAATACGCGCAACGCGTAATCTCCATTAAAGATGGGCGCGTGAATAGTGATAGTAGAATTGAACATCAGAGAGAAGCTAATCATGAGTTTATGAGTTCAATAGAAAATTTACCAATCGAAGCTCCTTTAGAGGTTCCGACAGGAGTTTCAGTTTAAGCTCTGATGGAGCACCTCTAGAATATGAAAGTAAAATATATTATCAGAACAGCGGTAAATGGCCTGCGCGCACGCAAGGGCCGTTCATTACTGACTATCCTTGGGATAGTGATTGGTGTAATGGCCGTAATACTAGTAAAATCGATCGGAAACAGCGCAGAAATACTAATTTTAAATAATCTTCAGGCATTAGGAAACAAAGTTATGTCTGTTGAACCCGGCCAAAACATTAAAGGCCTCACAGACTTTTTCGAATATTTTGCAGAATCTTTGAAAGAGCGTGATTTATATGCCATCAGAAATCCTGATAATGTGAGGGGATTAGATAGGGCTACGCCAATGGTAGTTTTTGTTGATAGTATTATATATGGGAATGAATCCATGCACACGAATATTTATGGCAGTGGATCATCACTAACGGATTTATTTGACATATTTCCGAGGGAGGGGTATATGTTTACCGATGAAGATATAAAACTACGCTCAAGTGTTGCAGTTATTGGTTCTGAGGTGAAAGAACAACTTTTCGGCAATTCTAATGCCCTAGGTGAAAAAATTAAGATTAGAGGAAGGACATTCCGCGTAATTGGAGTTCTCCCGCCAAAAGGGCAGGTTTTTGTTTGGAATCTCAATAAAATAGTATTTATCCCGTATACAACCGCGCAATACTATCTACTTGGCACTAAACATTTCAATTTGATAATGCTCCGAGCAGTATCCGAAAGCATGGTTCCGATTGTTAAAGAGGATGTTAATAAAACATTAAGAGAACTTCATGGGATCACAGATCCTGAAAAAGATGATTTTAGCGTGCAAACCCTGGAGGATGTTGCAAATAGATTTAGCATTGCATCAAGAGTTCTCAATATTCTTCTAATTTGTGTCGCGGCGATTTCTTTATTGGTAGGCGGTATCGGGATTATGAATATTATGCTTGTAAGCGTAACCGAACGCACAAAGGAAATCGGCTTAAGGAAATCCATTGGCGCAACAAACGGAGATATTATGAGACAGTTCCTTTTGGAATCTATCATGCTTACATTTATCGGCGGTTTACTAGGTGTTTTCTTAGGAGGTGGATTAGGGTGGTTAACCACCTTCGCACTTAAAAAATTTGGCGATCTTAACTGGGTTTTTGAATTTCCAATATCAGCAGTTGTTATTGGGGTCAGCCTTTCGGTCATAGTCGGAATTGTCTTCGGGTTATATCCTGCCACCCAGGCGGCTAAAAAGAATCCGATCGAGGCTTTGAGATATGAATAGTGGGTCGAATAGATAACCGTATTGAAGCTTGGATTTATTGTCTACTCCTCTTCCGGTTCCATAAAATCGTTCATCCAGCATATATCATCCTCTCCGTCTAAATGGAAAGAGTCTAAGACGTCGTAAGGGATACTGGTGTATTTCTTGTTTTTAATTAAATATCTGGCAGCTTCAATCCAATCGTTATTGTATTCCAATTCTTCTTTTAATTCTTCAACTCTACCTTTGGCAAGTGTTGTAAAATCTACACAATATCTATAAACACATTCTTCATTAATTTTCTTAGTTTTAAATAATTTTTCAGTAACTTTTTTGTCTATTTTTAATCTATCCAGTTCAAGTTTGCCAGCTTCTATCTTATACACCAAGTCTTCATTATTCCTTTCTTTTTTCTGAACCATTTTAGCGGTCAGAAAGTCAGTTTCTTCTGATTCTGTGTTTGGTGAGTAATAAAAGAATGAAGCTTCGCTTAATGCTATTTCTGCATATGCTTTTAATTCTTTATCTTTTGTATGCTTTATAAAGCCGATGATTTTATTTAAGCTTTCGCGCGTACCTTCATGGGCCCATGTCTGTAACTGTGCTTCGGATGATTTAAATTTATTAATTTTTTTGTCACTTAGTTTAGTGTGTAAATTGGTTTTTGATCTTGCCTGTGATTTAGTTGTTGTATTGCTCATATTAAATTAAAGTTACGAAATAAATACAAAATTAACAATGCTTCTTTAAATATTGCCATATCCGGTGTTTACTCTCTCTGGCCTGCTCATTTTTAGAATAAAGTTCAATAAATCCGATAAATTCTATTTCATTTGTTTTATTGTGATAGGCATAAATAATCCTGAGGAGAAATTTTTTTAAAACACGGCAGGACAATCGCGCTTTGACGATTTCAAGTTTTTTATCTTTATAAAGGACTGCGAAATGCTTATTTATGCCCAAAGGAGCTATAGAAATAAGCATTTTGAATCTAGCGAAATCTTCAGGCAAAGACCTGTATTTTTTACTGATCCTCTTAAAATCCCTTTTGAATTCATCAGCTTCTTTAAAGTTCATCATATTCTCTTACAGAATGTCGGTAATCGCGATAAAAAACAAATTCATAATCCAGCGGCTGGCCCATTTCCTGGACTATCCAGGGCGTATCGGCATGTGAGAATTCACTTAAATCCTTCGCGTTCTTATCTGAAAGCCGCGCAATCACATCATCGATATGCGCTGTTTCAGTGGCAGTCAGTTTATTGAGATTTGCTTTTCTCAGCGGTAAATATTTTTTTTGGTCATATTTATAATATTTGCTTTTTACAATCTCAATTTCACCTGACTGCGCCATTTTATCCACTATCGATTTAAATTCCACAGGGGTCGGTCCGTGATGGTTTTTGATGTAGGTACAGCCCATTAACTGTTTTTGAAATTTTTCATAATAATCGAAATCGATAAAATAAAGCAGTTTATAAATAACCGTTTCGCCAACATTGGGTTTTGCCCCTACTTTTTCCAGCAGGTAAAGCAGGACTTCCTTGATTTTATCTATATTTTTTTGCGGCACACTGATCCTAATATCAGGTTCTGCCTGCCTTTGTATTTTTAGTTCTTTAGGCAATTCTACTTTTATGGGTTTTGAGGACTTGCCTTTAATTAATTCATACATTGAGAGATCGAATAACTCGGCGAGTTTTTGCATTTCAGTCAGGCTTATATCGCGCCCGTCTTTTTCAATCTGCATATATGTCTGCCGTGATAATTTTAATTCAGAAGCCACAAAATCCTGTGAAAGTTTTTTTTGATTCCTGATTTTTTGTATAAACCTTCCAATCATTTTTATGTTAATAGTTGTTAAATTTTAGGGTTTCAATATATCAATGTATATTTTTCTTGTCAATAGCTTTGTTAATTTTTTTATACAATTCTTTATGGTTCGGGAGAAAACCTGTAAAGTTGTCACGGATTTAATAATGAGCGAAAAAATATTCAGTTTTGCGTATATACATCATCCCCAATTAGAGGCCTGCCTGCCGGCAGGCAGGGGTAAGAGGGAAGAAATAAAGGCAAAGAAATTAGTAAAGAAAGGGAAGAAAGAAAAATTTGGGTAAAATATTGACCTAATTTGATTTTTAGTATATAATTATTTCCTTTTATTTTTCATTATGCCAAAATTCAAACCTTCGCTAAGCGATACCTTTATTTACGAACGAGATTCATTAATTGAAAGACATTCTGAAGAAGCTGAGGTGATTGACATTAAAACCAAAAAAGCAGCCTCGGTGATCAATGCCGGAATTGATAGCGGGAATTTAGATTGGGATTCAGTTTGCGGGCAGCTGGATGAGATTTTCAGGCAAGGATTAAGCCCTGAAATCATTCGCGAAATAGAGGATTTAAGAAAGCAGACAAAAGCTTTGCTCGGAAAAGGAGAAATGATTGCCGATCCAATAGATCCTCATAAAAATTACCGTAAACTTTTTGAATATTATAAAAAAATCAAGCGAGATTTTTATGAAAAAGAAGAATTCCGGCGAGGCATGCGCCTGTGTGATGAGGCGCTTGAGATAAGGCCACATGACAAAACTCTAATTAATTTAAAAATCATTGGATTCCTGCAATTCCAATATTATGAAGATTGTATTAAGACGTGCAGAAGGGCATTGGAATTATATCCTAATGAGGCTGGCTTACTCAATCATGCAGGACTAGCCCATTTACAAATGGCAATACATGCTAAATTAAATCAGGATGAAGACGGTAAAAAGCAAAATGCTGAGACAGCTCTTCAATATCTCGAAAAATCGGCTGCCATTGAGAGGGATGCCAACACGCTTTCAAATATGGGTGTTGTATTTTCATTAATGGGCCGGCATGAAGAAGCTGTCAATATTTATGATGAACTGACCCCAACATCATCAGGAGCAGAAAAAGCTACGATATACCTAAATAAAGCAGCTGCGCTTAACAGGCTTGGGCGCAAGAGAGAGGCCATTTCCTGTGTTGACCTGGCGGTTAAAGTAGCGCCTCAGGATTCGACAATCTTATATAATTCCTTTCTGAGGCTTGATTCCATTGGGGACCACAAAGGGGCAAAGGGGTATTAAAAAAGTTATTGGACCTGCCAGATGCAAATCCTAACACTTTATATAATGCCGCATGCGCTGCTGAGCAACTCGATTTAAGAAAAGAAATGCTTTGTGCATTACGTCTGGCTGTAAAAAGTAAGAAAAGTTCATCTGATATAAGAACTAACTGCATCAGGAAATTTGTTGAGTTAGGCCTGAGAGATGAGGCATTGAATGCTCTCCAATCGCTCCTTGGTAAGACTGACCTTGATGCAAAAAGTCTTTTTAATTTAGCTCAGGTTTCTGCGCAGCTTTTACTGCCTGATAAAATGATCGAATCATTAAAAAGAATTTCTGATCTTAAACCTGAACATGTTCCACCTGAAATTTATATATTTGCAATTCAGCTGTTTAAACAATTAGGTCTTCAGGATGAAGCTGAAAAAATGGCACTAAGCCCGGTTAATGCTACATTGGAGCAATTGAGGAAAGAGGGACCGCAAGGTAAGGATCCTTCTGTAATGCTCCGCCTTGCCAAATTGCTTATTCGAATGGATCAACGCCGTAAGTGCGTAGAACTGCTCCAGGCCTTAACGGAAATGGACGATGTGGAACCGGAAATACTGGAAGAGGCCAGCGAGCTTTTTAAAGTTTTAGGTCGGGATGCTGAAGCCATGCAGGCTTTATTGAAAGCAGGACATAAACCGTCTGCACAGGCTTGATGTTACGATTGGTGTTAAGGAGATGATAATGTATTCGCGCACGCGCATCATCCCCAAATGATGGGTAAGTGGGAAAGAAATAAGGGCAAAGAAATTAATAATAAAGAAAGGGAAGAAAGAAGTTTATGTAAAATATTGACAAATTATAAATATTATCGTAAAATATTTTACTTTAAACATTAATAATGAAATTTAGTGAGTTTTTTTTAGGTACAGATAAAGAAAAGGAAGCGGCTAGACTTGTCAAAGAGCTTAAAGCTGAAGCTAATTTAAACCGACGAAAATTGAAAAGGCTGATTGAAGCTAAGACTATCTCCCGCCGTCGATTTATTCGACTTTTAGGTTTAGGTCTTTTGGCTGGTGCTTCAATAGCTCCTATTCTTCCTAATGTTGTATCAAGTCAGTCTAATAAAAAGGTTGATGCATCGGAAGCTGACACTGATCAAGTCACCCCAGAGGATGAAACAAAAACAGCAGAACAGCAGACTGAAATTTTAATAAGAAAGATTGAAGATGGTTTTAAAAAATACGCAGATGATATGAGGGTTCTAACGGCCACAGTATCATCCCAACAACTGCGAGCTATGCTGAATAGCCCCTTTGAATTGCTTGATGGCAATAGGGGTAATCTACACAAAAACAATGAGACAAATGCTAGAGTTGGTCTTACTGAAATGCCATTAGGTCATTATGCCTACGGCATACTTGAAAAATATTTTAAACAACTCGATCTTCCCTTGGCTGCATATGCACCTCAGGGGCGCAATTTGCTGATTTCACGACAGTACGAACCCGCACATAATATTGATAACTCCATAATTTATCACGAACTCGTACATGCCGTAGATGATATAAAACAGCGTGAAAAATTTAGAGACGGGAAAATAAGCGGCTATGACGTCATTACGAAAGGGCAAGGAGTGACTCTTAGTTCTGAAATAAAAGCCTATGCGCTTCAAGTCGAAATGCTCAATCTCCAGCTTGGCGGTGAGTTAAAAGGATCGGCGGTAAAGGGCATTCGACTTGGGACTGATGAACAACTCAGAAAGGTCGCATCTGAATTAGGCCTAAAGCCGACTCAAAGTGAATTAGGTAGATTGCAAATGCTTTATCACCTACTTCTGCTAGCTGATGAGCTCTATCCACAGGGAATACAAGATGGACAGGTGACAGCTCGTTTTACTTCCAGATTATTTGAAGAGAATGAACATCGAGAGCTTTACGCAGTGTCACAAGGGGGTAAGCTTGAAAGATTGACTCGCGATATGTTCAACAAATATCAGCTAGATTTTGCTAAACTTGATTAATTTAAATAGCAATAAATAATGTAAATAAGCCATTTATTGAATTGATGGTGGGCGATGGAAGACTTGAACTTCCGACCTCTACATTATCAGTGTAGCGCTCTAACCAGGCTGAGCTAATCGCCCTTGTTTTACAGGCTCTAACCATCCACCGCGGTGGATGATTGCCCTCTATTTGACAGCGAAAAAAAGATACCGAAGTTAGCTCATTACGTCAAATTATTTTAAATTTTGTATTATAATAATTTACCAATGGGCGACGCTATTACATCTTTATCATAAATGATAAACGGGATAATTTCCTTAGGGGATTTATAATTTGACATATTTTTAAAATATATATATAATTTAACATCCTGATTTAATCTTTTCGATTATGGCTCCACTTTGTGAAACTTACGCAAAATCCGTAACAGTATTGAATGGATCGGATGAAGAAAATCTTGACGCCGTCCATGCTTCTTCAGAACATGGTGAAATCGCAGTTTTTGACGGAATGAGTTCAAATGAAAAATCGCGATTGGCAAGCCAGAAAGCGGTTGAAATGGTGCGTAGCGATTTAGCCAGATTGTTGCTTCAAAAACCCAATCGGGAATTTATGGGAGAAGGAATGAAAAATTTGTTTGTTCTTATTGCGGCTGAGTTAGTACGGATATGGAATATCAGAAAGCTTAAAGAGCTGATAGGCACAACCGGAGTAATGGGTAAATATTATATCGATGAAGCCTCTGGAAAACCTACTATGACTTGTGCTCATTTGGGCGACAGCCGTATGTACCGCATGCGTCAGGGAAATCTTGAGTGCCTGACCATTGATTACAGCGATCTTTATGACGAACTACGACTCAAACCCGGCGCGAATGAACGGATTTTTCAATGGCAGGACATGATCGATCGTGTCGCCTCAGAGGAAACTTTTGAAAAACTTCTTAAAGAATTAGGATTAGATAAAGAAGAACCAGAGGTTCTGCGTCGGTGGATAACAGCTGGTCCAATGCTTACAGGTTTAATCGCCAACCGCCGTGAAGATTTATGCGTACCTTCCGTGCGTCATTTAACCGCCAAACCCAGGGATGAATATTGTTGCGTGAGCGATGGCATTTCAGGAAATCTGCACCCTGACCGCTTTCAGGAAATAGTTATCGCGGAAATGCCAATCGGAGAGAAAGGAAAGTCATTGATCTTGGAAGCTCAAGAACATCCGGTGGGCTTGCATGCCGGTCCCGACGATATGTCCGTGGCGATTTTAAAACCCCTTTTATAATCATGAGATTTAAAGGTAAACTGACCCGCACTGATAAGTGAATGTTTTTTTCTGCTTCCCCAAATAATTTTACACTCAAAACATTCGACTTTATTTCCGATGGCGACACGCCAAAAAATGGGGTCCACGCAGAATGCGAGGTAAGGTTCCGTCGATAGTCGGAAGGGGAGGGGTATTTTTCGGGGCGGGACCCAAAAGTGTGCAAAATCCGAAAAAAGAGGCTCAGTTAGGTGACGAATGTTAGGGTTTTCCGGCTACCATGAAAAAGGAGTCCTCAAAAAATGCGAGGCAAGGAGTAAGGAGGTGGGTATTTTTCGGGGCGGGACCCAAAAGTGTGCAAAATCCGAAAAAAGAGGCTCGGTTGAGACTCATTTACAGGATGTAGCACACTTTTGGGTGGTGGAGCCTAAGGGAGTCGAACCCTTGACCTCCTGCGTGCAAAGCAGGCGCTCTAGCCAACTGAGCTAAGGCCCCGCGTGTCGTCGGCATTTTACTTCAGCTTTCGTATTTTTGTAAACAAAAATAACTTCAGCTTTCGCAAATGCCTCCTCCCCCCACAAAATACTGCTCCCCTGTACCATTCCAGTGCACCGCGCGCAAGCGCTGGTTCACTGTCAGGTACAGGGTCCGCTCGCATTTTGCGGGGACCCCATTGGGGTTGGCTAGGCGATATTATCTAAATCGATAGATTCAGTCAACAAAAAAACGCTACTTCAAGAGTTCAAATTTCGGCTTTCTTACGATATTATTTTAAATAAATATCGTAACTTAACAAAATTCCTAAAATAGTCATGACTATTCCGCAAAAATACATCCAGAATAAGCTTGCGCAGTATTTGTTACCGATTATTTTTTTTATCCATTTCTCCGGCGCCAGGAAATAAAAAACACTTTTTATGAGCATATACCAGCCAGTTACTGTGATCACAACGTAAAAGTTCCATTCCCACACGTTATACATATTAACTATAATAAGCCCGAATATGAGCGACATTACCCCAAAGGGCAGCCATAAAAAATGGTTTTTTTGCCATTCTTGCATAATTTTTTGCCACTGTTTAACATAGAGCAACATCGAAAGCCCGTATACTAAAAATACAGGACCGATAATCGCGGATAGTAAAATTGCGTTTTGCATATTATTTTTTTTATATTTTAAAACGATGCTTATTTTATATGAATATTATTAATATTACAAGATTCGTTCTGTTTCATGTCAAATGCGACATAGCGAACTGATGGGGTGTTAGCATTTCCAAGCCCATGTGGGGCCGGTCATAGTGGTAGTAAGTAAGAAAGACG
>Ga0315297_10000100_pt1 | contig 42529 bp, 54 predicted proteins | sample YL17G15_0_MG_FD_203628 | JGI IMG/M metagenome (GOLD analysis project Ga0315297, IMG submission 203628) | Sediment microbial communities from Yellowstone Lake, YNP, Wyoming, USA - YL17G15_0 | ecosystem: Environmental > Aquatic > Freshwater > Lake > Sediment | place: USA: Wyoming | collected...
GATATTACTCCTGCTATTGTTGCTGCTATTGTCTGTATTAGTATGTCTCTGTTTTTTACGTGTGCCATCTCGTGTGCAATGACTCCTTTTAGTTCGTCTTTTGTTAACAAGTCTAGTATTCCTACTGTTGCCGCTACTGCTGCATTTTTTGGGTTTCTTCCTGTTGCAAAAGCGTTTGGTGTCTGTGTTGGTATTATATACACTTTTGGCATTGGTAATTGTGCTTTTTGTGATACTTCTTTCACTATATCATATAGTTGTGGCGCTTCTTTCTTTGTTACTTTCTTTGCCTTGTACATCATTAATACTATTTTGTCTGAGAACCAGTATGATCCGAAGTTCATTATTATTGCAAAAGCTAGTCCTACTGCTAGTCCTGCATTTCCTCCTATTAATCGTCCTACAAATAATAATAATGCTGTAAGTAGTGATAATAATATTACAGTTTTTAGTTGGTTTTGTATTACTCCCATATGATTTACCCCCTAGAATTGTTTATTACTTTTTTGTTTAAAAATCTATCGGTTTGGTTTATTATTTTATTTTTAAAAGTTGCTTTAGATTCTTTGGAAGACGCTGTGATTGCCAATCTTTCCATCCTCGCCTTAACTTTTTTGGAAGATGTAGTGTTTGCCAATTAAGTTCATTGACAATTTTAACTTGGGCATTAACAGAATCTGCTGCAGCGATTTTGAGAGCATAATACGCAGGACCGAACGCGTGTTCTGGAACATGTGCTGTCGCAACTGCTTGACCTGCTGCACGCGCAGCAAAACAAGCTGCGCTGTTTTCTTTTGCTTTTCTTGCTGCAGCATGAGCATCTAAGGATGCTTTGCGTATATCTGCCATCTTAAACATTCCTGTGCGAACCCATGTTTTGCATGCTTCTATAGCTTTTCTAGGTCTTTTGTCCTTCGGATATGTTTTCTCAAAAAATGGAAGTACTCGTTCCGCGCATTTCGCTGCCCAGATTGCAAGTAATCTTTGATCTTGTTTGTTGTATTTTTTCATATCTAGAAAATAAATGGTTTTATTCTTTCTATGTAATTTGCTATTCCTTCTATCTGTCTTAGTTTTGTTTTTTTGAATAAGAAGTTTCTGAAATGTTTATCTACCCTGACTCCTCTTTGTGATAGTTCTGAGTTTATTGTTTTGTATAACTTTTTTCCTTCTTTGTCTAGGTCTGTGAGTATTATGCAGTCTTTTGTTTTGTTTACTATGTCTTCTACTACTTTGTATATTGCTCTTCTTCTTAGTGTTACTATTCTTATGATTCCTAGTTGTTCTAGTGCTCTTTTGTCTTTTATTCCTTCTACTAGGACTAGTTTTCCTTGTTCTATTATTTTTTCTATTTGTTCTTGTATTTCTTCGCTTTCTCTCATTCTTTCTTTAAAACGAAAAGTATTATATATTTTTATTGTATTGGCTTGTTTTAGGGGGTTTTTAGATGGTTGTGAGTGTTAGTACTGTTTTATTGCATTACAAAAGGCCTGAGATTCAGGAGGCTTTGGCTGCTTTTAGTAAGAATCGTGAGATTGTTGGTAGTTTTAAGGGTGAAGGTTTTGCTAAAAGGCCTGATGTTCTTACTTATCCTCGTGATGTTCTTGAATTAGTTAAGCAGGGTGTGACTTCTTTTCATGCTTCTGAAGAATTATGGAGTGATCCTTTAGCTTTGAGTCCTGATTTGAAACCTCATGAGCTTATGGCTTTACGTACTGGTTGGGATTTGGTTTTAGATGTTGATTGTCCTTTTTGGTTATTGGCTAAGACTACTGCTTGGCTTATCATTAAATCTTTACAGGAACTTGGTGTTAAAAGTGTTTCTTGCAAGTTTTCTGGCAACAAAGGTTTTCATATTGGTGTTCCTTTTGCTGCTTTCCCTAAAAGTGTTGGTGGTAAGGATGTTAGAGAGGTTTTTCCTGAAGGTCCTAGAAAGATTGCTGAGTTCTTGGTGAATTATATGAGTTCTAAGCATACTAGTGTTGATGGTGAAGTTGTTAGTTTTGGTAATTCTGTTCATATTCCTTTGTTGCGGATTGAGGAGGAGACTAAGAAGTCTAGGGAAGAGATCACTTTGAAGATTTGTAGTTCTTGTGGTAAAAAGATTAGCCCTAAAAAAGCTGTTGAGGAAAAATTTATGTTTTCTTGTGAAAGTTGTGGTTTTGAGGAAGAGACTCCTTCTTATGGTTTGAAGAATTGTTCTCGTTGTAATTTTCCTGTTGAAGCTAAATCATTGGCTAAACCTTTGTGTGATTGTGGTTCTAGCAAGTATAATTTGAAATTTAATCCTTTGAGTGTTATTGAGGTTGATACTATATTGATTGCTTCTCGTCATTTGTTTAGGATGCCTTATTCTTTGCATGAAAAGTCTGGATTAGTTTCTATTCCTATTGACGTTAATCATGTTCTTGATTTTGAGAAATCTGAAGCTTCTCCTGATAAGGTTAAGGTTATTGGTTCTTTCTTGCAGGTTGTTCCTGATAGTGTTGGTGAATGTAATGTTTTGTTTAGGGAAGCTTTTGATTTCAAGCCTAATGTTGAGGATGATGTTGTTAAGGATTTGGAGAAGAAAAATTTTGATTCAATGCAATCTGCTGCTCCTGTTGATTTGTTTCCTCCTTGTATTCATAATATTTTGAAGGGTTTGAAGGATGGCAGGAAGCGTTCATTGTTTACTTTAGTTAATTTTTTGACGTGTTGTGGTTGGGATTATGATGATATTGAGAAGTTGCTTGTTGAGTGGAACAAGAAGAATGGAGAACCATTACGAGAGGTAAATATCAAAGGTCAGGTTCGTTATCATAAAGCTAACAAGAAAAAGGTTTTGCCTCCTAATTGTTCTAGTAACATGTATTACAAGGATTTGCAAGTGTGCACTCCTGATGGTATCTGTCCAAAGATTAAGAATCCAGTATCTTATACTAGAAGAAAATCTTTCATCCTTCAAAAGCAGGCTGAGGGTGAATTAAAGAAAGCTGGTGGTCAGACAGGTCCTAGGCTTACTGAAGAGCAGAAAGCTACAAGAAAAGCTTTTAGAGACAAACTAAAAGCTGAGAAGAAAGATATTGAAGATGACGATGAGTGATATTCTTTTTAGGCAAGCTTTATATCATAAACCATTAAAAGTGGTTAGATGAGTGAAATTAGTAAAAAAACTGGTTTTGAAGAGATTATTGGTCTTATAAAACATAAGACTAATCTTTCTGAGGAAGAGATTCTTGACAGGATTAATAAGAAGCTTGGTCAAAATTCTGGTCTGATACCTAGAGAAGTTGCAGCTCATATGGTTGCTACAGAATTTGGTTTATTCTTTTCAGAACTGAAAGGTTTGAGCCAAAACATCAAAAGGCCAAAAGAAAACAAGTTAAAGAGAAACAAGAAGAACAAGAGAAAGAAGAAACAAAAGAAGCCTAGACACATTCAAAATTCAAGAAGTTAGTAGGGGGTTAATAATAAGAATAATAAATAAACTACTTTAATTAATATCTTTTAGAGATATAAAAAATCTGTAATATTACTCCTAAGAAAATTAATAACAACCCAAGTCCAATACTTTGAAGTAATAAAAAAAGTATTCCTCCAGCTATTAATAAAGCAGGGGGATTCCTGGCAATAAAATCAAAATCAACTCTCATTTCTTTTTCCTCGTCAGTTTCTCTTGTTCTAATATTTTGTATACAATTTTAGATATATAATCATGAATCATATTAATCATTACAGCAATAATAAATAAACCAACCAAACCAAAAGCAAAATAGAATATAATTATTTGAAAAGTTGTATTAAACATACTTTTTAGACCAAGTGCAGTAAGTAAAATAACCGCAACTATCCCTCCAATCCAATATAACAAATTTAAAAATGTGTTTCCAATAGATTTATTATCCATAGTTATACCTTAATTATAATATTTTATATATTATCTCCTAATGGGGGAGAAAACATTAATATTTAAAACTTTGTCCTGTCGATAATCAATAAACGGATTTTTTATATGTAAACAACAACTTAGAAAACTAACATAAACGCAAAACTACCTTTTTCAGTTAACTTTATAAATCACCCCTTACTCCTCCAATCTAGCATAAAGTCATATTTAAATGAGTGAGTGGATGTTTAAATATGCGTGACGAGCCTGATAAGGAGTCCTTTTCAGTACAGTTTCGCTAGAGTGGCACTGTTTCTTTTAAGGGAGTCCGGGTTATAGGTTTTTCGTCGACAAAAGAGTAAAAAGTTTCGAGTTAGACACAAATGGCTAATCCAAGAAAACCAAGGGCAGGAAGTATGCAGTTTTGGCCTAGAAAGAGGGCTGCTAGAGGTTATGCTAGGGTTAGGAATTGGCCAACAGATAAGAATACTAAACTCCTAGGTTTTGCTGGTTACAAGGTTGGCATGACACATATTATTGCTACAGATAATAGAAAGAATTCTTTAACAAAAGGTGAGGATGTTAATTTCCCTGTGACTATAATAGAGTGTCCTCCAATAAAGATTTGTTCTATCAGATTTTACAAGACTAATTTTAATGGTGCTTATGTTATCGGTGAAGTTTTCTCAGACAAATTAGATAAGGAGATGGATAGAAAAGTTTGTATTCCTAAGAAAGTTAAGAAAACTTTTGAAGATTATAAAGAGTTTGACGACATTAAGGTTATGGTCTACACCCAACCAAAAATGGCTCATATTGGAAGAAAAAGGCCAGAAGTTTTCGAGGTTGGTTTGGGCGGTTCTAAGGAAGACAAATTAAAGTTTGCTAAAGAAAATTTAGGTAAAGAGTTTGATGTTTCTGATGTTATAAGTGAAGGCGACCAAGTAGACATCCATGCAGTAACTAAAGGTAAAGGTTTTCAGGGTCCTGTTAAAAGGTTTGGTGTTAAGTTAAGATCTCATAAGGCAGAAAAGACTAAGAGAGGTCCAGGCTCGCTAGGTGGTTGGAAATCTCAGGGTCATGTTATGTACAGGGTTGCTCATGCTGGTAAGATGGGTTTTCATACAAGGACAGAATTCAATAAGTGGATTATGAAAGTTGGTTCTAAACCAGAAGAGATAAACCCAATTGGTGGTTTTATTGGTTATGGTTTTGTGAATAATAAATATTTGTTGGTAAAAGGTTCTGTTGGTGGTGTTGAAAAAAGGATCATAAGATTCAATAAATCAATTAGACCAAATCATACTATTCCTAATCAGGTTCCTGAGATCCAGTATACTAGTTTGACGTCAAGGCAGGGTAAATAAAAATGAAAATTATAGACATTGATGGTAAAGAAGCAGGAAGCAAGAAATTGCCTATTCAGTTTTCAGAGCCAATCAATCCAGATATAATAAAAAGAGCTGTTCTAGCTATCAGATCTCATAATATCCATCCTAGAGGTGCTGATCCTATGGCTGGTGAAAAATCTGTTGCTAAATTATCTAGAAGAAGAAGAGATTACAAGAGTTCGTATGGTCATGGTATTTCAAGAGCTCCTAGAAAGATTATCAGTAGGAGAGGTATGAGGATTAATTGGATTGGTGCTTTCGCTCCTGGAACAAGAGGAGGTAGAAGGGCTCATCCTCCTAAAGCTTCAAAGATTTGGGGTCAGAAGATTAATACTAAAGAGAACAGGAAAGCTATCAGGTCAGCATTAGCAGCTTCATTGACTAAAGATGTTGTAATAGCTAGAGGTCATAAGATTCCAGATAATTATCCTTTTTTTATAAGTAATAATTTTGAATCACTAAAAAAGACTGGAGAAGTTATCAAGGCTTTGGTAATTCTAGGTTTGACTGCTGAGTTAGAAAGGTCGTCAAAGAAAAATGTTAGGGCTGGTAGAGGAAAGATGAGAGGTAGAAAATACCAAAGAGCTAAAGGTCCTTTAATTGTTGTTTCAGATAAATGTGATTTACTAAAATCTGCAAGAAATATTTCAGGTGTTGATATTGTTTCAGTGAAGAGTGTGAATTCAGAGTTGTTGGCTCCAGGTACAGTACCAGGACGATTAACCTTGTTCACTGCTGCTTCGATTGATAGATTAGAAAAAGAAAAATTGTTCATGTGATATTTATGGATCCTTACAAAATAATTAAGCATCCGTTGTCAACGGAAAAATCAATAAGGCTTATGGATAGTGAGAACAAGTTGATTTTTGTTATTAATAATAATTCGAATAAGAAAGATGTTAAGGATGCTGTTGAGATGATTTTCAAGGTAAAAGTCATCAAAGTGAATACTCATACTTTGCCTAATGGGCAGAAGAGGGCGTATGTTAAGTTAAGCTCAGCTACTCCAGCTATTGATATTGCTACAGAGATTGGGATGATCTAAAGATGGGTAAGAATTTGATTCAGCAGGCGAGAGGTAAGGGCGGTCCTAGTTATAGGTCTCCTGGTTTCAGGTTCGTCGCTGATGCTAGGCACAGGCCTTTGTTTCAAGGAATAGTTAATGGTACTGTGATGGATATTGTTCATTGTCCTGGTCATTATGCTCCTTTGTTAAAAATAACTTATGAGGATAATGTTGAAGCTATAACTATCGCTCCTGAAGGTATCAGGGTTGGAGAGATTGTTAGTTGCGGTAGTGGTAGTGAGTTGAAATCTGGTAATATTATTCCTTTGAGAGAAATTCCTGAAGGTACACTGATACATAATATAGAATTAGTTCCTGGTGATGGCGGCAAGATGGTTAGGAGCAGTGGTACTTTTGCTAAAATTTCTGCTAAGTTGAAAGATAAAATTTTAGTTTTGCTTCCTTCTAAGAAGCAGAAGGAATTTGCGTTGGATTGCAGGGCTAGCATCGGTATCGTCGCTGGCGGTGGAAGAGTTGATAAACCTTTCTTGAAAGCTGGTGTTAGGCATTTCAAGAAAAGAGCTAGAAATAAGAGGTATCCTATGATTAGTGGTTCTGCTCAGAACGCTGTTGATCATCCTTTCGGTAATAAGAGGACTTCAAGAAAGTCTAAAGCTAGACCTATATCTAGGAATGCTCCTCCTGGTAGAAAAGTTGGTATGATTGCTGCTAGAAGGACTGGTAGGAAGAAGTGAGGTTAGAAAATGGCTAAGAAAGAATTCACATTCAAAGGTAAGACAATTGCTGAATTGCAGAGGATGAGCATTGATGAGTTTGCTCAGATTGCTCCTTCAAGAGCAAGAAGGACTTTGAAGCATGGATTCAGCGGCCCTCAGAAAGTTTTGCTTGAGAAATTGAAAAAGGGTAATAAGGTTCCTGAGACTCACTGCAGAGATATGATTGTCATTCCTGATATGTTGAATAAGACTGTCAAGGTTCATAATGGTAAAGATTTCATTCCGGTTATTATCCAGCCTGAGATGTTGGGTCATTACTTGGGAGAGTTTTCAATGACTAGAAGGAGGGTTGCGCACTCAGCTCCAGGTATTGGAGCTACGAGGTCTAGCGCTGCTATCTCAGTGAAGTAAAAATGGCTGAATACAAATACTCTACAGAATTGGTGAAGAAAGAAAATTCAGCGAAAGCTGTTGGTAGAGATCTTGTTATTTCAACAAAGCAGTCTGTCGAGATCAGTAGTTGGTTAAGAGGTTTGGATGTTGAGACTGCTAAGAAAAGACTTAACAGGGTTTTGACAATGAAGGAGGCTGTTCCTTACAAAAAGTTTAAGGAGAGTATAAGTCATAGGCCAGGTATTGGTCCTGGTAAGTTTCCTCAGAAATCGTCTGCTGCGATACTTGCTTTGATTGAAGGTGCTGAAGCTAATGCTCAGTTTAAGGGTTTGAATGTTAATAGTTTAGTTATCACTCATATTTGTGCTAAGAAGGGTTCTAATGCTTGGCATTATGGTAGAAAAGGCGGAAGGCACATGAAGAGGACTCATGTTGAGATTGTGCTTGAAGAAGTTGAAAAGACAGAAAAGCCTAAGAAAAAAGTCAGAGAGGTTAAGAAATAATGATTGAAAGACAATTTATTGAACAGAATATGAAAGAGTTTCTTATTCAGGAATATGTGACTGCTAATGTTAGTAAGGGTGGTCACTCTCATACTAAGATGCAGAGAACTCCTTTAGGAGAAAAGATTATTGTTTTCGCTTCAAGACCTGGTCTGATAGTTGGCAGGAAAGGTGCTAACATAAAAAAATTGACTAAAGACTTAAAGAAAAAGTTTAATTTGGAAAATCCTCAGATAGAAATAAGTGAGGTTGAGGATATTTATTTGGATGCTCAGATTGTTGCTGAGATGATCGCTTCATCTTTAGAAAGGTTTGGCACTGACAAGTTCAAAGGTATTGGTCATAAGATGATGACTGAGGTTATGGGTTCAGGAGCTGCTGGTATTGAAATAAAGATTTCAGGAAAGATTCCAGGAGCGCGAGCTAAGAGTTGGAGATTTTATCAGGGTTATCTTAAGAAATGTGGGGATATTGCTACAACAATGGTCAGGAATGGTTATTCAACTGCTTTGTTGAAGACAGGTATTGTTGGTATCAAAGTCAAGATCATGCCTATGGAAGGCAAGACTATTGATGAGATCAGGATTAAGGATGTTGAGACTGTAGAGGCTGAAAGAGTTGTTGCGCAAAAGAAGGAAGAGGTTAAGCAACAAGAACAGCCTAAGAAGAAAGAGCCTAAAAAAAGGGTTAAGAAAGAAAAAGTTGTTGAAAAGAAAGAAGAAGTGAAGGTTGAGGAGAAGAAGGAAGATGTCAATTAAGATTAAAGAATTGAAATCAACTGGTGTAGAGGATTTGAGGGCTAAGATGGTTGAGTTAAAGAAACAATTGATGAAGGATTATACTCAGGTCTCTACTGGTACCACTCCTAAAAGTCCTGGTCAGATCAGGGCTGCTAAAAAGACAATTGCTAGGATATTGACTATTTTGAAAGAGAAAAATCAAGAGGAGGCGTAAATGTCAGAAGTTTGTTCAAATTGTGGTTTACCTAAGGAGTTATGCGTTTGCGAGATAATTGCTAAGGAAGGCCAGATTATTACCGTCCAGATTGAGAAGAAAAAATTTGGAAAGGAATACACGACAATTAAAGGCATTGACCCTAAGGATGTTAATTTGAAGGAATTGGGCAAGAAGCTCAAGGCAAAATATGCTTGCGGTGGCACAGTAAAAGATGGCAAGGTTGAATTGCAAGGAAACCACCTGAAGGCTGATAGTGCAAGATCAGAGTTCAAGAAGACTCTGGTCAGTTTGGGTTTTCCTGCAGAGACTATTGAGATCAGATGATGGTTATAGACGAGAAAAACATCGAGATGCATGAACTGATTGGTTTGGATGCACGGATCATTGATTCCGGCAACAAATCGGAAATAGGGATTCATGGCAGGATTGTCGATGAGTCAAAGAATATGGTCAACATTGATGGTAAGAAAGTGTTGAAGAAGGATATCAAGATTGAGGTCATGGTTGATAACAAAAAAATGATTGTTGATGGGAACAATTTGTTGAAAGGTCCCATTGAAAGGATTAAGTCAAGGTGAAAATTGATGGTTAACAAGATAAAAAATGTTGGATTGGACGTTGAAGCGCCTAAGAATGTTTGCTCTGATGATAATTGTCCGTTTCACGGATCTTTGAGGGTTAGGGGCAGGACTTTTGTCGGTGTTGTTGTTTCAGCTAAGATGCACAAGACTGTCATTGTTGAATGGTCTACTTCGCATTTCATTCCTAAATTTGAGAGAAGCGAGAACAGGCTTAGTAAGATTAAGGCTCACAACCCTGATTGCATTGCTGCTGTTGAGGGTGACAAGGTAAAGATTGCTGAGTGCAGGCCTTTGAGCAAGACTAAGAATTTTGTTGTCATACAAAAATTAGGTAGGGAAAAGCTTTTCACTGAAAGGATGGAAGCAAGAAAAGAGAGCAAGGTCAAAGAGAAAGAAGAGAAAGTTATTGAAGAGGAATAATTATGCAAGCAATTAAATCACAATTGACTAGGGGTTTGAATCTTGGTGCTAGGATTCCTACTTGTGATAATTCAGGAGCTAAGATGATCAAGCTTTTTTGTGTTGTTGGTCTTAAGACTATCAGGAGACAGTGTCCTGCTGCAGCAGTTGGTGATTTAGTCATGGCTTCTGTCATTAAGGGCAGGCCTGATATGAGGAAGCAGGTTGTTTATGCTGTTATTGTTAGGCAAAAGAAAGAGTGGAGGAGGCCTGATGGTACTAGGATAAAGTTTGAGGATAATGCTGCAGTCGTACTAAAAGATGAGAAGGGCAATCCTAAGGGTACTATGTTTAAGGGTCCTGTTGCTAAAGAAGTTGCTGAGAGATGGCCTGGTATTGCTAAGATCTCTAGCATCATAGTTTGAGGTTTTCAAGATGAAAAAAGATTTTTCAAAATCATGGATTAGTAGCGTACAACCAAGAAAGCAGAGAAAGTTCAGGTTTAATGCTTTGCTTCACTTGAGAAGTAAATTTATGGGTGTTGCTCTTTCAGAGGAATTGTGGAAGAAGTATGGCAGGAGAAATATTACTGTGAGAAAAGGTGACAAGGTTAAGGTTTTGAGAGGAGAGTTCAAGGGTAAGGTTGGTAAGATTAACCTTGTTGATAGGAAGAGTTGCAAGGTCAGGATTGATGGTGTTGAGGTTGTTAAGAAGGAAGGCACTAAGAAGCCTACTGAAATTCACACTTCTAACTTATTGATTACAGAGCTTTTCTTGGATGACAAGAAAAGGGTTAAATCTTTGGAGAAGCGAGGAGAGAATAAAAATGGTTAAAAATCATTTGAAAAGGTTGAACATGCCTAAATCTTGGCAGATTGGTAGGAAGCTGAAGAAGTGGGTGATGAGACCTAATCCTGGTGCTCATTCATTAAATGATGGCTTGTCTCTTAATACTCTTATCAAGGAAGTTTTGGTTCTTGCTTCAACTTCTAGGGAGTCAAGGAATATCTTGTTGAACAAGGAAGTTTTTGTTGATGGCAAGATCAGGACTGAGAAGAAGTTGATTGTTGGTTTCATGGATATTGTCTCGATTCCGAAGATCAGCAAGCATTTTAGGATTTTATTCAATAGTAAGGGTAAGTTGATGGCTGTTCCTGTTGATGAGAAGGAATCTAAGATTAAGCTTTCAAAGATTAAGAACAAGTCTTTGGTTAATGGAAAGTTTCAGTTGAATCTTTCTGATGGTAGGAATATTTTGGTTGATAAGAATGATTATAGTGTTGGTGATTCATTGCTTTTGGAATTGCCTTCGCAGAAAGTTTTGAGTGTTGTCAAGCTTGAGAAGGGTTGCTTGATCTGCTTGACTGGTGGTAAGCACACTAATGATTTTGGTAAGGTTGAGGATTTGTCTGCTGATAAGGTAACTTACACGTCTAAGAGTGGAAAGACTTTCCAAACTTCGAGTAAGTATGCTTTTGCTGTCGGCAAGGATAAGTCTTTGATTTCGTTGAGTGAGTGATTATGGACAATATTATGAAAACAATAAGTGTTGAGAAATTGACTTTGAACATCGGTGCTGGTAAAGACCAGGCTAAGCTGGATAATGGTGTTAAGTTGTTGAAGAATATTACAGGTATTGATCCTATTAAGACTTTCACTCAGAAGAGGATTGCTGCTTGGGGTTTGAGACCTGGTCTTCCTATTGGTTGCAAGATCACTTTGAGGAATAAGTCTGCTGTTGAATTGATTAAGAGATTGCTTGAGGCTAGGGATAATATTTTGATGGAGAATCATTTTGATGAGTTGGGTAATATCGCTTTCGGCATTCATGAATATATTGACATTCCTAGTGTTAAATATGATCCTAAGATTGGTATTATGGGTTTGCAGGTTTGTATCACTTTGCAAAGGCCTGGTTTTAGGATTAAGAGGAGAAGATTGAAGAATAGGAAGATTACTAAGAGGCATGCTATCAGTAAGAAGGATGCTGTTGAGTTCATGCAGAAGAATTTCAATATCAAAATAGGTGAAGAAGAATGAGTTATAGTTCATATGATAAACCATTCAAGCAATTGAAAGTTAAGCCTGCTAAGCTTAACAAGTACATCAAGCACAATGCTCCTAAGGTCAGGAAGACTGGTGTTGCATTGAGGAGATGCAGAAGGTGTGGTAGGATCGGTGCTCACATCTCATCTTTTGGCTTGCATGTGTGCAGGCAGTGTTTTAGGGATATTGCTGTTAAGATTGGTTTCAAAAAATTTGGTTGAGGTTGTTGAATATGTCGTTGAATGATCCGGTGGCGAATGCATTGTCTCATATCTTGAATTGTGAGAGGAATGCTAAGCAGTATTGCATTGTCAAGCCTTGCTCTAAGGTTATCAAGAAGGTTTTGGATATTATGAATGAGAATAATTATGTTGGCTCTTATGAAGAGATTGAGGATGGCAAGGCTAAGATTTTGAGAGTGAACTTGCTTGGTAAGATTAATGGTTGTGGTGTTATCAAGCCTAACTTTCCTGTTCAGAAGGATGAGTTTGAAAAGTTTGAGAAGAGGTATTTGCCTGCTAAGGATTTTGGTATAATCATTGTTTCGACAACTAAGGGGATAATGATCCATAATGCTGCTAAGGAGAAGAATATTGGAGGCAAGCTTTTAGCTTATTGTTACTAATATGAGAATTAAATTATTGAGTGAGGAAATTACAATCCCTGAAAAGGTGACTGTTGAAGTTGATGGTTTCCTAGTTACTGTTAAGGGTCCTAAGGGCGAGCTTAAGAGAGAGTTTCCTAGCAAGCAGGTTGCTATTCAGAAAAAAGATAATAAGGTTGTTGTTTTTTCCAAGGATGCTACCAAGAGGGAGAAGACTATGGTTGGCACTTTTGTTTCTCACATCAAGAACATGACTTTGGGCGTTCAGAATCCTCATGTTTACAAGTTAAAAATTTGCTCTGGTCACTTTCCTATGAGCGTTTCTGCTTCAGCTAAAGAGTTTGTTGTGAAGAACTTTTTGGGTGAGACTATTCCTAGGAAATTGAAGTTGAGGCAGGGCGTTAATGTTAAGGTTGATGGTGAGTTTGTTGTTGTTGATGGTATCGACAAAGAGCTCGCAAGTCAGACTGCTGCTAGTATAGAGCAGCTTGTCAGGATCACTAATAGGGATAGAAGAGTTTTCCAGGATGGTATCTGGATTATTGAGAAAGATGGTAAAAAGGTTGAATGATCATGGATAAGAAATTATTTGATTTGAAGAACAAGATTAAGAGTAAGATGCCTAAGTTTATCAGGAGTGGTGCTTATAAGAAAAAGAAGCTTGATATCAAGTGGAGAAAACCTAAGGGTGGCGGCAGCAAGGTCAGGTTTAAGTTCAGGGGCCACAGGTCTATGTTGAAGATTGGTTATGGTTCTCCTACAGAAGTGAAACACTTTTTGAGATCTGGTTTCAGGTCTGTTCTTGTTTCGTGTATAAAAGATTTGGATAAGGTTGTTGATAAAAAACATGAGTCTGCAATTATTTCAAGCACTGTTGGTCTGAAGAAGAAGATTGATATTGTCAGGAAAGCTAAAGAGTTAGGGATTGTTGTTGGTAATATTAAGAATGTTGATTTGTTCCTTAAAGAAGTTGATGAAAAAATAAAAGCTAAGAAGGATTCTAAAGCGCAGGCTTTGAAGACTAAGGAGTCTAAGAAGAAGGAGAGAGAGGAGAAAGCTAAAGAGAAGGAAGTGAAGGAGAAAGGTGAGAAAGAGAATTTGAGTGATGACGAGCTTGCTAAGAAGGTTGAGATTGAGGAGAAGAAGAAAAAGGAAGATAAGGATAAGATTCTTATTTCCAAGAGTGAGTGATTATAATGAATTTTCCTGTTCAGAAAAGGTTGGCTTCGGGGATCTTGGGCATTTCCAAGAAAAAGGTTTGGATTGATCCTGCTAGATTGGATGAGGCTAAGGAATCTATTACAAAGATTGATGTTAGGAAATTGATTGCTCAGGGAATTATTAGGATTAAGCCTCATCAGGGTTCTTCTAGGGGTCATGCTAGGAAATTGATGATTCAGAGAAAAAAGGGTTTGAGGCATGGTGCTGGTTCGAGGAAGGGTTCTGCTAATGCTAGGTTTTCTAAAGAATTGGTCTGGATTAATAATATCAGGGTTCAGAGGGAGTTTTTGAAGGAGTTGAAGGATAAAAAGATTGTTTCTTCAAAATCTTATCGTGAACTTTATATGAAATCAAAGGGTGGCTTTTTCAGGAGTAAGAGGCACATCAAATTATTTGTTGAAGAGCACAAGTTGGCTTCTAGGCCAGCTATTGTGAAGTGAAATTATGGCTACAAGCAATAGATACACTGTGGGTTTTAGAAGGAAAAGGGAAGGTAGGACTGATTACAAGAAGAGACTTAAGCTTTTGAAAGCTGAAAAGCCTAGGCTTGTTATTAGGAGATCTTTGAATAATATTATTGCTCAGATTATAGAGTATAGTCCTGATGGTGACAAGGTTGTTGCTACTGTTGTTTCTAAGGTTCTTGACAAGTTTGGTTGGAGTTTGAGCAAGACTAGTCTTCCTTGTGCTTACTTGACTGGTTTGTTGCTTGCTAAGAAGGTTAGTTCTAAAGGTGTCAAGGAGGCTATTGTTGATATTGGTTTGAGCACTTCTGTTAAGGGTTCTAGATTGTTTGCTGCTGTTAAAGGAGCGATTGATGGTGGGTTGAGCATTCCTCATTCTGCTGACGTGCTTCCTTCTGAGGATAGGATTAAGGGCAAGCATATTGTTGATTATTATAATAAGCTTGATGATATTAAGAGGAAAAAATTGTTTTCAGGTTATTTGAAGAACAATGTTAGGGTTGAAGATTTGTCAAAGATTTTTGATGATGTTAAGCAAAAGATCTTGAAGTCTTAGGGTGAATGATGATGGTTGATGAAAAGGTTGAGGCAAAGGAAGAAGTGAAAGTTGAGGAAAAATTCGCTGCTGTCGAGGACACTGGTGAGGAAATTATTGCTGCGCTTGGCAAGGCTGAAGTTATTGAGGAAGCTAAGGGCGAGATTAGTCATGCTAAACAGGTTTTTGATAAGGAGTCTTGGAATGCTAAGACTGGTCTTGGTAAAAAAGTCAAGTCTGGTGAAATATCTAAAATTGATGAGATTCTTGATAATGGCTTGAAGATTTTGGAGCCTGCTATTGTTGATATTTTGTTGCCTGATCTGCAGAGTGATCTGTTGTTGATTGGTCAGGCTAAGGGTAAGTTTGGTGGCGGTCAGAGAAGAGTTTTCAAGCAGACTCAGAAAAAGACCAGGGAAGGTAACAAGCCTAAGTTTGCTACTATGGCTTGCATCGGTAACCTTAATGGTTATGTTGGTCTTGGTTATGGTAAGAGTAAAGAGACTGTTCCTGCTAGAGAGAAAGCAATTAAGAATGCTAAGCTTAATATTATTAAGATCAGACGAGGTTGTGGTTCTTGGAAGTGTGGTTGTGGTGAGCCTCATTCTATTCCTTTTGAGGTCATGGGTAAGTGTGGTTCTTGTATAATGATTTTGAGGCCTGCTCCTAAGGGTACTGGTTTGATTGTTGAAAAGGAATGCGCTAAGCTTTTGAAGCTTGCTGGTATCAAGGATGTTTGGAGTAAGAGTTTTGGTCACACTGCTACTAAGACTAACATGATTCTTGCTTGCTTTGCTGCTTTGAGGATGCTTGCTGTGACTAAGATCAGCAGTAAGCAAGTGCAGTCTTGTGGTGTTGTTGATGGTGCTATTGGCATCAATGAGATAGCTGTTGAAGGGTTGGAAGAATGAGCGAGAAAAAAACTGATAAAATTGTTGCTGTTAGGGTTCGTGGTCTTATTAATATTCGTGGCTCTATTAGTGATACTATGAATTTGCTTAAGTTGTTCAGGAAGAATTTTTGTGTTGTTTTGGATGACACTCCTAGTGTTAGGGGTATGTTGTTTAAGGTTAAGGATTATATTACTTGGGGTGTTATTGATGATGAGACCCTTAAGCTTCTTGTTGAGAAGAGGAGCAAGAAGGATCAGACATTTTTCAGGCTTAGTCCTCCTAGGAAAGGTTTTGGCAGGAAGGGTATCAAGACTCCTTTCAGTATTGGTGGCGCTCTTGGTGATAGGAGAGATAAGATTAATGATTTAGTTAAAAGGATGATCTAAAATGGTTGTTAATAAGAGAAAGAAAAATTCAAGGCTTAGGGGTTCTTGGACTCATGGTTGGGGAGAGAAGAAGAAGCATCGAGGTGCTGGTAGCAGGGGCGGTAGAGGCATGGCTGGTACTGGTAAGAGGGGCGACGCGAAAAAGCCTTCTATCTGGGGCGAAAGATATTTTGGTAAGTTTGGTTTTATCAAGAAAAACCTAAAAGAAAAGATTATTGCTGTTAATGTTTCTGATATTGAAAGAAAGCTTGACTCTTGGGTTAAGGAGAAGTTGGTCTCTGTTGAAAATAGTGTTTTCGTGATTGATTCTGCAAAGCTTGGCTTTAATAAAGTGCTTGGCACTGGCTCTGTTTCGAAAAGATTAAAAATCTCTTGTCCTTTCTTCTCTGCTGGTGCTGTTGAAAAGATCAAGGCAGCTGGTGGAGAAATTATTGGTAATAAAGAGGAGTGAATATGGCTTTTTGGGATACAATATTATTTAATCTTCCTGAGGTTAGTGGTCCTCAGCAGAGAAAGCTTTCTTTTAAGGAAAAGATGAAGTGGACTGGTATTGTCCTTGGCTTGTTTTTTGTTCTTGGTATGATTCCTTTGTTTGGTTTGGGAGAGAATTCTTTGCAGCAGTTTGAGTTCTTGTCTTTGATTCTTGGTGCTGAATTTGGTTCTATCATTTCTCTTGGTATTGGTCCTCTTGTTACTGCTTCTATAGTGATGCAGTTGCTTGTTGGTTCTGGTATTTTGAATATGGATCTTAATACTCATGATGGTAAGAAGAGGTTTCAGGGTTTGCAGAAGCTTGGTGCTATTTTTTTCATTATTTTTGAATCAGGTATTTACATCTTTATGGGTGGTTTGGCTCCTGCTAGTGAGCTTGCTGGTACTGCTTTGTTTTTCCAGTTAGAGCTTATTCTTGTTTTCCAGTTATTTCTTGGTGGGGTTCTTATCATGTTTATGGACGAGGTTGTTAGCAAGTGGGGTTTTGGTAGTGGTATTTCATTATTTATCGCTGCTGGTGTTTCTAAGAGTATTTTTGTCAGGGCTTTGAGTCCTCTTCCTTCCCCTACTAATCCTAATATTTCTACTGGTGCTATTCCTGCGTTGTTTCAGAGTTTGGCTGCTGGTGATCCTACTACTGCTGTTTTGATGATTGCTGCTTTGTTGGCTACAATTATTGTTTTTGTTGTTGCTGTTTATGGTCAAGCTATGAAAATTGAGATTCCTTTGAGTTTTGGCAGGGTTCGTGGGCATGGTATTCGATGGCCGTTAAATTTTATTTATACTAGTAACATTCCTGTTATCTTGACTGCTGCTTTAATCGCTAACGTTCAGTTGTGGGCGAGGTTGTTGCAGAATTGGGGTCATCCTTTGCTTGGTACTTTTTCAGGTAATAGTCCTCAGTCTGGTTTGGTTTTTTGGTTGTACTCTCCTGATATTGTCAGGAATATTATTACTGGTTCTTTGAGTTGGACTCATATTGGTCAGGCTTCGGTTTACTTGTTTTTTATGATTGTTGGTGCTGTTGTTTTCTCAGTGTTTTGGGTTCAGACTGCTGGTATGGATGCTAAGGCTCAGGCTAAGAAGATGATTGCTTCTGGTTTGCAGATTCCTGGTTTCAGGAAGGACGAGCGTGTTTTGGAGACTTTGCTTAACAGGTACATCTGGCCTTTGACTGTTATGGGTGGTATAGCTGTTGGTTTGATGGCTTCTCTTGCTGACTTGACTGGTGCTTTATCTAGTGGTACTGGTATCTTGTTGACTGTTATGATTGTTTACAAATTGTATGAGGAGATTGCTAAGGAGCATATGATGGATATGTATCCTATGATGCGTAAGATGATGGGCCAGGAGTGATTGTTATGGCTGGTTCTTTTCTTGATCCATTTTTCAGTCCTATTTTATCTGTTCCTCCTTTTTGGGGTATATTGATTATTTCTTTTCTTGTTGCTGTTCTTATGAGTTTTATTTACAAGTGGATGACTGATCAGAATCTTATGAAGAGTTTGAAGGAGGATATTAAGAAGTCTCAGAAGGACATGAAGCTTTTGAGGGATAATCCTAAGAAGATGATGGAGATTCAGAAGAAGGCTATGGATTCTAACATGAAGTATATGATGCATTCTATGAAGCCGACTTTGGTCACCATGATTCCTTTGTTGTTGATTTTTGGTTGGTTGAGTGCTAATCTTGCTTTCTATCCTATCATGCCTAGTGAGGTGTTTAACACTTCTGTTTCTTTGGTTAAGGATATTAATGGTAGTGTTGAGTTGGTTGTTCCTGATGGTTTTGTTTTGTTGTCTAATAGTTCTCAGGAGATTGTTAGGAGCTCTGCTTCTTGGTTTGTTAAGGCTCCTGAGAGTTTGAAAAATCCTTCAGGTGATGAGTATTCTTTAGAGTTTATCTTTAATGGAAAGTCTGAATTCAAGAATGTTATTATTTCAACATCTCAGAATTATGCTCCTGTGTTTGAGACTGTCAAGAATAGTGATATTAAGGTTATTAGTGTTAGTAACAGGCCTCTTAAGCTTATGAATTTGTTTGGTTGGAGGGTTGGCTGGCTTGGTTCTTACATAATTTTCTCGATAATTTTTAGTATGTTGTTGAGAAAGATTATGAAGTTGCATTGATTGTTTAATGCTGTTTTAAAATAGTTATATTAAGAAAAGTTTAAAAATAACCGATTTTTCAACTTTTTTGATATATTAGAAATTAAGTTTACTTAATTTCCAATAAGTTTATAAAATACTTGTTGTTTCCGACTATAAAATGGTTGCAGGAAGGTTTAAATCAAGGACTTTTAGGAGAGTCTTTACAAAGACTCCTGGTGGCAGTGTTAAATTGCACTATGGAAAGCGCAAGCCTTCTAAAGCTAAGTGTGGTAAGTGTGATACTTTGCTTTCTGGTGTTCCTAGGGAAAGGCCTTTTAAGATGCAGAATATGCCTAAGAGTGCTAAGCGTCCTGAGAGGCCGTATGGGGGAGTTTTGTGCCCTAAGTGTATGAAGAAATTGATTAAAGATTCTGTCAGAGCATAGATGATCTCTTAGCTTGTTCAGGCGACTGCAAGCATTCTAAGAGAGGTTTTGGAGGGATTTGTATGATTGAAGTTGGAAGATTGTGTGTTAAGCTTGCTGGCAGGGACGCTGGTAAGAAGTGTGTTGTTGTTGATATTATTGATAAGACTTTTGTGTTGATTGATGGTAGTACACGAAGAAGGAAGTGTAATGTTGGTCATTTGGAGCCTTTGACTCAGGTTTTGGATATCAAGAAGGGTTGTTCTCATGATGATGTTGTTGACGCTTTCAAAGAGTTAGGTATTGAATTAAGAGAGACTAAGAAGAAGGAGAAGATGGTCAGGCCAATCAGGATGCGTGGTAAGGATAAGGTTGCTGTTGAAGAAGTCAAGCCTAAGAAGGATAAGAAGAAAGCAGAAAAATCTGAGAAGCCTAAGAAAGAGAAGACAGTTAAGAAAGCAGAAACTGTTGAATCTGAAGAATAGATTATTGTTTTTTGTTTAATTCTTTTTTATCTTATTTTTGGATAGTTTTAAATACTTTTAAAAAAACTATTTTGTCATGAATAAGATTATTATATTTTTGTTATTGCTTGTTTTTGTTAGTGGTTGTGCTTCTAAGGAGATTGTTGATGATACGAATAATGCTCAGATTGTTAAGAATACGAGTCAGCTTCCTGATTCTTTCACTATTTCTTTGTATGGTGATTTTACTAGTAGTGGTGGTAGTAGGTATTTGCATGCCGAATTGATTTTTGTTGATGATAAGCTTGTTAGTGGTTGGAAAAAATTTGAAAGATATGAGGGTTCTGGTAATAATTATGTTGATGAATGTGTTGCTGACATTAATTCTTTGACTTGGGTAGGTGTTACAAATTCAACTGATTTTAGTGTTGGAAATACTCCTAGTTGTAGTGGTAGTGAATTCTTGGATAAGAATGAGTTGCAGGGTAAGATTGATTCTGGTGAACTTGATCCTGATTATGCGTCCTGTCCTCATGCAACGATTTGTTACACCATTAATTGAGAAATAGTTCTTTATTTTGTTGCTATTATTACTATTCCTGACACTATTGTTAGCACGTGTACTATTGTTGACAGTATTCCATATCCTATTCCTAAGAAGGGTAATAATCCTATCACTATCAGGAATATTCCTATGTATGTGTGTATGTTTTTTGCCATTTTTTTATCCTTGTTTTTTGTTTACTATCTCGCAGAGTTCTGTGATGTTTATTTCAAATCCTGCTGTTGGCATTTCTAGTTTCCAGTTATCCAGAACTTGTGGATGTATTTCTCCAATGTATGCGACTTTTATTCCATCTACAAGTACTCGTCCTACTCTGCCAGCAATGAATGAGTCGTGTTCTGTTTCTTCAATAACATACTTCAGATTTAGTGCTTTCATAAAATAATCCAATATTTGTTTTGCTTCTGTGTAGTCTGCTTTTGTATTTGTTGTAAGAACTGTTAGTCTTTTTTGTTCTTTTACGTTTGTTTCTTGTGTTTCATCCATGATAAATACTGTTCCTATCTCAAATATTTTTTGTGGGTAATCATTGTGTTTGTTTTCGCTAAGGACTTTCATAAGTGATGGTGTCATCCAGTTTCGCAAGCAGTTGTAGTCTGCTGGTGCGTTCTCTAGTTCTATCGGTAACAGTTCCAAACACATTTTTGTGTTTAGCTCGTCTTTGCTCATCAGGTGATAAGTGTTTGTTTCTAAAAGATCCAATCCTACAAGTAAGTTTGCTGTTCTTCTGATGAATTTTTCTGTCTTGCTTTCTTCTGCTATTGTCGCTACTTTGGGTATTTCTTCTTGGAAATTTTCGTATCCGTAAGCTATTGCTATGTCTTCCGCTAAGTCTATCTGGTGTAATACATCCACCCTGTATGCGGGGATTAGTGCTTTCTTGTTTTTGTATCCGTATCCCATCCTTTCCAGGTATTGTTTTGTTTCTTGTTCTGTCAGTTTTAATCCTAATCTTTTGTTTATGTAGTCGATGTCTACTTTCATCTCTTCTGGTTCTAGGTTTGGTGTTGTTAGTTTCTGGTCTGGGTATTCTAGTTCCATAGAATATATTTTTCCGCCCATGTCTGCTAGTGCGCATACTATCATATTTAGGCATTTGCTTAATACTTCAAAATCAAACCCGCTGCATTCTACAAATACATCTTTTGTTTTTTCTGTAATTTTTCCGACATCATGCGAATTTATTATTGGTGGCATTGATAATATTTGGTTGTTTGCGTCGACAAATATTGGGTATTTCTCTTTTCCTTCTAGTAAGTGTCCATAATCTCGTCCTGTTGGGTGTTGTGATAATATTTGTCTTCCTGTTATTTCTCGTGGAAACTCTAGTGGTCTGAATTTTATCTCTTCTGGTTTTTTTGCCAGGAATGTTATTGGTGGTGTTATTTTTTCGTAGGGATATATTCCGATTGCGACTTTTTTTCTGTTTCTTCCGTATGTGACATGAAGTTTTTCTTGTATTTGTATTATCTCTCTTATCTTCTCGTCTTCAAAGCTTAGTCCTTTTATTATCGCGCATGCAGTGTATGGTCTTATTTGTGATACTGATTTGTCTATCACTACTTTTTCTCCTGACTTTTCTACTTTGTATTCTTTCAGCCCGACATTTACTCCCATGAATGATGAGAATGCTCTTGCTAGTCCTTGTTCTGATAGCATGTCTGGTCTGTTTGGGAATATTTCTACTACTATCTTGTCTCCCTCTATTGATTCTAGTGCTGTTCCTAGATAGCTTATTCTGTCTTTTAGTTTTTCAATAGGTAGTGTTTTGCCTGATAGTTTTTCGAAGACTGTTTTGTTTAGTGTTATTGTTGGCATTTTGTTATTTCAACCATATTTTCATTTCTTTTATCTGTTTTAGATCATTTTTGTACAATTCTCGTATGTCTGTTATATCAAAGTATCCTGCGATTATTCTTGGCATTCCTAATCCCCATGCTAGTACTGGCGTCTCTACTCCAATCAATGGTTTTGTTACTTCTGGTCTGAATATTCCTGCTCCTCCAAATTCTACCCATTCTTTCTTTATTGGATGGAACACATCTACTTCTACGCTTGGTTCTGTGTATGGGAAGTGTGCTGGTCTCATTCTGACATCTGGATATCCCATCTTTCCGAAGAATTCTCGTAAGTATCCTTTCAAGTGTTTTAGGTTAGCGTCTGGGTCAATGACTATTCCTTCTACTTGGTTGAATTCGAACAAGTGTTTCCAGTCTAGTGTTTCATTTCTGTATACTTTTCCTACTGAGAAGAATTTTGCTGGTATGTCTTCTTTTTTTAGTTTGTTTATTGTTTGAGCGCTTAGCACTGTTGTGTGTGTTCGCAAAAGTAGTTCTTTTGCTTTTTCTTCTGACCACTTGCCTCCCCATCCTTTGCTTCCAGTGTCTGCTCCGTTCTCGTGCACTTCTCTTATTTTGTTACTTAGTTCCGGTAGTTTTCCATATTTTGGTTCTTTTAGGTAGAATGTGTCTTGCATCTCTCTTGCTGGGTGGTCTTGTGGTACGAATAAACTATCCAGATCCCAGAAACTTGTCTGTACCATTGTTCCTTCCATCTCTTTGAATCCTAGATCTAGCCATATTTGTTTTATGTATTCTACTGCTTGATTTACAAAATGTCTTTTTCCCCCATATATTGATGGGACGTTTATTTTTATGTCATATCTTCTAAAGTTTTTGTTTTTCCAGCTTCCTTCCTTGATTATTTGTGGTGTTAATGAATCAATCACTTCTCCTACTTCTTCTACCGTTTTTACTAGTTTTTGTCCCAAAGGTGTCAATGTTGCTTTTCTGTTCTTGACTATTTCTGTCTTGATTATTTCTTTTCTTTTTTTTAGGTTGTCATAAGCTAATTTTTCTAGGTCTTGTAATGTTTTTGTTTCTACAGGAAATTTTTTCTTTAGGAAGTGTTCTTCGGGTGTTTCTTTTTCCAAAATTTTTTTGCCTTGGGAAGTTATTTTTAGCAGTAGTTTTCCTTCTTGTTTTTTTATTTCTATTGCCACTTTTGCTCGTAACACCCCTATGCAGATGTTTTTCTCGTCTTCGCTTATGTGTGCTTTCTTGAATGTTGTTTCAGAATCTTTTAGTTCGTCGCTTAGTTCGTTTAGCAGTCTTCTTTCTGGCAGCCCTTCTTTAAAATATTTTTCTCCGTTCTTGTCTAAAAATACCAGTTCTGTCACTTCTTCTTCTATCTTTGCTAGTTCTTTGTTTGAGAGCCATTGTAGTGCTCTCATCACTTCTATCTCGCTTAGTTTTGATTGTTTTATTATGTCTTCGAATTTTGTTGCTTTTGGCAGTGCAACTATCACTTTTCGTTCTAGCTGGTTTAGTGTTTCTGCCAGGTTTTTTGTGTCCAAAATTTTTCCCTCAATGATTGTTCTTTATTATTTGTTTATAAATATTTTCTTACATACCTCGTCCTACTGATTTTGCTACTTTTCTTGTCTCTTCTATTAGTGTTTTTAGCTCTTCTATGCTTATTGTTTGTTCTTTGTCTGATTCTGACTTTTCTGGATTTGTGTGTGCTTCTATGATCAGGCCATCTGCTCCACATGCTATTGCTGCTTTGCTCATTGGTAGTACAAAGTTTCTTATTCCTGTTGCATGGCTTGGATCAACTATTATTGGTAAGTGTGTTTTTTCTTTCAGCGCTGGAACAATTGATAGATCCAGTGTATTCCTTGTGTATGTGTTGAATGTTCTTATTCCTCTTTCGCAAAGTATTATTCTGTCGTTTCCTTCTGCTGCTATATATTCTGCTGCATTGAGGAATTCGTCTATTGTTGCTGTCAGTCCTCTTTTCAAAAGTACTGGTTTTTTTGTTTTTCCTGCTTCTTTCAGTAGGGAAAAGTTTTGCATGTTTCGCGCTCCTATCTGTATTATGTCTGCGTACTTTTCTACCAGTTTCATATCTCTTGTGTCCATTGCTTCTGTCACTATTGGTAGTCCTGTTTCTTTTTTTGCCGCTGCAAGAAATTTCAGTCCTTCTTCTCCCATTCCTTGGAATGAGTAAGGGCTTGTTCGTGGCTTGAATGCTCCTCCTCGAAGCATGCAAGCTCCTGCTTTCTTTACTGCTTTTGCTATTTCAATTATCTCTTCTTTGCTTGTTACAGCGCAAGGTCCAGCGATGACAACTATTTTTTTGCCGCCTATCTTAATTCCATTAACTTCTATTATTGTGTCTTCTTTCTTGCTTTCCCTGCTTACTTTTAATGCTTGCATAGCGTCTTAAAAATGCTGAGAATATATAAGGTTAATGGTTGAAGAATTGAAAAAAAAGAAAAAAGAAAAAATGATTTATAGTGTTTTGTCTGGCATCTTCATGTCTTTCCATGCCATGTTGAACATGCCATCTAGTGCTTTTGCAAAGAATGGTGTGTTTACCCATATTCCCATGTCATATGTTGGATGTACGTCTTTGTCATCCAGTACCATGAAGACTAGTTCTTTTCCGTCTACTATGCAGAATCTTGCGGTTATTTTGTCAACATTTTTTACTTCTGCCACTTTGCTTAGTTCTCTTACTGCATCTTTTGAGTCTTTTGTTAGTGGTGCTGCTACTCTTATCTTGACTCCTTTCTTTTTTAGTTTCTCGAATGTTGGCATCAGTCCTTCGACTTTTCTGATTAGTCCTTGTGTTGTTGTCATTAGTGTTACTGAATTTTCAGCGTTTCTAAGGACTAGTTCAAGATGATTGTACAGGTTGTGTCTTCCGCGCAAGCTTCCAGAAAGATCAGATGGCTCGATTAGTTCTATTCCTTGTGTGTGCAATGAGTTTAGCTCTTGTACCACATCTGTTCCTTTTAGGTTTTCTAGTCTTCTTACTTTTTCATCTGCTTCTACTCTCATGTTTTTCTTTACTCTTTCTACTACTTCTTGCGGTGGGACTGCCAAGTATTTTATTGGCTTGCCCAGTTTCATTATGACAAATCCTTTCTTTTCTAAAGATTCTAGAACATCATAGCTTCTTGATCTTGGTACGTTTGCTATATCGCTTAGTTCTCCTGCTGTTGATACTCCTCTGGATAGCAGTGCTGTCCAGACCTTTACTTCATAAAGGTTTAGAGAAAAATACCTTCTTAGTTTGCTTAAAAACTCCTCTTTAACTATCATTATACCATCCCCCCTCTTTTTTTTTGTAGACTCAGGTTTTTACCCCTGATGATGACAAACAAATACTACTACTATTAATATGTTACGATTTTTTACCCCACACTAGTACTTCCACTTTATTAGTTATTGTGCAAATATAACATATTACTGTGCAGTGATTTACTTGTTTTACTTCTTTACAGAAATTATTGGTTAACTAATATTTAAAGCTTTCTGGACGAGGTTTTTATGGTTTAAATAGGAAGTTTAGTATTTTAATTTGTATCTTAGTATTGCTCCTATCCCTCCTAATCCTTCTAGTCTTCTTCCTCCTTCATGTTCTGCTGTGATTATGTGCACTTCTCCTTTTGCTGCTTCTGTGTTTTTCATTATGTTTTCTATTTGTGTATAAGTGTTTTCTTTCCTTGTTTTTTGTATCAGCAAGTCTGTGACTAGTAAGATTTGTATTGCTCCTGCATTTGATGCTTCTCTTACTTCTTTCATTCCGTATACTGCCATTGCTTCTTTTGATATCTCTGATAATAATTTTTCCACTAGATTGACTTCTTTGCTTATCTGGTCTTTTTTCATTATCTCTCGTACTTCTGCTCTTTTCAGTACTTCATTTATCGCGTTCTCTCCTACTGACGAGCATGTTGCTAACACTATTTTTTTCTTGATATCCTCATCAGTTATTTGTTTGAATAGGTCTTCTTTGAAGAATGCCGGGCTTGCTAGAACTATGTTGTCTAGCTTGTATCTTTTTGAGTATTCTGTTAATGCTTTGATTATGTCTGTATAGAATGATTCGTTGTATTTTGCTTTCATCTCTTTCTTTTGCACTTCTCCTTCCATGCTGCTTACTAGTTCGTATCCGTATTTTTTTGATATCGCAAAGTATACTTCTTCTCTGTCAAATACGCATATGAGTATTTTTGGCATTTTTGAGTTGGTTGCTTCTTCGAGTCTGTCAATTTGGTATTTGAGCCATTTTTCTTTTGTTATTGTTATTTCATCTCCTTCTTCCAGCCCAAATGTGTGGTGGCTTCCGTGTGGTACATCTTCTGGTCCTTCGACTACTGTGCCTGCAACCCTTAGTGTGTTTGAGTGTTTTGAGAATTCTAGTTTTTCTACTTCTATCATGAGGAATATTGTCTTTTTTGTTGCGCTGCCTTTTTCTTCTTCTCCTCCTTTCTTTATTTTTCTTTGTGTTGATCCTGAAACCTTGTCTTTTGCGTCGATTAGGCTGCTTAAATACCATAAATCATCAAGATTTTCCAATCTGACCTTGACTTCTCCTTTTTTCGTGTTAGAACGTAGTATTTTCATACTGTAAAAAGAAAAACATTTATATATAAATGTATTTATTTTATGATTATCTTAAAAGTGGTGATATAATGCTTGGAACTAAAGGACAAGGAGGGACTGGTGCTGCCACTCTTGTCGCGATTATTACTTTGTTGATTGTTCTTTATATCCTATTCATTCCTCCTGAGAGCAGGGAGCAGTTGCTTGGTTTGAATGATTCTGGAACAATTTCTGGTTCTTCTAGTGTCGTTAATGGTTCTCATTATAATAAGAGTTTGGCTTTGTCTTGTGAGGGCATTCCTGGTAGGGTTGATTTTTTGAGCCAGAAAGAGTTTGAGCATAATATTCCTGCTACTACTGTCATGACTAAGACTTCTGCAGGGATTATTAAAGAGGTTGGCAATGTTTACGTGAAGGATGCTTTGTTTAGTGAGAAGGTTGAGAACATGTCTTTTGGCATTGATGATGTTAGTAATACTAAGAATGTGTTGTTGAGTTTTGTGGTGAAGAAAGCTGTTGGAAGGTTAATCATCTCTCTTAATGATCATGAAGTTTTCAATAGTGAGGTTCTTGGTGACAATGTTGAACCTATCTCTCTTCCTAAGGAGTTTTTGATGGGTAAGAATGTTTTGGTTTTCAAGTCTTCTAGTCCTGGAATGGTTTTCTGGCAGACTCATGAGTATTCTCTTGAGAATGTGAAGGTTACTGCTGACATCACTAATACTGAAGCTCAGGAGAGCAAGGTTGTTTTCATTGTGAGTTCTTCTGAGAAGGGTAATCTTGATAAGGCTAGTATGAGGTTTGTTGCTAACAAGTGCGGTGAGGAAAATGCTGGAAAGATGTATGTTTCGTTGAATGGTTATACTGTGTTTTCTGGTATTCCTGATCTTAATACTGCTTTATCTTTTGATTTTGAATCTGGTAGATTGTTTAGTGGTGAGAACGAACTTCGTTTCAGGGTTGATAGTGGTTGTTATCTTGTTGATCAGATTGTTTTGAAATCTAAGCTTAAGGAGGCTTTCCAGCCTTTCTGTTCTTTTGAGATTGGTGATACTGAATATAAAGATATTACTTCTGGCAGGCAAAGCATTAATTTGACTATCAAGTTTGGTATTAACACTGACGACCAGGGCATCCAGATTATTAATGAGGGTAATGTTTTGATTAATAATCGTGCTAGGAGTTTTTACACTAGAAGTCTTACTCAGAATTGGGTTATTAACTCTTATATCGAGAGGGGTTCGAATACTGTTAAGATTGTTCCTAAGAACGCGATGGATATTAATAAGATTGAAGCAACAATTTATTAAAAACTGTTGCAGAATTATTTGGTTGGGGGAGTTCTGCTGTATTTTGTTTTTGTGGGTGAAAAATGGCTGATAAAGAATTATCTGAAGAGGAATTGAAGAGGGAACTTTTAAAGGCCAGGGTTGCTTCTCAACAGGCTCAGGCTGATGCTAGTAGGGAGCAAGCAAATACTTCAAGAGCTGCTGGTGCAAAATCTGCAAAAGATGAAGCTATTGCGAATAAGAACGCTAAGCTTCAGGCTGTTGGTGGTGGTTTGAAAGCTGCTGGAAGGGCTGGTGTTGATTCTGTTAAGGCTGCTGGTAGCATTGCTAAGGATGGTTTGATGACTGGTGTTGCTGCTGCTCAGATGAGTAAGAAGGCTGTTGCTGGTTTGGTTAATGCTCATGGTTCTGGCGTGATTTTGGCTTTTCTTGGTGTTCATTTTTTTAAGTGGTTACTTTTGGGTCCTAAAAGTGCGGGTGTTGACCCTTATTTTGGTATTAGGTTAGGTATTGATATTTTCTTGTTTTTTTATATGTGGCTTATTTTCTTTAATGGTACTAAGAGCTTGCAGAATTTAGGCACAGGTTTTGCTTTTGCTTTTGGTATTTTTATTTTGGAAGCTATTGGTTTGGATGGTATTTTGGGTTACATCGCTCCTTCGTTGGTTACTGGTAGTTTTACTAGTAAATTGTTTTTACCTATTCTTTGGCCTTGGTATTTTTACGTTGCTGTCTGGACTAGTTCTGGTGAGGATTTGGTTGTTAATCTTTCAAAGATTGGTTCTATCTTGCTTGTTGTTTTTGTTGTTACTCAGAGTTTTATTCCTACTTTTTTGGAGGACACTGCTCAAAGGTTTGGTTTATCTAGGAGTGAGAATATTGCTGAAGCTAGTGATGTTGCTGCTGCTCAGCCTATGGGTTATTGGCGTGCTAGTTGGGCTTGTATTAATGAAGGTGCTTTTATGGATTTGGATGCTTGTAGGAATGATAAGATGTTTCCTCCTAAAGATAAGGAAGGGCTTGCTTCTGATGTTTACAAGAAGGAGCCTTTGGTTGTTAGTTTGAGTGAGGATATTTTGTTTGAGAGGGATACTATTACTCCTAAATTGGAGTCTAATTTCTTGTTGAATATTATTAGTCCTAGGAAGGATGTTGATGTTAATTTGTCTTGTCAGGTTTCTGGTAGGCTTCAGAAAGGTCTTTGTGATGGAGTATTGATTCCTCAGAAAGATTTGAAGAAAATTAAGTTTACTGTTCCTCCTGAGAAGTTTTCGTGTTCTCCTTCTGGTGCTTGTGATGTTTCTGAAGTTGGAGATTACACTTTTACTATTAAGGCTAATGTTCAAAATATTATGACTGAATCTTCTTTGGAGGCTTTGTTTATTGGTGATGATGTTTTGCAGAGCCGTGTGATGGATTATTCTGATCCTAAGAATAAGAATCCTCAGATTTGGAAGGATTTGAATGGTGATGGTGAGATTGATGCTTCTGAGATGAAGCGTGGTGATGAGTTCTTGTTGAGTCTTGAGAAGGGTTGGTTTCCTGGTTTAGATGAAAAGATTAGTGCTGCTTATCCTTCTGGTGTTGTTTCTTCTAAGAGTGATCCTGATCTTTCACAACTTGCTTTGTCTATTGGTAATACTATTTTGAATAAGGCAAAAGTTGGTTCTCAGTTTGAGTTGACTATTGGTTTGAGAAACACTAACACAGGTAGTAATATTGATGAAATAATTAGTTTGGATATTATTATTCCTAATGGAACTAAGAAAGCTGACGTTGGTTGTGAAGGTTTTACTATGCATGATAATTTAAATAAGTTGACTTTGAATGAATCTCAAAGAATTAAATTAACTCCTAGGCTTGGTGAGATTGAGAAAGGTTTTAAGGCTGTGAAGATTGCTTCGTGTGTTTTAGATGTTACAAGTAATGATTTCTTATCTAATCCTAATAAGGTTGAATCTAAATTTTTCACTGGAAGAATAACTTATTCACAAATTGTAAAGAAAGAATTTAAGGTTAGGAAAGACACTGCTACTGCTGCTAGTGATGCAACTTCAGTAAAAATTGATGTTAGTCAAGTATCTTCAGCAAATAGTGTGATAGAAGAAAAAGTGAGAAGTTTTGCTAGGGAGCTTGGCGTTCCTGAGGGTGTTGCTTTGGCTGTTGCTCGTCAAGAAAATGGTTTGAAGCATTACAACGCTGATGGATCTGTTACTAAAGGTAGTACAAGTCCTGATTGGGGAGCTATGCAAATTAATGAGGGAGTGCATAGTAGTGAAGGTTGTTTTGATTCTTCTGCTACTAAGAAAGGTATGTGCGCTGTTGATTCTTGCCAGAATACTAATGTTAAAGATAGTGTAGATTGTAATATTAAAGCAGGTATTAAATTGTTAAAAATTTGTTATGATAACAGAAATCTTGATGGTAAATATTATGCTTGTACTGGTAAAACTTATAAGGATTGGGAGTATGCTGTTAGATGTTATAATGGTTGGAACCCTTGTAATCAGGGAGATCCTAATTATGTAGAAAAGGTTGCTGCACAACCGGATTATAGGATTGCTTATGCTTAAAACAAAAAAAGTTTTTATTTGTGGAATTATTGTTTTATTACTAGTTTTTTGTTTTGGTTGTAATAAGTTTTCTTCTGGTATTGGTCAGACTGATAAGCCTTTGTCTCCTTGGGATATGGATTTTCATAAGGGCACTAAGGGTTTGACTATGAAGCTTGTTGAGAATCAGCCTCCTTCTGAAGTTTGGGAGAATAGTGTTTTCCAGATTGCTGTTGAGTTGAGGAATGAGGGTGCTGCTAATATTAAAGAGAGTCTTTTGTACATTAGTGATTTTAAGTATGTTAGTGTTAATAAGATTAGATCTGTTGGGGATTTGACAGGTAAGAGTGCTACTGATCCTGTTGGTAGGTTGAAGATTGAGTCTTTCGAGGTTAATGCTTTGGAGGTTAAGGATGATGATAAGGCTGATTCTTTTGTTGTGACTGCGTGTTACAAGTACGAGACTAAGGCAGGTATTGAGATTTGTATTAATCCTAATGTTATGGATATTGCTAAGTTAAAGGAGGGTGATTGCAATCCTTCTTCTGTTTCTGCTTCTGGTGGTCAGGGTGCTCCTGTTGCTGTGACAAAGGTTGAGGAGGATTTTATTCCTATCAATGATGGGGGTATATTAAAAACTAAGGTTTTGTTTAAGATTCATATTGCAAACTTAGGCAGTGGTAAGCTTGTTAAGACTGATGCTTTTGGTAAGGAGTGTATTGATGGTTCTTCTTTGGATGCTGAGAAAGAGTCTAATGTTGTTCATGTTAAGGATGTTAGTTTTTCTAAGTATTCTCTTGTTTCTGCTGATAAAAATTATAAAATTGATTGTACTGGTTTTATGAATGATACTCAGAGTGATTTGAAGATTGGTGTTAAAGGTGATGCTATTTTGTCTTGTTCAACTGTTTTGGATGGCAATAATGCTTTCACTACTCCTCTTCTTGTGGAATTGGAGTATGGATATACTGATTATATTACCAAGTCTATTACTATCAAGAATATTCCTGGTACATAGAAAGATTTATAAAAAATATTGTGTTAGGTTGGTTTTGAATGGATAAGAAAAGTTTTTTTGTGGTTTTCGTGTTGTTTGTCATATTTTTGCTTGTTTCTGGTGCTAGTTGTCCTATTAATCTAAAAAAGAAGCCTAATCCTGATGAGGCTGCTAATAATTTGAAGTTTGGTACTCATATTTATGAGGGTAATGATGGTTTGGTTGTTCAGTTTGTTAAGGACGTTCCTCCTAATCGTGTTTATTCTGGTGAGCCTTTGACTATTGCTTTTGATGTTTTGAATCGTGGCGCTTCTAGTGTTGGTGGTTTGAGTGGGAATTCTGCTTATCTTTATATTAGTGGTGCTGATCCTAATATTGTTAATTTTGGTGAGAGTGTTAAGCTGTTGGAGGTTCCTGGCAAATCTGAAGTTCTTGGTGATGGTGGTTATACTACTGCAAGTTTTGATACTAGTGGTATTGTTGATTTGCCTCAAGGTACTGATTCTTACAAGCCTAAGTTTATTGGTACTGTTTGTTATTCTTATGAGACTAATGCTAATCCTGTTGTTTGTTTGGATGCTAATCCTTTTAGTGCTTATGCTGGTGAGAAGGCATGTAAGGTGACTGATGTTTCTTTGAGTGGTGGTCAGGGTGCTCCTGTTGCTGTTACTCAAGTTGAGCAGATGCCTATGAAGGGTGTTACTCAGTTAAAGATTCATGTTAGGAACGTGGGTAAGGGTAAGGTTATTAGTTCTTCAAAGTTGAGTACATGTACTAAGTCTGAGTCTCAGGATTATAATGTTATTAACAGGATTGATAGTTACGATGTTAGTGTTGGTGGTAATGCCCCTCTTTTATGCAGCCCTACTGAGGTCAGACTCGTGAATAATGAGGGTATTATTATTTGCACGTATACTTTTGCTGACGCTAGTGTGCAGGCTTTTACTACTCCTTTGAATATTAATCTTGGGTATAGTTATGTTGAGTCTACAACTCCAAAAGAGGTTGAGATTTTGAATATTGGTCCTACTCAATAGTGTTTGACCAAAAACTTTATATATTGAAAAATTGTTTTGTTGTCTAAAATGGTTTATGGAGGTTTTAAAATGAAAAAGAGTGTTGTTTTGATATCAATTCTTGTTATTGCGATTTTCTTGACTGGTTGTGGTAAGACACAAACTGCTCAGAACATTACAAGTGGTTCTGCTTATATTGGTGGCACTGATGGTTTGTCTGTTAGTTTTGTTGAGAACGCTCCGCCAAGTGTAGTTTATGATAAACCTAGTGATGGATCAATAAATCCTTTTGATATTAATGTAAGGATAGAGAATAAGGGTGAATTTGATGTTGTCAAGCCTAAGTGTGTATTAAAAATTACAGGTATTGATCCTGTTGCTTTTGGTAAGACTTCTACTGATTTTAGGCAAGAAATTAAGGAAGATCTTCTTAAGACTAAGAGGAGTGGTGGAACTGTTATTCCAGGTACGTTCACAGTATTGAGTATTCCTAATTTAGCATATGGTTCTGCAGTTTCTGGCCAGGTTGGTCCTTTCAATCTTAGGGCAAGTATTTGTTATGAGTATAAGACTGAAGCGAGCAGTAATATATGCGTTTTGAAGGATTTGCTTGGAACAACTAGGAGAGAGGGTTTATGTAAACCTACTGAAACTAAGAGTGTGGAAAACAGTGGTGGTCCTGTCAAAATTGATAAGCTTGAGCAAAGCGTTAGTGGGAAGGATAGTTTGGCTTTTACTTTTACCATAAAGCATGTTGGTGATAAGAAAAATGTTGTGTTTATGAATGAAGATCAGGGTTGCAAGATGGATGATATGCAGAAGCAGGATAAGGTTAAAGTACAGGTATTGTTAGGAACTGCAGATATTACATCAAGCTGTTCTGGAATAAATAGTGGAGTTGCTAATCTTTATGCAGACACTGGAGCACAGGTAAGATGTACACAGACACTATCAACAACGCGAGAGGATTTTGTTCAGCCTGTGAAGATTATAATGTCTTATGATTATTATCAATATGTTGATAAGCAAATAACTGTAAGACAGGTTGGAACATAAGTTTTTAGAATTCTTTTTTCTTTTATTTTTTATTTATTCTTTTATTGTGTCTATGTCTTTGTTTAGTTGGTTTATTATCTCGTTTTTCTTGACTATTGTTTCTTTTAGCATCGCTGCTTGGTTATCTTTGTTGTTTATTATTTCTTTTAGTTTTGTGTTTTCTTCTATTATACTGTTTATTTTTTGTTCTTTTTTGATTAGTTCAAAGTCTTTGTCTTCTAATTTTTTCTTTATTTGCGGGAATTTTTCTTGGTTTTGAAGTATTGTTTGTTTGTTTTCGTCTAGTTCTTTTTGTTGTTTGCTTATTGTTTGTCCTAGCTTTGTTGTTTCTTCTTTGTTGTGTTTCCGTTCTAGTTGTAGTTCATTGTTTCTTAGTTCTAATTCGTGTTCTAGATGTTTTATCTGATCATTTTTTTGTTGGATCTCTTGGCGTAATACTTCTTTGTTGTGTATTGTTTTGCTGTGTTTTTCTTGTAGTTTTTCTAGTTGTTTTTGTTTTTCTATTGTTATCTTGTGTGCTTCTTTTATCTCATTGTTTAATCGTTTTGTGTCATTGAGCCTTTTGTCTAGCTCATGGTTTAGTATGAAAATGCTTGATTTTATCTTGTTTATCTCGTTTGTTTTTAGTGTTCCTTCTTCGTTTGGTTTGGGCTTAGAACTATTTTTTTGGTTTTCTCTTTTTTTTTTCATTTTTCTATCACTCTTTTTTTGTTGATAATGTGAATTTGCTTAGTAATGCTTCTAGTTGTATGAATTCGTCGCTTCCTTCTGTCATCCTGAATTCTGCTTCTCCGCAAGCGCTTACTAGTTCTACTTTTGTTCTTCCATCTATTTCTAGTTCCCATATCTCTTTTTGTATCTGTTTTACCATATCTAAGCCACTCAAACCATAAGTTAGCATTATTTCTAGCATTTTGTTTCTTGCTTCTACAAACTTGTTTTGTGTTGCTAGTTCTAGTGCTTGTTTTAGCTCTTTTGGTCTAGCTACTGATGCTAGTGAGTATATGTTTTCTTCTGTTATGTGCTTGTCTAGTACTGCGCTGCTTTGTAGTATGTTTTCTGCTTTTCTGCAGTCTCCTTCACTTACTTGGTATAGTGCTTCTACCACATTTTCTCCTATCTTTAGTTTTTCTTGTTCTGCTATCCGGTCTACTATGCTTTCTATGTCTTTCTTGTCTAATGGTTTGAATCTGAATATTGCGCATCTTGATTGTATTGGTTCTATTATTTTTGAGGAATAGTTGCATGATAGTATGAAGCGGCATGTTTGTGTGTAATTTTCCATTGTTCTTCGCAGTGCTTGTTGTGCTTCTTTTGTTAGGGCATCGCACTCGTCTAGGTAGATTATCTTGAATGGTACGTCTCCTATTGCTCTTGTTCTTGCGAAGTCTTTTACTTTGTTCCTGATTATGTCTATTCCTCTTTCGTCTGAAGCGTTTAGTTCCAGGAAGTTGTTTCTCCATTCTTCTCCAAATAATTTTCTTGCTATTATGAGTGATAGTGTTGTTTTTCCTACTCCTGCTGGTCCTGAGAACATCAGGTGTGGCATGTTTTTTTGTTCTACGAATGCTTTTACTCTTTTGACTATGTCTTTCTGTCCTTTCATTTCAGAAAAAGTTTGCGGCCTGTATTTTTCAATCCATATTGCTTCGCTCATACGCACCCCAACAGTTTAATAATTAGGTGTTATTTAAAAACTTATTGAAATAAATAAAAAATAAAGAAGAATTAGATTATGTCTTCTTCTGCTATTACCATGAAGTCGCCTGCTGCGATTACCGCACTAAATGGTATTAGTATGTTTCCTGTCTTGTCTTTTTCTAGCTCTAGTTTTTCTGTGTATGATGTTGGATTTACTAGGACCATGTGTATTAGTTCTCCTGATCTTGTCTCGAAGACTATATCTCCTACTTCTCCGAATCTTTTTCCTGTCTTGCTAACTACTGTTTTTCCTATGAGTTGTCTTGAAAATTTTTTGATATCTTCTTCAGCCATAAATTATCCCCTCGCGAGTTTTATCTATGTTCAAATTAAACGTAATGTAATATTTAAAGGTTTCGCTTTGTTTCTATTATAGAGTTGTTCTATTTAAAAGCTTTTGTCTTTCAGCTAAAAACTCTTTATTGTGGCATTTTTGTTTTATTCCGCATGCTTCGCACTTGTTTTCGTTGTCGCATATGTCTGGTATCTCTTTGCTTTTTAATAGTTGTTTTGCTTCTTCTGTTGTTTTTGTCACTTCTTCTGCTAGCATTGGGTTCATTATTATCTCTCTTTTTTCTTTTATGTCCAGATATTCTATATATCCCTCTTTTACTGATGTACCATATTTCTCAGATAATAATAGCATGTATGCTGCTAGTTGTATCTTGTGTCCTGGCCATACTCCTTCTTTTGGTGCTTTGCCTGTTTTTAGTTCTAGTGGTACTAGGTTGTTGCGGAATACTTCTATTATGTCTATTATTCCTTTTAGTCCTAGTTTTTGTGATTCTATTCTTATTTCTGATTTTATTTTTGGTGTTAGTTTCTGCCACAGCTCTTGTCCGTGCAGTCCTGTTTGTTTTTTGAAGTTGTAAGCGTTTTCTGCTCTTAGTTCTGCTTGGTTTTTGAAGTGCTGCCATGCTTGGTCATAAGCATCAGTTAGTGCTAGTTTTACTTTTCTTAGCAGTTCTTTGTTTTTTTGCACTGTTTCTTGTAATATTTTTGAGTATTCCTGTAAGTATTTATTTGATATTTCTTCTTTGTTATCTTCTTTGTTTATTGATGTTATTATTTGTTTTTCTTGCTTGTTTGCTTTGTCTGTTGCTTCGTGTCTTATTGTTCCTTTGACTAAGCTGTCTTTTGGTGGCTCTGTAATTTTTAGCACGTATTCTAAGTACAGTTTTCTTTTGCAGTACAAGTAGCTGGAAAGAGTTGTTACTGATATCATACCCAAAACAATTATTTGTTTGTTTATATGCGTTTTGTGTTGTTGTCCTGTGTCTAGTGGAAAAAGATTAACGCATGGGATTTGTGGGTTTTCTACGAAAACCCACTTTATTCTAATGTCGCTCCCAGTTGGTTTGAACCGCAGTTCAAACTCAAGAACGTTAAGTGATGCTGGCGAAAGAACTGCCAGTGAAAGTTTTATATACTAGTTTTTGATTGGTTTTGTTTTATGGATACTGATTCAAGGATTGAGCTTATCAAGCAGGTTGGTGAGGAAATCATTACTGAGGAGGATTTGCGGTCTCTTCTAGAGACTAAAGACACTCCAATAGCTTATGATGGTTTTGAGCCTTCTGGTAATATTCATATTGCTCAGGGTATTCTTAGGGTTATTAATGTTAATAAGATGACTGAGGCTGGTGTCAAGTTTAAGATGTTGGCTGCTGACTGGCATGCTTGGGCTAATAACAAGCTTGGTGGTGATTTGGAGAAGATTCAGGCTTGTGGTGATTATCTTATTGAGGTTTGGAAGGCTTGTGGTATGGATACTTCTAAGGTTGAATTTGTTAGGTCTTCTGATTTGTTGTCGCAGGATAATTATTGGAAGACTGTTATGAGGATTGCTAGGCATAGTACTGTTAACAGGATTGTTAGGTGTTCTCAGATTATGGGTAGAACGGAGAGTGAGTCTTTGCAGGCTTCTCAGATTTTTTATCCTTGTATGCAATGTGCTGACATTTTTGAGTTGGGTGTTGATATTGCTCAGCTTGGTATTGATCAGAGGAAGGTTAACATGCTTGCTAGGGAGATTGGTAAGGATTTAGGTTTTTGGAAGCCTGTTATTGTGAGTCATCACATGCTTATGGGTCTTGGTCAGCCCCCTAAGAATGATTTATCTGGTGCTGATAGGGGTGTTGAGCTTAAGATGTCGAAATCTAAGCCTGATACTGCTATTTTCATGACTGATTCTGAAGATGACATCAAGAGAAAAATCAGCAAGGCTTATTGTCCTGAGAAGGTTGTTGATGAGAATCCGATTATGGAGTATTGTAAATTTATTGTTTTTGAGAAGTTTGATGCTTTAGAGATTAAGAGGCCTGTTAAGTTTGGTGGTGATCTTGTTATTGATTCTTATGATAATTTGGAGAAGGTTTTCAGTTCTGGCCAGCTTCATCCTATGGATTTGAAAGCTGCTGTTGCTGAAAAGATTGATTTATTGGTCAAGCCTGTCAGGGAGCATTTTGAGAAGAATTCTAAGGCTAAGAAGCTTTTTGAGAAGGTTAAGAGTTTTGAGATCACAAGGTAAATTATTTTTTCTGTTCTATTGCTGTTAGTGTGTAGTTTTTTGTGAAGTATTTTTTTGCTGCTCTTTTCAGGTCTGTTGTTGTTATTTTTCTTATCTTTTTTATGTATTCTTCTGCCATTCTTGCGTTTCCTATTTGTTGCCAATAGCTTGTGTTGTCTGCTAGTGCATACGTGTCTTCCATTCTTAGGCTGTGTGCTCCTTCTATGTAGTCTTTTGCTTCTTCTAGTTCTTCTTGTGTTGTTTTTTGTAGTTTTCTGAATTCTTCTTGGACTATTTTCACTATTTTGTTGATGTTTTTCTTGTCTGTTCCGCAGTGCACTGCAAAGAATCCGTAGTCGCTTGCTGGTTCGTGGTATACACCTATGTCGTACGCTAATCCCCTTTTTGTTCTTATTTCATAAAATATTTTTCCGCTTTGTCCTCTACCAAGTATTGCTTTTATGACATCTAAAGCATAGCTGTCATTTTCTAATCTGTTTGTTGTTTTATAACCAAACACTGCATACGAGTTTGATACTTCTTTCTTTTCTTTCGCCTTTTTTGGTTTCGTCTGTATTGGTTCTTTGACTTTTTTCTTTTTTTGGATTGGTTTTGGGGTGTATTTTGAGAATATTTTGTTTATTATTTTTTCAAAGTTTGGTATTTCTCCTACTGCACTGATTATTATGTTATTTGGTATGTAATGACTGTTATAATATTTTAGTATGTCTTCTCTTTTTATTGATTTTATTGCTTGGTTTGTTCCGTATGTTGGGTTTCTTACTGGGTGTTTTTCAAATAGTGTTTTTTCGAAAAGTATCCATTGGTGGAATCTTGGCTCGTCTGTCACCATTTTTATCTCGTCTAATATCACTTTTCTTTCTTTTTCTATGTCTTCGTTCTTGAATGATGGATTGAACACTATTTGGTCCAGTATTCTTAGTGCTGTGTCAAAGTGTTTTTTTATGATTTTTACATAATAGCATGTTCTTTCATCTGATGTGTACGCATTCAGTTCTCCACCATATTTTTCTATTTCATTTGCTAATTCTTTGCTGGAATTATAGTTTTTTGTTCCTTCAAATACTACATGTTCTATAAAGTGGCTTATTCCGCTTATCTTGCTTGTTTCATTGTTTGATCCTGTCTTGACTGCTATCTCTATTGCTACAGAACTTGTTGGTTTTTTGTGATATATCACCGTTAACCCATTTTTTAGCTTGTATTGTTTCATAATTAGAAAAATAGTTAAATGGTTTATAATATTTACTATGTTTATGGCTGACAAGATTGGTTGTATCAAGGTAGCGTGTGGTATTGCTGATTCTATCTTTTCTGATTTGGTTAAGTGCATTTATTCTTTCAGGACCGAGTCTGACATTGACAGATTTATCAGGAAGCAGGCTAGGTTGAACAAGGTGAATATTGCTTTTTCTCCTATTGTTGCTTCTGCTAAGAATGCTGCGAATCCTCATCACAAGCCAACAAATGCGAAATTGAAAGGTTTTGTTGTTGTTGATTTTGGCGTGAAATTCAATGGTTATTGTTCTGACATGACTAGGATGTTGTTTTTTGGCAAGCCTTCAGCGTATGATTTGAAAGTGTATGATTTGTTGTTGGGTGTTCAGGAAAAATCAGTTAAGGATTTGAAAATTGGAGGAAAATATTATCATCTTGATAAGAACGCGAGGACGCGTTTGGGCAAGTACAAAAAATTTTTTATTCACAGCTTAGGTCATGGTGTTGGTAAAAAAGTGCATGAAAAACCAATTATTGCTTCTGTTTTTAAGAAGAAAACGCTTACTCCTAAAAGGTTGAAACGGATTGAAAAGATTAAGAATGCAAAGATAGGTGTCGGTGATGTTATTACTATAGAACCAGGTATTTATGTTAAGAAGAGGTTTGGTTTGAGGATTGAAGATACTGTTCTTATTAGAAAGGATGATGTAGAAGTTTTGACTAAATCTCAGAAATGTTTGGTTATAGTTTGAATTTGAATTTTCCGTTTTCTTGTACTAGTTTTCCGTCAATGTATAATTTGCCACCTTTTCGCAAATCTTTTATCATGTCCCAGTGTATTGCTGAGCTGTTTTCTCCACCTGTCTCCTGGTATGCGTTTCCTAATGCTAGGTGTATTGTTCCTCCTATCTTTTCGTCAAATAATGTGTTTTTTATGAATTTTTTTATGTTATAATTTACTCCTACTCCAAATTCTCCTACATATTTTGATCCTGAATCGGTTTCTAGCATTTGTTTTAGGAATTCTTCATTTTTTGTTGCTGTTGCCTTGACTACTTTTCCGTCTTTGAATTCTAGTCTTATTCCGTCTACTTCTCTTCCGCCGTGTATTGCTGGAAAGTCGTATGTTATGTATCCATTTATGCTGTGCTTTACTGGTTCTGTGAACACTTCTCCATCTGGCATGTTGTGGTCTCCATCGCACTTTATTGCTTTCTTTCCTGCTATGCTGAATGATATGTCCGTATTTTTTCCTATTATTCGGACACTTTTTCCTTTATCTAGTATCTTTTTGAGTTTGTCTTGTTTTTTTGATTCTTTTTTCCAGTCAACATTTGTCGCGTTGTATGCGAAGTCTGTGAATTCTTCTAAGGACATTTCTGCGTCTTGTGCTAATGCTTCTGTTGGATATTCATATAAGATCCATTTTGTGTTGTTTACTCTGTAGTCTGAGATTTTTTTGCATACTCTTTGTCTTATAGATATCTTTTTTGGGTCAACATTTGTTAGTTCTTTTGTGTTGTTTGGTGCCCCTATGTATATTACTGCATCTGTTTTCTTGATTTCATAATACGAGATTTCTGGAAACTTGCTTAATTGCTCTTTTGAAGCGTATTTGTAGTAGATATAGCTTTGTCCTGGTAGTGAGACCACTATTTTGGGGTATGCTCCTCTTTGCAGTGCTAGCTTGTATACTTCTAATGCTAATTCTTTTGCTTCTGGGTCAGTTATTATCTGTACATAATCTCCTTTTTTTAGTTTTGCAGAATGATCTACAAGTATTTGTGCTGCTTTTTTTGCTCTTGGGTCTGTCATAGTATTATTGGATTTCTTAGGGGTATTTAAAGTTTGTTAATGACTGTTTAATCGTAATTTTGGGCAAGCTTTATATATGAAGATTTGTTTACTGGTTTTGAAATGGCTTCAAAAGAAGAGCTTGACAAAGCGATTTATAGGTATACTGTGGACGCTAATGAGGTTGAGGAAGAGAATAGGGTTTTGAAGGAGACTATTTCTAAGCTTAAGGATGAGTTTGAGAAGTTCAAGACTGTTCCTTTGATGGTTTGTGAGATTAGGGAAGTTATTGGTAATCAGGCTATTATCAAGATTCCTAATGGTAATGAGTTTTTGGTTAATGTTAGTTCTGAGTGTGATAAGATTGTTGCTGGTGATGGTGTTCTTGTTGAGCAGAAGAATCTTACTGTTATCAAGAAGCTTTCTACTACCAAAAAATTTGATGTTGAGAAGTTTGTGATTGTTGAGAAGCCAACTATTAGTTGGGAGGAGGTTGGTGGTTTGGATGCTCAGATTTTGGAGATTCAGGAAGTTGTTGAATTGCCTTTGAAGAAGCCTGAGCTTTTCAAGAAGGTTGGTATCAAGCCTCCGAAGGGTATTCTTTTGTATGGCCCTCCTGGTACTGGTAAGACTTTGTTAGCGAAAGCTGTTGCTGCTTCAACTAATTCTACTTTTATTGAGATTGTTGGTTCTGAGCTTGTTCAGAAGTTTATTGGTGAGGGTGCTAAGCTTGTTAAAGAGGTTTTTGAATTAGCTAGAGAAAAAGCTCCTTCAATTGTTTTTATTGATGAGCTTGATGCTTTGGCTGCTAACAGGATTGAGGTTGGCACTTCTGGTGAGAGGGAGGTTCAGAGAACTTTTATGCAGTTCTTGGCTGAATTGGATGGCTTCAAGCCTTTGGGTAATGTTAAGATTATTGGTTGCACTAATAGGAAGGATATTTTGGATCCTGCAATTTTAAGGCCTGGTCGTTTGGATAGATTGATTCATGTTCCTGTGCCTAATAAAGATGGTAGGTTGGCGATTTTCAAGATTCACACTAAGGGTATGAATATTGATAATGGTATCAGTCTTGATTTGATTAATGCAAAAATGGATGGTTTTTCTGGTGCTGAGATCAGGGCTGTTTGTACTGAGGCTGGTTATTTTGCTATCAGAAAGAACAAGACTCGGGTTTCTAGAGAGGATTTCTTGAAAGCTGTTGATAAGGTTAGGAGAACAGAAGAGTTGGAAGGTAAGGATTATATGGGCATGTTTGTTTGATTTTGTCAAACAAACGACCAAAAATTTCTTAAATTTTTTAGTATGTTTGTCTGATTGTATTGTTGTGTGTGCATAAAGGTTTATATAGAATTCTTACAGTCTAGGTTTGTGCGCGATGATTTAGTGAACACCAGCTGAGGCCGCAAGGCTGATGATTATCGTGAGTAACTGATGAGCGCACTCTTACTTTTTTTGTCTGATCAGTTTTTCTCTTTGTGTTTCTTCTTTTTGTTCGTGCTCTTGATGTTTTATTGCTTGCAGGTTTGAGACGTAGAGTAAGAGTATTGTTATGAATAATACGTTTAGTATCGTGCTTACAAATATTTCTCCTGTTGCTACTAGTCTTGCTGCTGGCCCTAGTGGGTATATATCTCCATATCCTACTGTTGCAAATGTTACAATGCTGTAATATAGGAATGTTGAGTATGTTGGGTTTTCTGTTGGTATGCTGAATTGTTTTTCTATTGTTTTATCATTGTTTATCTGGTAGTATTGCCATGCAAATCCTGATATGAATAAGAGGGTTATTGATGCGTAGATAAATACTATTATTAGTTGGTGGTGGTGTTTAAACCATTCTTTTATGTCTCCATAGATTCCTAGTATTTCTGGTGCGTAGATGAATGTTAGTAGTATGTATATTGCGGCGTATAATAAGTGGTTCATCAGCATTCCTATATCTCCTTTTATTGTTGC